>Ga0180432_10002149_pt1 | contig 29860 bp, 26 predicted proteins | sample SS_ome_10_FD_132414 | JGI IMG/M metagenome (GOLD analysis project Ga0180432, IMG submission 132414) | Hypersaline lake sediment archaeal communities from the Salton Sea, California, USA - SS_1_MS_2 metaG | ecosystem: Environmental > Aquatic > Non-marine Saline and Alkaline > Hypersaline >...
GCCAATGAGCAGGTGGAGAACGGCTGTTGTTGGAGGCACACGGACCAGGAAGTGGCTATAAAAGAGATGGATAGCTGGTTCCTCAAGATAACGGAATATGCGGATGAGATCCTCGAATTCTGCGATAAGCTTCCCGGTTGGCCCGAGCGGGTCTTGACCATGCAGAAGAACTGGATTGGAAAGAGCCAAGGGGCCATCATCCGGTTTCCCCTGGTGGATTCCGACCAAGTCATCGAGGTCTTTACCACCCGTCAGGATACCCTGTACGGGGCCACCTTCCTGTGTTTTGCCCCTGAACACCCCATGGTGGGTGAAATCGTAAAAGGGGTGGATCAGGAGGGGGTGGTCCGGGACTTTATAGAGCGGACCCTCAGAATGGACACATACATGCGCACCGCGGATTTTACGGCCAAGGAAGGCGTTTTTACCGGGCGATATTGCCTGAACCCGGTTACCGAGGAGAAGATCCCCATATTTGTAGCCAATTTTGTCCTTGCCGACTATGGAACAGGAGCCATCATGGCCGTTCCCACACATGACCAGAGGGACTTTGAATTCGCCAAGAAATATGACCTTCCCCTTAGGGTGGTTATCAGCCCGCCCGACACGGATCTCAGGGAAGAGGATATGGTGGAGGCCTATGAAGGCAAGGGGGTCTTGGTCAATTCCGGGCCTTTTAACGGTCGACCCAATTTGGAGGTCCTGGACAGCATTGCCGAGCACCTTGAATCTATAGGCATGGGTTACAAGACGGTGAATTTTAAGATCAGGGACTGGGGTATTTCCAGACAACGCTATTGGGGCGCCCCCATCCCCATCATTTACTGCCATGACTGCGGGACAGTCCCGGTCCCGGAGGAGGACCTTCCCGTCATTCTGCCTCTGGATCTGGATATGAGGGCCAACGGAGGGTCTCCCTTGCCCTTCGAGGCCTCTTTTTATAAGACCACCTGCCCCCGGTGTGGGAGAGAGGCCAGACGGGAAACCGACACCATGGACACCTTTGTGGAGTCATCCTGGTATTTTGACCGGTATGCGTGCCCTGACTATCGAGAAGGACCTCTGGACCCTGAGAAGGTGGACTACTGGATGCCCGTGGACCAGTATATTGGAGGCATTGAGCACGCCATCCTTCACCTCCTTTACTCGCGCTTCTATACCAGGGTGCTCCGGGATCTGGGTTACCTGAAGGTGAGCGAGCCCTTCACCAATCTCCTCACCCAGGGCATGGTGTGCAAGGAGACCCAGGAGTGCCCCGTACATGGTTACCTCTATCCCGATGAGGTCAAGGAGGGGCGCTGTGTTCACTGCCAGGCCGAGGTGGTGACGGGCAAGACGGTTAAGATGTCCAAGTCCAAGAGAAACGTGGTTGACCCCCAGGCCCTCATAGAGCAGTACGGTGCAGATACGGTGCGTATGTTCTGCCTCTTTGCCTCACCCCCTGAAAAGGACCTGGAATGGAGTGATCAAGGTGTGGAGGGCTCATATCGGTTTTTGAACCGTATATGGCGCCTGGTCACGGATCATTCGGATCACCTCGGGCGGGCCTCTGCCTATGAGGGTACGGAGCCTCTTGCCAAGGGCTTGAAGGCCTTACATCGAAAGACCCACCAGACCATCAAAAAGGTAACCCATGATATTGAAGCCCGGTTTCACTTTAACACGGCCGTGGCCGCGGTCATGGAACTGGTCAATGAGGTCTATCAGTATCTCGGTGAGGGGAAAGAAAAAGAGGATTATACCTGGCCTGTGGTTCGGGAGGCGGTGGAGACGATCATTGTTTTACTCTCTCCTGTGGTCCCCCACATTACCGAAGAGTTGTGGCACATGTTAGGGCATGAACAGAGCCTCTTGAACATCCCATGGATCCGTCACCGGGAAGAGGCCCTGGAGGTTGAAAAACGGCTGGTGGTATTGCAGGTGAATGGGAAGGTGAGGAGCAAAATCGAGATTCCCGCTTCCCTAGAGGACAAGGAAATCGAGGCCCGGGCCTTGGCTGATGAACGGATCCAGCGTTTTATCCAGGGCAAGCCCCCTAAAAAGGTTATTGTGGTTCAAAAAAAACTGGTCAATGTGGTGGTCTGATGAAGCGGATGCGGGGAGAGGCGGGAAAAGGTCGCATCAAGCAACAAAGGGGTGTGGCACTTGAAATCGTGGCAGGGAAGAGGCCTTTTCTTGTGCTCCTTTCGGCTTGGCTATGGGTCTTGGCCTTAGGGGGCTGCGGCTATCACTTGCGTGCGACGGGCTCGCCCATGGGTACAGTGAGCATGGAGAGTCTCGCCATCCCCATGATGACAAGCACTTCCTCATCCCTTGGGTTTGAAGGGGATTTCACGCGGGTCATTCGTGAAGAGTTCATGCACCACTCAAAGGTCCCCCTCGTCTCCAGAGAAAGCGCTTCGTCAGTTTTGGTGGGCAACGTATATGAGATCAAGACCGAACCGCTAAGTTATACCCTTGACCGAAATATTGTACAGGGACAGGTGACCACTTATGAAGTAACCCGTACCCGGCGATTGAGGATCAAGCTGGCCGCTAAACTAATGGACGAGACCACGGGAAAGGTCATCTGGGAAGACGGAGCTTTGGAAGAAAAGGCAACCTATGTGGTCAGTGATGATCCCTTGACCACCCGCCACAATGAAAGGAAGGCCGTCCGGGAAATTGCTCAGAGGTTGGCCAAAAGGATTTACCTCAAGACCATGGAAAGGTTTTAGTGGCCGGCGATTTGACACCGGAATATGTCTTGAATCAACTGCAAGAGGGCCGTCTTTTCCCCTTTTACCTCTTTTACGGTGAGAGCGAGTTCCGGTTGGAAAAAGTCCTGAGACGGATACGGGAGGAGTTTGTCGGCGGGGGGGCCAGGGATTTCAATATTCATGTCTTTTACGGCAATAAAGGAGAGCAGGGTGGTACAGTGGGGCCGGGTGAGATCATGGATACGGTTCGATCCCTCCCCTTCATGTCACCAAGAAGGCTGGTGATTATTCGGAGAGTTGAAGAATTTCCCCCCTCCACCTTGGAGGATTTTTTGCCCTATTTCGACGATCCGGTTGAAACCTCATGCCTCATTTTCGTCTCAACCAAACCGGATTTCAGGAAGAGGTTCTATAAACACCTCAAGGGGCTGGGCCGGGCGGTCAATTTCAGAAAGCTCTATGATAACGAAGTCATTCCTTGGATCAAGCGCACGGCCAAGGAATTGGGCCTGAATATTGAGCACCAGGCCTGCGCCCAGCTCCAAGAGATTGTGGGCCCCCGAATGAGGGATCTGTATTCTGAGCTGGAAAAACTGGCCCTGTGCTACGGCCAAAAGACGATCGGTGTAGCGGAGGTGAAGGATTCTGCCATCCACAGCCGTATCTACACCATCTTTGAATTGATGGATGCGGTATCGTCCAAGGAGGCAGCTGAAGCGCTCCTGGTCCTGAATAAATTCCTGGAAGAGGAAGGCCAGGACGGGCCCTTGAGGGTCCTGGGGATGTTGAACAGGCAAATTCAATTGCTTTGGAAGGCCAAGGCCGTCGTGGATGGGGGAGGGAAAGGGGACGTGGTCACAAAGAAGCTCGGCCTGAAGCCTTTTCAAGCCAATAAACTAACCCCCCAGGTAAAGCACTGGAGCCTGGCGGATCTGGAAGAGGCCTTTCAAGTCCTTTACGAGGCGGACGGACGGCTCAAGAGCGGGGCTCAAGGGCGTTTGATTTTGGAAGAGGTCATGCTGACCCTGTGCAATTGAGCGCGGTGAGGGCTAAGTACGGATTCATGCACCCGCGGCTTGACCTAAGAACTGCCAAGAGTAAGGCCGTTCACATCCCGTGCCAGCCTTGAGATCTTGCGGGCCGCCTTGTTTTTGTGGATCACGCCTGTGGAAGCATTTTTTTGAATGACTGAAACGGCTCCCGCCAGTTGCTTGGCCGCCTCTTCAGGAGCCTGATCGGCCACAGCTTCGGTTACATTTTTGATGGCGTTTTTCATTCGGGTCTTGTAGACCTTGTTGCGCAACCTTCTGACCCTGTTTTGCTTGGCCCTTTTAACGGCCGATTTATGGTTCGCCAATGTGCTTCCTCCTTATTAAACGTAAATTTTTATTTATAGGCTATTTTCGTTTTTATGTCAAGGGATTTCTTCCTAGGCGCCGCAATTGACCCAGTCTGAGAAAAGAAATGTGAGCCGCGCTGCGGGGGTGGTGGGCTTTTTCACCTTTTTGAGTCGCATCCTCGGCCTAGTAAGAGACATGGTCCTGGCCAATCTCTTTGGCGCAGGCATGGTTGCGGACGCCTTTTTCGTAGCCTTTCGCATTCCAAACCTTCTCAGACGCCTTTTCGCGGAGGGTTCCCTCACCATTGCCTTCATCCCAGTTTTCACCGAATACCTTACCGTTAGGAGGCGGGAGGAGGCCTTTGAACTCGCAAGGGTGGTGCTCACTCTCCTCTCTCTCCTCCTGGTTGTCATCTCCGTGTTGGGGATTCTCTTCTCTCCGTGGATCGTGCGTGTTCAGGCCTTTGGTTTCGGGGCTTCCGGCGGCAAATACGAACTGACCGTTCTTCTTACCCGGATCACCTTTCCCTACATATTTTTTATAAGCATTGTCGCCTTTTTTATGGGGGTCCTCAATTCATTAAGGCATTTTGCGGCCCCGGCTGCAGCCCCCATCCTTTTGAACGTGGGAATCATAGGGGCCGCCTACCTGATTTCTCCCTACTGCCCGGAGCCGGTATTGGGGGTAGCCATCGGCGTCCTGATAGGGGGGGCGCTCCAGGTGGCCCTCCAGATCCCGTGGGTGATTCGGGCGGGGCTCATACTGCTTCCCAGATGGGAGCCCCGGCACAAGGCCATTAAGAGGATAGGCCTCCTTATGGTTCCTGCCATCTTTGGCTCCGCCGTGTACCAGTTTAACCAGTTTATGGGTACACTCCTGGCCTCCTTTCTCCCGGAAGGGAGTGTGTCCTGGCTCTATTATGCGGACCGGCTGGTCCAGTTTCCTCTGGGGGTTTTTGCCATAGCCATCAGCACGGCCGCCTTGCCGTCCCTGTCCAGTCATGCCGCCAGGAAAGAGTTTGACCAATTCGAAGAAACCCTGGGCCATGCCCTGGGCCTGGTCTTCTTTATCACCTTTCCCTCCGCAGCAGGGCTGATGGTTTTGGGGGAGCCCTTGATCCGGGTCCTCTTTGAGCGCGGTGCTTTCACACTTTATTCCACACTCATGACCAATTATGCCCTTTTTTTCTATGCCTTGGGACTTTGGGCCTTTTCAGGAATCCGGGTGATGGTGTCCGCCTTCTATGCCCTTCAGGACACAAAGACACCCGTGAAAGTAGCGGGCGTGGCCTTGGCACTCAATCTTGGGCTCAGCTTGGTCCTCATGGGCCCTTTAAAGCATGGGGGCCTGGCCTTTGCCTTGTCTCTGGCCTCTATCGTCCAGTTCTTTATCCTCCTGTACATGTTCCATAGAAAGATGTCCTTGGGGCGGCTGAGGCCCGTGGCCATATCCGCCTTGAAGTGCGCCCTAGCAGCGGTCATTATGGGGTTTGTGGTGTATATTCTCAAATCCAAGTGGCTGGTCATCACCCCCTCCACCGGGCTGGTGACCATGGTTTTGTACCTGACCTGCCTGGTGGGCAGCGGCATGATCGTCTATTTTTCTGTGGCCAGACTCATGGCCTGCCACGAACTGTCATCGCTTCGGGAGATGTTGCCCTCTCTCTCCGGGAAAAAGGCGGACAGGGAAGGGGATGCAACATAAGCCCCCCGGCGGCCCCGGTTCTGAGGGGGGAGTGTTCTTGTCCGATCAAGAGAAAGAAAGATTTGGATGGTGTCTTTACGACTGGGCCAATTCTTCTTTTGCCACCACCATCCTCGCGGCTGTTTTGCCTATCTACTTCGCCGAGGGCGTCGTTCCCGAGGGAGGCGCCTCTGTCACCGTCCTGGGACACCAGGCCCGGCTGAGTGCCACCAGCCTGTGGGGATATGCCAGCGGCCTCACCGCGTTCTTGGTCCTCATTTCAGCGCCCGTACTCGGGGGGATCGCCGATTACAGCCAGAGGCGAAAGACCTTTTTAATGGCCTTCTGCTATGCCGGGTCTTTTATGACAGGTGCGCTCTTTTTTAGTGGGCCGGGCCGGGTGTTTTTCACCCTGATCCTTTTCTGTTTTGCCCATTACTGTTTTGTGAACGGCAATGTCTTTTATGACGCCTTCCTCCCCTTTTTGGCCAAGGGCAAGGACATGGACCGTCTTTCAGGGCAGGGGTATGCCATGGGATATCTGGGCGGGGGCCTGCTCCTTGTTTTGAATGTCTTGTTCATACACCTGGGAACGCAGTCCGGTCTCAGCAAGGATGCCACAGCCAGATGGTGTTTAACTTCCGCCGGGGTATGGTGGGCCGGTTTCGGGACGATCGCCTTCTTTCTCTTTCACGAACGGGGACTTACAGGGCTTGAAAAAGCGGGCCTGGTTCAGGCCTCACTCAAGGGAGCACGAAGCACCTGGGAAACCACAAAAATGATTTTAAGGAACAGGCCCATCTTTTTGTTTCTTCTGGCTTATATGATCTATAACGATGGCGTGCAAACGGTGATTAAGATGGCCTCCATTTACGGTAAAGACGAATTGCGCCTTACCACGGGCACCCTATTGGGCACCCTCCTCATGGTTCAATTCATCGGCATTGGAGGGGCCTTGCTCATGTCCCGCCTGGGGGCCGCCCTGGGGACCAAGAAGACCATTATGGGTGCTCTTTTGCTGTGGATGGGACTCACCACCTTTGCTTTTCGCATGGAAACCGCCTTGGAATACTGGGTCCTGGGGGTGGTTGTAGGTCTGATCCTGGGAGGAACACAGGCCCTGTCCAGGTCCCTTTACAGCAGGCTTATCCCCAAGGATCACGCAGCCCAGTTCTTTGGATACTTTTCAGTGTTTGCAAAGCTTTCCGCAATCTGGGGACCCATCCTCTTTGCCTATATCCGTCAGGTGACGGGTACGGCCAGGCTTTCCATATTGGCGCTCTCCCTTTTTTTCCTCGCGGGCTGGATCCTGCTCCTCTTTGTGGAAGAAGGACGCCCGGATGCCGAAGGGGCGCAGGGGTAGGGAGGTGTAAGAAGGCTCGGGTCCATAACAGCCGGAGAAACCCAAGAGTGTAGAGATCGGCATTTTTTCATGGGTTACCACATGGCCTATTTTGTCTCCCCCCACGGGTTCGGGCACGCAGCCCGGGCGGCTGCGGTGATGGAGGCCCTGTTCGAGTTGGATCCTACCTTCAGCTTTGAGATCTTCACTACCGTGCCCCCGTGGTTTTTTCATCAATCTCTCTCGGGTCCCTTTGTCTACCAGGCTCTTTTGACCGATATCGGCCTGGTCCAGAAAAGCGCCCTCCAGGAGGATCTCATCCAGACCGCAGAACGCCTGGCGGCCTTTTTGCCTTTCATGGAGGAGGAGATCCAGGCGGTTTCAAACCGACTTCAAGAGCAACATTGTCAACTCGTGGTTTGCGATATTGCGCCCCTGGGGATAGCGGCGGCGGGCCGGGCCGGAATTCCCTCCGTGCTGATTGAGAATTTTACCTGGGACTGGATCTATGCCGCGTACTCCCATCTCTCCCCGGACCTGACCAGGCATATCCTCCTCCAGCCTTTGTTCGAGGGCGCAGACTATCATATTCAGACAGAGCCTGTGTGTGCCTACCAAAAGGCGGATCTCCACACCCCACCGGTGAGCCGGAAGGGAAGGGCGTCCTCCAATAGGGTGAGGAAGGCCCTGCACGTGGCGGAGACGAAAACGGTGGCCCTCATCACCCTAGGCGGCGTGCCCGACAGGGACCTTCCCCTCGATTTCCTCTCCAGTTGCCCGGATGCCCATTTTATTGTCCCGGGTGGCAGCAAGGCCTTCCATTGCCGGGACAACCTTACCCTCCTGCCACGGAGGTCTCCTTTCTTCCATCCGGACCTGATCAATGCCTCTGATGCGGTCATCGGAAAGGTGGGGTACAGCACCCTGGCCGAAGTCTACCATGCCGGCCCTCCCTTTGGTTATATCACCAGACCCACCTTTCCTGAATCACGGGTGCTGGCCGCCTACATACAAAAAGAGATGAAAGGTCGAGCCATCACAGAGGAGGCCTTTCACAACGGGACTTGGCTGAAAGCCCTGCCTGAGCTTCTGGCCCTGCCGCGGATCACCAGGGGGGTTGAAAACGGTGCTGACCAGATCGCACGGTTTATTCAGACCATCTAAATACAATTAGACATGTCAACCATTTTAATTGACAATAAAAAAATAATGTGGAATCCTATTTTTGAACAAATTAGACGGTACATTTAGACAGTATAAGTCGGCCTTTCATGAAATCCCCTCGTCCCTGGATAACAAGTAAAGAAGTCCTATTGAAAACAGGTGTTTCAAGGGCAACCTTACATAATTACATCAAGATGGGATTGGTTACCCAGCCCGTGGTCCAGCCCCCCAAAGACCGGATGAAGGGGATCAAGAAGATCGGTTATTTTCCCGCCACGGTCTTAGAAAGGGTGGAGCGGATCAAGGAACTCAAAGCTCAAGGCCATTCCATGAAGGAGATTGCATCTCGGATTGAGGATTCCCTTCCTCAGGATAGGGAGGAAGCCGAGAGAGCGCAAGGAATCCCCTTCCGGGAGGAACCCCCGCCCCTTGAAGAGGGAGAGAGCATTCGTTTGACCCTCGATGACATTAAAGATCCCGCCTATCTCCTTGATTTTGATTTTCAGGTGATCTGGACCAATCACAGGGCAGAGCAACATGTATTCGGTCAGGCGGTGAAGGCGATGTATAATCCGGAATCGAGAAACATCTTCAAAATTTTCTTTAACTGGGATTTCCACCATCGTATCAAGAACTGGCGTGATGTGATCGCCCTGCACATGAGATTCGCCAAGTTGAAATACACCAGAAGCTGGATAGGGCTTCTCTACAAGGGGATGACCCCGCGAGAGGTTGGGATTTTGCAGGATTTATATGACCAAGTCCCCTCCTGCCCGAAACAGACCGTTCATCACCTTCCGTTAGGTCTTGTTCTCAAAGGGGGGTCGAAAACGGACTACATGGTCTCCATCCTTTTTTGTCATGAAGGCTTCTTTTTCGTATATGGACAGCCCGACCCTTTATGGGAAAAGGCCCGGCTTTTAACGGTTTTTTAGGATCAAAAAGAGGAGGAGGGATGGAAATGGACAGGCAGGGCTCGAAAAGAGCGTTTGAAAGTCTGCCCACCAAGGAGGCTTTATCAACCCCTCACCCCGCCAAGGGGGTTCCCCCATGGTTGTTTCAACACCAGGAACTGATCCACGCCCTTGAGGAAGCCAAGGCAGTGGATAAGGAATCCATGGTAAATGCCATCAACTACATACATTTCACCGATGGATTCATGCTTGCCCAGCTCCAGCATACCAGGTATGACGCCGTCATCATTCTTGAGGTTTTTCCCGAGCCCTGTCTGGGTAAAGAACTAATTTGCAGGTGGCGGAACGAGGGCTGCTCCGGGCTGAAACTGGAAGATTATCGCTTTCTCTATCTTGTGATGGGCGACGGCCAATCCCTGATCTTTGTTCCGGCCCTCTTGAAGGACCTGTCCCACCGTTTTTTCAAAGTCGATCTCCCCGAACAAGGGTACGCGCTGGGCGAACGCCAGGTCAGGCGGTATTCCTGCCGTGAGGTGAAGGCGGAATTGAATCAAAGTGGTTTTCTGGCCACGGGTTTCCTTGAGGACTTCAGCCCCAGAGGCTTTCGGATCCGGGCCGGTGCGGGGCCGGGGTGCTCCTTTCACTGGTTCAATTCGGAAGAGACGGTTTCCGTCCGGCTGACCCTGGATGGGCAGGTGATTTTTTCCGGCCCCTGTGAGTGTATCAGACAGGAAGGCAGCTTTGATGAACGGGAGATTGTGCTTAAACCAAAACCTGAAAAGATCAAACGCTTTAAGGGGAGTGCGGTGCGTAACCCCCGTTTGACACTCAAACCCTCTCCCACCCTTGTCTTTGAGCACCCCCTTCTGGAGAAGCATATTCGAATGGAGGTCTCGGATATCTCTACATCGGGGTTTTCGGTTTATGAGCAGAGCGGGGAAGCGGTGCTCATGGAAGGGCTCATCATCCCCCGCATGACCATTGATTTCGCCGGGGCATCGGGCATGCAATGTACCGCCCAGGTGCTCTATGGATTGGAAGAGGGAAGGAGAGGGATTCGTTACGGACTGGCCATCCTGGATATGGATGTAAACAGCTATAACCGCCTCTGCCACATTCTCACCAATGCCATGGATCCCCATGCCTATATATCTATGGAAGTGGATATGGAGGCCTTGTGGGAGTTCTTATTCGATACGGGCTTCATCTATCCCAAAAAATACGGACTCCTCCAGTCTCATAAGGAGGAATTCAAGAGGACCTATCAGAGGCTTTACCAGGAGAACCCGGAGATCGCCAGCCATTTTACATATCAGAAAAACGGCCGCATTTATGGCCACATATCCATGGTAAGGGCCTACGAAAAGGCCTGGATGATCCATCACCATGCGGCCAGGGCCATGGACAAGAAACGGGCGGGCTTTTTGGTCCTGCGCCAGATCATGCATTACTTGAATGACATGCGCCGTCTCCCGTCGGCCAACCTGGACTATGTGATGAGCTATTTCCGACCGGAAAACAAATTTCCTGACCGCGTCTTCGGCGGCTTTGCCAGGGCCCTGGGACAAGCCAAGGGCTGTTCCATGGACCTTTTTGCCTATCTGCCCCACACCAGTCTCTCTCTGGCCACCAGATTGCCTCAGGGCTGGTCCATGGAAAGGTGTGTGTCCGAGGACTTGTGGGAACTGAGCCGGTTCTATGATGACCAATCAGGGGGCCTTTTTTTGGACGCCGTCGGCGTGGGCCGAAACTGTGAAGATCCTGACCCGCTGGAAGAGATCTACACACGGTCAGGTTTTTTACGCAAATGGCAGGCCTATTCCCTCAAGCACCACGAAGAACTCCATGCCGTCCTTTTGGCCGATCAGTCGGAACTGGGTTTCAACCTCTCCGAGCTGCTCAACGGGATCAAAATCTTGGTGGTAAATTCGAAAGCCCTGCCCTGGCACGTCCTCTCCACCGCCATATCCCGGCTCACGGGCATATACAAAATGGACAAGGTTCCCATCCTCTTTTATCCCTTTCAATATGTGAAGGCCAAAGGCATCCCCTACGAGAAGCAATATCAGCTCTGGATTTTGAGTGTCCGATATGGGCGGGAATACCTGGAATATATGCACAGGAGATTCAGAATGGCCCGGTAGGCGCGGCCCCACGGGTAAGTTTAATTATTGACATATTGTTTTCTTTATGTAAAAAATAAACTTATCTGTATATTAATTAATATAAATAAACAACCCCCTTTTCTCTTGGAGGGTTTAGCATTGACCGCCTTCGCAGGAGCCATTGATCACGGTGATGACGCCCTGTACAACAGCCGGATTATCCGGGTCTTTCTGAGTTATATTGAGGCCCGGTACCCGGAAGTGGATATTGAGGAGCTCCTCAAGTATGCGGGCATGACCAATTATGAGCTGGCAGACCAGGGCCACTGGTTCAGCCAGGCTCAGGTGGACCGGTTCTATGATTTTCTCCTCCAGAAGACCCAAAACCCGGACATCGCCCGCGAGGCTGGGCGTTATGCCGCCTCCTCCCAGGGTTCTGGGGCCTTGAGACAGTATGCATTGGGTTTTGTCAATCCGGCATCTGCGTACTGGATGCTGGAGAAAATCGCCTCCAACATGAGCCGTGCCTTTACCATCAAGACACAACGGATTGGTCCGGAGAAAGTGGAGGTGACGGTCACCCCCAAACCGGGGGTTAGTGAAAAGCCCTACCAATGTGAAAATCGGCTGGGCATGTTTGAGGCCCTGGCAAAGCTTTTTACCCACAAGTTCGCCAGTGTGGAGCATCCCGCCTGTTTGCATCGGGGTGACAAGGTAGGTCGCTATATTATTACCTGGGAAAGAACGCCTTCCTTGGTGTTGAAACGCCTTCGCAACTACCTGGCCCTCGTCAGTATAGGTGGCTGTATCACCCTGGGTTTGGTAACCCCTTCTTCCTTGCTGGTTCCCCTTGTTTTCCTTTGCCTTTCCCTGGTCCTGGGGGTTTCTTTTTACGCGGAACGCCTGGAAAACAAGGAATTGGAAAGGAACATCGAGAGCCAAGGAAATGCGGCAAATGAGCTCCTGGACCAGATCAACATCCGATACAACGACGCCCTCCTTGTCAAAGAAATCGGGCAGGCCACGTCCGTCCTCTCAGATATCCAGAAGGTCCTTGCATCCGTACTTGAAGCCATGGAAAAACGCCTTGAATTCGATCGGGGGGGGATCTGGCTGGTAAACAGCACCAAAGACCGTCTCATTTACAATGTGGGCTACGGTTATAATGAAGCGTTGGAAACCTTTCTACGTGAGACGGAATTCAATCTGAACAATCCTGAATCAAAAGGGGTGGCCGTGTTGTCTTTCCACAAGCAAAGGCCTTTTTTGGTCAACGACGTAACCATGATCGAAAAGGATTTGACCCGGAAAAGCCAGGAATTTGTGAGGCGGATCGGGTCTCAGTCCTTTATTTGCGTCCCCATTGTCTATGAAGGAGCGTCTCTGGGTGTCTTGCTCGTGGACAATGTGCGTTCCAAAAAACCCTTGAGCCAGAGCGACATGTCTCTCTTGATGGGAATTGCGCCTCAAATAGGGATAAGTATTCACAATGCCATGTCCTATCAAAGACTTCAAGAAAGCAAAGAGCGCGAACAAAACCTTAGAAAACTCTTCGAGAAGTATGTCCCCGCACCTATTATAAGGCGGTATCTGGATTCACGGGAAATGGACCTTTTTAGGGGGGAGGAAGCAACCATCACGGCCATGTTCCTGGATATCAGGGGCTTTACTTCCAGCTCGGAGGCCATGGGGGCGCGGGCCGTGGTGTCTTTTTTAAACCTCTGCTTTGAGAAGTGCTCCTTGATCATCAGCCAAAAAAAGGGGCATATCAACAAGTACACGGGAGACGGTTTTTTGGCCATATTCGGTGCCCCTGAAACCTTGGAAGCCCACACCAAACTGGCCTTTGATGCGGCCTGCGACATCCTGAAGGTCTGTAGCTCCTTCAGTCTGGGAGGGAAGCCCATGGAGATTGGGATTGGGCTTCACACAGGTCGGGCGGTGCTTGGCAATATCGGATCCCAAACCAAAATTGAGTATACTGCCGTGGGTGATATGGTCAATACCACCGCGCGACTTCAAGAGTTCACCAAGATCTTTAGTGGCTTTCCCCTGATTATGAGTCGAGATGCGTGGAAAAAGCTGGAGGGGCATCCCTGCCACTCGAGGATCAAGAACCTGGGCAAGCAGAACATCCGGGGGAAAAAGGATCTCTTAGAGGCCTTCGGGTATAGCCCATGGAATGCTCAGGTTTCTCCCCCGGCCCCCGGGCGAGAGGGTTTTCTTCCCTTGCAGAGAATCAAGGGGCTGTAAGTGAAACGCCTGGGATCCAGAAAGAAGGTTCTGAAGTCTTGAAAAAAGGCCTCGCCGCCACCCGGATAGTCTTCAAATAGCTCACCTGCTTTACGGGTGGTGATCTCCACCTTTTTGATCCAGTTAAAGACGTCTTGGGCCCCTATCTCTCCATAGAAGAGGTGGTGGGCCGTGAGATCTACTTGGATGTCCTGGTAGCCCAGGTCATAGAGGTGGGAGTAGAGCTTTCGACCTGCATAGGGGTCAAAGTCGAATTCCGCCTGCAACTTGTCCATGAGCTTGAAGAGTATTTTTTCCAGACCTGAGGGCAGCTCATAGTGGTTGAGACAGTTACAGTCCAGATCTATAAGACAGAGGAGTCCACCGGGCCTGAGACCCTCCGTCAAAATCCGGACGATGTTGCGGCTTTGCAAAAGGTGGTATTCAAGGACAAACCGAACCCAGATTAAATCAAAATGACCTTTATATTCAATCGGTTTTGTAAAGTCATGGACATCGAAGGAGAGACCCGATCTGCTTCCATAGCGTTCCCGGGCCCGGGAAATTCTTTGTTCGGAAAAATCAATGCCCACCACTTCGCCCCCGGGCTGGACCAGGTCGTAAAGGATGGTACTCGTTTTGCCGGGCCCGCACCCTACATCCAGAACACGAAGCCCGGGCACCACACCGCACCACGCGGCCTGTTTTCGGAGGGCCTCTGGATCGGTCTTGATCTCAAGGCGGAGCCCTTCTTCCTGGTCCTCCATTAAGTAAGCCTTGTTCTCCATCGCCATATTCGGGAGCCGGTCTCCTGGTTTTCTGATCCCTGTTCTACGACAAGGGGATTTACCGGTTCCCAGGGGTTTCATAAAGCGTGAGAGAAAGCGTGATTCCGGGGACCGGGAAAAGATGGGGAGAATATACATGAGGGAGGGCACGGTGGCAAAGGAAATTTGCTATACCCCGTTTAATTGGTTCCTCCTCCAGGCCTTGGAGCTTCTGACGAGACCGGGGCTGGCGGGTGCCCGATGTTCACAGGGTTGATATTTCTCTCTTTCTATCATAGAAATGAGAAGTAACAGTTTGCCAAGAAGGTACACTGGAGGGTAATCCATCATGGGATTTATCAGGCCATAGTCCAAGGTTATACGAGGTCAATAATATGAGGGAAGAGGAAATGAGTTTTGAACAGGGGCCGATCAGACCCCCCAACGAGGCGCGCAGCTTGCTATTAAGGCTCACCAGAAACTGTCCATGGAATCAGTGCCTGTTCTGTCCGGTCTATAAGGGTAGAAAATTCTCTTTGCGCACCGTGGAGGAAATCAAGAAGGACATTCAGACCGCGAGAGATATCGCAGCCGACATCAAGGCCTTGTCCTGGCAGTTGGGCGGCGCAGGCAGGGTGGATGACCGGGTCATTAGCGAGGTTTTCGGAAAAGGGGGATACAGTGAAGCTTACAGGAGCATGGCCGTATGGCTCTATTATGGCACGGGGGCGTGTTTTCTCCAGGATGCGGACAACCTCGTCATGAAAACCAGAGATTTGGTTGAAGTGCTGAGGTTTCTTCGGGAGACCTTCCCGGAGATTACACGGGTCACCACCTATTCCAGATCCCGCACCGTTGTTCGCAAATCCTTGGATTCCTTGAAGCAGATTCGGGCGGCGGGACTTGACAGGATCCATATCGGCCTGGAAAGCGGATACGACCCGCTTTTGAAACTCATGAGGAAAGGGGTCAAGTCCGCACAACATGTTGAGGCGGGACAGAATGTGGTTAAAGCTGGACTTGAGCTTTCAGAATACGTCATGCCCGGGCTGGGAGGTCAGGAGATGTGGCAGGAACACGCCCTTGAGACGGCCAGGGTGCTCAACCGCATAAACCCCCACTTCATTCGCCTCAGAAGTCTCAGGGTGCCTGATCGCGTCCCCCTCTATGAGCTGTTGAAGAAGGGGACTTTTACCCCTCAAACAGATGATATGCTGGCGGAGGAGATTAAGCTTTTTGTTGAGACCTTGGAGGGGATTACCAGCACTCTGACCAGCGACCATATCATGAACCTCCTGGAAGAAGTCTCCGGCAAGTTGCCTGAAGATAAGCAAAAAATGCTCTCTGTAATTGAAACTTACCAGGAGCTCCCCGAAACAAAGAGGCTCATCTACAGGTTGGGCCGCAGGGGAGGGGCTTATCGGTCGACGGATGATCTTGTCCGTGATCCCGCCACCTATACCAAGCTCAAGAATCTCGTCCAAGACATTGAGCAAAGAGAGGGTCGCGAAGGCGTGGAGAAGTTCATAGGTGATATGGTGGATCAGTATTTATGACCCCTTGCCGGGCCGTAATGACCCTGATTAGGCACGCGCAAGGCCTGCGGGTGTATCAAGGGTGAGGAGAAAGCCGTCTATGCGTTATTACCCGATTCTTGTTGATTTAGAGGGAAAAACGGCCCTTGTGGTGGGCGGAGGGGGGGTGGCGGAAAGAAAGGTCGAGACCTTGATGGATTGCGGGGCCTCGATCCGAGTGGTGAGCAAGACCTTGACCCCCAAACTAAAGGAATGGGTCTCTTCCGCCCGAATCGAGCACGGGGGCGACGCCTTTTCCACCGGCAACCTTGAAGGGGTATTCCTGGTCATCGCCGCCACGGATGATCAGGCATTGAACCACGAAATCAGTTACAAGGCCCGTGAAAGGGGGTTATTGATCAATGCCGTGGACCAGCCTTCTGACTGCAATTTCATTGTCCCTTCCATCGTCAAGAGGGGGGATTTATTGATTTCCATCTCAACCTCGGGCCAAAGCCCGGCCATGGCAAAAAAATTGAGAAAGGATCTGGAAGGGCAGTTTGGAGAGGAATATGAGGTTTTTTTACGCCTAATGGGACGGCTTCGCAAAAGGATCTTGACCATGGGGATGACCCAGAAAGAGAACAGCCGGATTTTTGAAAGAATAGTCCACTCGGATATCCTGAAGGCCCTGTCGCGGGGTGACACGGAGTCGGCGGAATCCACCCTAAGGCAGATTTTGCCTGGGAGTTTGGTGATTGATGATATTCTCAACGAAAACCCGTTGAGCTGGGGAGTGCCATGATTTTCTTATGGTTTGACTTGGCCCTTTTTTTTGAACTGCTTGCCACCGGGGGGTTCATTGTCTATCTCATTAAACAGAAGAAATGGGCCTTCAGGTATGCTTATTGGATCCTCCTGGCCGGATTCCTCTGCCATACTGTTTTCCTGGGTTATCGGTATTACTTGTTAGGCACGGCACCAGTGCTGAACCTCAAATCGGCCCTTTCCTTTTTTTCCTGGACCATCATCGGGGTTTACCTGCTCTTTCAAGCAAAATTCCGGCTCATGGTTCTGGGCTCTTTCGTGGCGCCATTTGCGGCCTTTTTGATGATCATTTCCTCTGCCATGCCTTGGATCCAGGAGCCGATTAAGCCCATATTTAAGAGCGTGTGGTTGACCGTGCACGTGGGAACCATCTTTATTGGCAACGCCCTTTTTGCCATGGCCTTTGTGGCGGCAATTATGTATCTTATCCAAGAGCACCAGATCAAGCAGAAGCGATTGGGCACCTTTTATAGTCGGCTTCCCTCTCTGGCCACCCTGGACAGCATTAATTACCACGCCCTTATTTATGGCTTTCCTTTTCTAACCTTAGGGATGATTACAGGTTCCATTTACGCCCAGTTCGCCCTGGGAAGCTACTGGCAGTGGGATCCCAAAGAGGTGTGGTCACTCATTACCTGGCTCTTTTACGCGGCCCTTCTCCATGAAAGACTCGCCGTGGGATGGCGGGGCAGGAAGGCTGCCATTATGTCCATCCTCTGTTTCTGTATCCTTGCTTTTACCTTTATCGGGGCAAGCCTGTGGCTTGGGGGTTACCATAGTTTTGACAGCCTGGGAGTCCGGGAAGCATTATGATCAAGATTTTGAACATCGGCATGAACCATGAAACAGCGCCCGTGGAACTAAGAGAGCGCTTGGCCACGGAGCCGAATAATGCATTGGAAGCCCTGGCTTTTATGCGGGAGCAGGAATGTATCAAAGAGGGCCTTTTTCTTTCAACATGTAACAGGGTGGAAGCGCTCCTGACTACAGACGAGGTGGAAAAGGCAAGGAAGCTGATCCTGTCTTTGATGTCCAGGCTCGGCAGGATACCGGAGGAGCAATTCCGCTCAAGCCTCTATACCCACGAGGATCAGGGTGCGGTACGACACATTTTCAAGGTCGCTTCAAGCCTGGACTCCATGGTGGTTGGGGAACCCCAGATTCTGGGGCAGATCAAGGAGGCCTATGTCCTTGCCACCACACAAAAGACATCGGGGGTCATTCTGAACCGGGTGATGCACCGGGCCTTCCATGTGGCCAAGAGGGTACGAACAGAAACCGAGATCTGTGAGACAGCCGTCTCCATCAGCTATGCGGCCGTGGAATTGGCCAAGAAGATCTTTTATAGCCTTGAGGGGAAAAAGGCCCTCCTCATCGGTGCTGGAGAAATGGTGGAGCTCGCCGCCCGACACTTGATGAGTCAGGGTGTAAGCGCCATGGTTGTGGCCAACCGGACCTTTGAACGGGCCGTGGAGGTAGCGAAAAGCTTCAAGGCACGCCCCGTCTCTCTTGAAGAAGTGGATGGCCAGCTTCTTGATGTGGACATTGTGTTGACCTCAACGGCGGCTACCGACTATGTCATAGCCCACTCCCAGGTCAAGCGCTGCCTGAAAAAGAGGAGGAATCGACCTCTCTTTTTCATCGACATCGCCGTGCCCAGGGATGTTGATCCTAAAGTCAATAGCCTGGACAACGTCTATGTTTACGACATTGATGACCTTAAAGGCCTGGTGGCACTTAATGTGGCACAGCGGCAAAAGGAAGCCGTGAAGGGCCAACGGATCGTTGAAGAGGAAGTGGTCAAGTTCGAGAAATGGCTCGAGACCCTGGCCGTTGTACCCACCATCGTTTCATTGCGGGAAAAGGCGGATACCATTATCGACACGGAGTGGGGTAAAAGCAGTTCGGCCTTGAAAGAGCTCAGCCCGGAACAAAAAGAGGCGGTTCGGGTTTTGACACGGTCTGTTGCAGAGAAGCTCCTGAACGACCCCATTCTTTATCTTAAAGGCAAGGCGTCAAGACCCACCCTCAACAGCTACTTGGATGTGGTGAGAAAGCTCTTTAATCTGGACGGGGACAAGGGAGAGAGGTCTTAAAATGATATCGAAGAATAAGGTCCCTATAGACCTAAACGGCCTGGTCAACTCCTTAAAGGATCACCCCCGTTATTTCCACATGGGTATGATTGCTGGCCACCTCGGCGTGGTTCGTGGCACTTCTTTGGACGGCAGACGTGTCACCGCAGTACAGGTCCACTTTGATACTGGTTTAATCCAGAATATAAAGTGTAAAATAGAGAATTTGCCTGGTATTATTAAAGTTTTGATTGAACTTCGTGAAGGCCGTCTCACAGTGGGGGAGGATATTATGGCCGTTGTGGTGGGAGGAGATACGCGCCAACATGTATTCCCTGCCCTGGCAGAGGCGGTTGATCTTATTAAGCAAGAAGCGGTGAAAAAGGAAGAGTTTTTTGAGCTTTAATCGCGGGGACGGCTATGGGCATGGTTGATGTGGGGGAGAAGCCCTCTGTTAGACGTCAGGCCGAAGCGGCAGGAGAGATCTTTCTGTCTCCCGGAACCATCCGGGCGATCCAAGGGGGGGGGATCAAGAAAGGGGATCCTTTCCTGGTGGCGGAGATAGCAGGAATAAGCGCTGCCAAACAGACTCATCTTCTTATCCCTCACTGTCATCAGATCCCTTTGGACACGGCCGGGGTCCGCTTTCGGCTCTCCGAGACATGTGTTGAGGCGCAATGTTTTGTGAAGGCCCAGGCGCGCACGGGAGTGGAGATGGAGGCCCTGGCGGGCGTTTGTATGGCCTTGTGCACCTTGTGGGACATGGTCAAGTATCTGGAAAAGGATGACCGAGGCCAGTACCCTTCCACCCGGATCAGCAATATCAGGGTGCTGAGTAAAGAAAAGGCCGATCGGGGATGAAGGAATGGTGGAGAGGTCAGAAAGCTATTCTGTATGCAGGGGGAAGGACCTTATGAAAGGGCGTCATGTTTTTGTGGTTTTATGGGTTGCCTCGGTTATGGGCCTGCTGGTTCGGCCGGCCTGGGCTGAAAAGGCTTATGTCACGGATTCCTTTAAAATCACCTTCCGAAGCGGCCCCAGCATTGAAAACAAGGTCATTGCCTTCCTGGTTTCAGGGGAACCCGTGGAGGTGCTGGGGTCTGAGGACGGCTGGTCTCAGGTGCGTTTGATTGAGGGAGATGATAAGGACCGGGAAGGGTGGGTCCTGAGCAGGTATCTCGTGACCCGTGTCCCCTGGGAGAGACAGGCCAAGGCCTTGAGTGAGGAGAATGCACGGCTCAAGGAAAGGGTGACTGCCTTGAACCAGGAACGTGAGACATTAAACATTCAAGTCCATTCCCTTGCCGAGAAAATGGAGGAATGTTCTGAAACCCTGAGCGCGGTGCAGGACAAGTATAATACCCTACAAAGGGGGGCGGCGGATTACCTGGATTTGAAAGGGGCCTATCAGGCCATGGGGGAAGAGTTGGAACGGGTTCGCAAGAGGGTGGAAATCCTCAACAGCGAAAACCGCCGGTTAAGCTCATCCCAGAGAAACAGGTGGTTCGCCACCGGCGCCTTGGTGCTTCTTTGCGGGTTGTTAATCGGCTTGCTTATAGGGAGGCAACAGAAGAAACGCAGGCCTTCTTACTATTGAGACCCAAGTGTTTAACGCCTTATTCCAGGAAACGGGGCCATTAGGCGGCCGCGGGCCCAAGGAAGAGATGCATTTAGAACCTACCATGAAGCAGGCCGTCCTCCGAAGGACTGCGAGAAAATTCTGTGAAACCAGGCTTTCCAGTGCGGCGGGTATGATGGATCGAGACGCCCGTTTTCCCTGGGACATTGCCCGGGAAATGGCGGACCTCCAGTATTTTGGTCTGGAAATTCCCGCCCTTTACGGCGGTGCCGGGCTCGATACGGCGAGCAGCGCTATTGTTATCGAAGAGATCGCCAGGGTCAGTGCAGCCATGGGCCTTTGTGTCTCCGTCCACAACAGTGTTTCCGCCTATCCCCTCTACCTTTACGGGGATGAAGGGCAGCGGCGGGAATATCTTATTCCCCTGGCCCGGGGGGAAAAGATCGGGACCTTTTGTCTCACAGAACCCAATGCCGGCTCTGACGCTTCCTCCATTGAGACAAGGGCGTTCCTCCATGGGGACGAATATGTCCTGAACGGCAACAAGATCTTTGTCACCAACGGGGGGGTTTCCGGAGTCAACCTCATATTCGCCACCCTGGAGGGAGGGCAAAAGGACAGGGGGTTCAGCGTTTTTATTGTGGACTCTGAGACCCGGGGCCTGGTCAAGGGGCCGCCTGAGGACCTTATAGGTATGCGGGGCAATCCTGTCTGCCCCATTTCACTTCATGACTGCCGGGTTCCGGTGAAAAATCGGCTGGGGGAGGAGGGGGAAGGGCTCAAGATTGCCCTATCCATCCTCGACGGGGGTCGGATAGGCATTGCGGCTCAGGCCCTGGGCATTGCCCAGGCCTCCCTGGATCTGTCCTTGAGGTATGCCAAGGAACGGCAACAGTTCGGAAAAGCCCTTTCTGAATTCGGGGCCATCAAGCATTTTCTGGCGGATATGGCCACGCGGATCGATGCGGCCCGGTTACTGGTTTTCCGCGCCTGTCACCTGAAAGATAAAGGTCGGCACCATGGCCGGGAGTCTGCCATGGCAAAGGTTTACGCCAGTGAGGCCGCGGTTTACGCGGCAAGGATCGGTATCCAAATCCACGGAGGCTACGGGTGCACCAAGGCCTATCCTATTGAGCGACTCTACAGGGATTCAAAGGTTTGTGAGATCTATGAGGGCACCTCTGAGGTTCAACGCATGATCATCGCCAGGAGTCTTATCCATGAATCCGTGTGAGTATGGATCCTTTTTAAGGGAGCAAATTCATGAATATGGTTGTGGCCATTAAACAGGTCCCTGATGTCCCAAACATCAGAATCGACAGGGAGCGGATGACGGTCATCCGCGAGGGGGTGGAAAGTATTATCAATCCCCTGGATTATGTGGCCCTGGAAGCGGCCTTGGACTTGCGGAACAGGCACGGGGGCAAGGTTGTGGCCCTCACCATGGGCCCCCTTCAAAGCGAAGAGGCCCTCAGAGAGGCCCTTGCAGCCGGTGCTGATGAGGGAATCCTGTTAACAGACCCCGCCTTTGCAGGGGCGGACACCCTGGCCACCAGCCATGTCCTTGCCAGGGCTATCTCCAGGACCACTCCCTTTCCAGATCTGATCCTGTGCGGGATGCAGACCATAGACAGCGATACCGGCCATGTGGGCCCCCAGATTGCAGAGGAGCTGGATGTGCCGCAGGTTTGTGGAGTCAGCGAGATCCATGTGGACGAGGAATGCCTGGTAGTCAAGAGGGTGAGCGACGGGTCACTGGACTCGGTCCGGGTCACCATGCCCGTGGTACTCACCGTGACCCAGCACATATGCGAGGTGAGAAACCTGCCATTGGGTGCCCTGGAGGCTGCCTTTTCTGAAAAAAGTATTGTCCAGTGGTCTATGGACCAACTGGGGCTGGAGGAAAGCGAGGTGGGCCTTTCAGGGTCTGCAACACAGGTGTGGAGGCTTCGGCCTCCCCCACCGAGAAGAGAAGGCCGAGTCTTTGATGCCTCCCCCCAGGAGCTCGTGGACCACCTGATTCGTAAACTGGAAGGTTTGAGCGTTTTGGATGAGGAAGAGGAAGACCAATAAATTCGGAGGCGTTTGGGTTTTTGGGGATTACAGAAATTATTTCCAAAACCGGGTGACCCTGCAGCTCATTGCCAAGGCCACGGATCTGGCCAGGGATCTCAAGACCGAGGCGGCCGTGGTGGTGTTGGGTCAAGACATTCACCAGTATGTCATGGAATATGTGGCCCATGGCGCAGACATCATCATTGCGGCCCAACATCCCCAACTCAAGGATTACGAGGTGGAAACTTATACGGCCGTCCTTGACCGCTGGGTAAAGGCCTTTGAGCCTGAGATCTTCCTTGCCGGTGCCACTTCCTTTGGCCGTGAGTTTTTCCCCAGGCTTGCCAAGAGGCTCCACACAGGACTGAGCGCAGATTGTTTGGCCCTGGAAGTGGACCCCGATACGGGACTCCTTGTTCAGACCACCCCTGCCTTTGGGGGAGAGTTGCTGGCGGAGGTGGTCACCCCCCACCACAGGCCTCAGATGGCGACTGTGCACCCCGGGGTTTTTCAGGAGAGAGCCCACAATTCAGAGGCCTTGGGGCGTATCATATATCCCGAAATAGGGCCCCTGCCTGTTCCACGCATGAAGACAATCAGGAGCCGCCGTCAGCAGTCCCACAAGCTCAATCTGGAAAACGCCCGTGTGGTTATCGCAGGGGGCAGGGGCCTGGGCACCAAAGATGAATTCCAAATGCTCTACGAAATCGCAGAATTACTCGAAGGGGAGGTTGGGGCCACCCGGCCCGCCGTGGCGGAGGGCTGGGCGGAAGAGGACAGACTTCTGGGGCAGACGGGCAAAAGCGTTAAACCCACACTGCTCATTTCGGTGGGGACTTCCGGTGCCCTGCAGTACACCACGGGTATCCAAGGGGCGGAGACCATCATTGCCATAAACCGTGATCCCCACGCCCCTATTTTCAGAATGGCCGACCTGGGTTTGGTCGGGGACGTCCATACCCTATTGCCATTGCTTTTGGACGTGCTGCGCAGGCGCCTTTGATGGGGCGCTGAAAGCCATGAGGGATCGGAGGGGAGGCCTGGTGGAATACGAAGAAAGCAGGATCAGTGCCCATCACAACTATCTGGTCAATCGAGTGCTTACGCCGGGATTTGTGGTAGGGAAGCCCAATGAGGACAAGGGGTTCTTTCTGCTTGCAGACCTGGTGCTGCCCGGGGAGAGTACCCCCCGGATTTGCGCCAGGCTCCTGGATGCCCAGGGGGTGTTGCTCCTGGAATTGGAGTGGAACCGGATCCGGGAAAACCCCGGGATGTGCACCCACAGGCCTGTCCCCGGAGGGTTCGTGATCGTACTACCCTCTGAAGAGGCCCTTATGGAGGTGCGCACCGAATCCTTTGCCAATGGCTACATCACCCGCATCAAGGCAAGGCTTTTTGACGAGACAGGTCAAGTACGCAGCGAAACCCTGGGAGAGAGCCTACAGGTCCGAGGTGAAGCAAAGCTGGTGTTGGACTCGCCCTTTGTGTTTTCCCGAAAATGATGGCTGAAGAGGATTCCAAGAAGGATGAGCGGATTTCTTATCTGGAGGAAAGGCTCGAGACTTTCCCCAGATATCCCCTGTCTGTGGCTCCCACCCCCTGTCATCTTCTTCCCTTTTTGAAGGAAGCCTTTGGTGTGGAGGTCTATTGCAAACGCGAGGACCTGAGTGGTTTTGCCTTTGGGGGGAACAAGACCCGCAAGCTTGAATTTCTCCTGGGTGAGGCCTTGGCCCAAGGATGCGACACCCTGGTCACCTGTGGAGGGATACAGTCCAATTTCTGCAGAATGGCGGCCGCTGCAGGGGCAGTGGCAGGAATGGATGTATATCTGATCCTGGGCGGCAGGGCACCGGAACGTCTTACCGGGAACCTGCTCCTGGACAGCCTGGTGGGCGCAGAAATGATCTTTGTGGGCACCCCCGTGTGGAGTGTCTGGGAAAGGGAGAGCGAGCGCCTGTCTGAGCGATTGATTCGGGAGGGCCGAAAGGTTTTCAGAATCCCCATGGGCGGATCCGTGCCTGTGGGCGTAATGGGCTATGTTACGGTATTTCTGGAAATCCTGGAGGAGGAGAAGAGATTAGGGCTCTCCTTTGATCGGATCATCCATGCCTCGGGTTCAGGCGGCACCCAAGCCGGTCTGTTGGTGGGACAAGGCCTGTGCGCTTGGCCGGGGAAAATCGCAGGCATATCCGTGGCCATGCCCAGGGAGGGCCTGGAGGAAAAGGTCTTTGACTTGGCCCGCCACACGGCTTCCCTTTTAGGGGGACGGATAAATCGGGACTCGGTGTTTGTGGATGACGGCTTTGTGGGTGCGGGTTACGCCGTCCCCACCCGCGGGGCCCGGGAGGCCATTCAATACTTTGCCACCCATGGAGGGCTTTTTCTTGACCATGTCTATACGGGCAAAGCGGCTTCCGCCCTCATGGCCTGGCTTGATGAGGGTCGTCTGGCCCAAGAAAGGGTCCTTTTCATCCATACGGGGGGTGGCCCGGAGCTGTTCGCCGAAACCGGCTGAGGCGCCTATCCACGAACTTCTGAAGGAGCTGGATACATGTTGTCTTCACCCACGTGCGAAATCGTTACCATAGGAAGTGAACTCCTTCTGGGGCAGATCACGGATACCAACACGACCTATTTGGCCCGGGAACTGGGCCGGGCGGGCATAACCATCCTCTTTCGAACGGCCGTGGGTGATCGACTGACCGAGATCGTGGAGGTGCTAAAACGGGCTCTGGATCGCTGTCACATGGTCCTGGTCACCGGAGGTTTGGGGCCTACCCTGGATGATATGACCCGTGAAGCCGCGGCCGAGGTGGCCGGAGTGGACCTGGAGTTCAGACCGGAACTCATGGCGGAGATTGAGGAGATGTTCCGCCGTGCCGGGTACCAGATGCCGGATAACAATCGGCGGCAGGCCTTTGTTCCGGCTGGCAGCCATGCCATTTCAAACCCGGTGGGTACAGCCCCCGGGTTTATTTCTGAAGTCAGGGGGCGGCCCTTGATCTGTCTTCCCGGTGTGCCCAGAGAGCTCAAGTACCTCATGGATAAGGAGGTGACGGCTTGGATAAGACAGAGATTCGCCCTCCATGCCCACAGGGTTATATACAGGGTCCTGAAAACGGTGGGCATTGGTGAAAGTAAAGTGGACAGTCTTATAGGAGATCTTATCAGGCCCGGCCAAAACCCTGAGATCGGGCTGCTGGCATCCATGGGTGAGATCAAGGTCAGGATTGCGGCCAACGCCAGGGACGAAGACGAGGCTCAGGCCCTGATCCGACCTGTTGAAGAGGAGATATGCTCCCGGCTGGGCAATAAGATTTTTGGAAAGAATGAGGATACCCTGGAGGGGGTGATCGAATCCCTCCTTTGTAAAAACCACACCACCCTGGCCTTGGTTGAGACCTTTACGGGGGGCACCGCAGCCCTGAGACTTCATGGACTCCCCTCCACCCGGTTGGTGGAAAGCAGGGTCATCCCCGGGAGAGAGAGGCTGGAGCGGTTTTCGGGACAAAGGCTTGTTGAGTCCGGTCCTGAAGGGGCCCTGGACCTTGCCCGCAAGATCCGAGAGAAAGGGGAGGCCGGGGTGGGCCTGGTGATAGCCGGTTTCCCTGAGGAAGGCAAGGCGGGGGGGTACACCGTTCAGGGCCTGGCAGGGGCCGTGGGCCGCGTCTCTCAGAAGGCCTTTGCCTGGGAGATGAGCGGAGATCTTTTTACCTTGCAACAACGGGGTGCGGTGATTGGTTTGAACACCTTGCGGCTTGTGCTTCTGGAAGCGGAAAAGGTTTAGATCATTATGAGAATGTAGAAAAGACCGCCTTGGTTGGGCCCGCAATAAATTCCTGTCTTTATTCCTGATGATCTTGTCTGGATTTCTGAATGAGTCTCTTTAACATTGCCTTATGCCGGCCTGAAAAGGAGGAGCCACGCATGGGCGATGAGCACGCTTATGACCATAAAAGGGAAGGCGGTCTTCATGAAGCCGATGAAACTGATCCTGTAACCCCTGGATTCCGCAATACCCATGGTCACCACATTGGCTGAGGCCCCGATAATGGTTCCGTTTCCGCCGAAGCAGGCACCCAGGGCCAGGGCCCACCACAAGGTGTTTTCAGAGCCCGGGATGACCGAACTGAGGTAGGCCACAATGGGCAACATGGTGGCGGTGAAGGGGATATTGTCCACAAATGCGGACATAATGGCCGCCACCCAGATGATCAGTGTACAGGCGGCCACAAAGTTCCCCTGGGAGAGGTCCAGGATCCAGTCTGCAATCAGGGCCAGGAGCCCGCTGGATTCCACGGCCCCCACGATGATGAACAAAAAGATAAAGAACATGAGGGTGGGCCATTCGATATCTTTCTCAATCAACTCGAGCATATTGACTTTTTCGGTGAGGATGGCCACGGTCAGGAGCACGGACGCACCCGTGAGAGCCGCAACACTGACTTCCATGTGCCAGTAGCCGTGGCTGAGAAAGAGGAATATGGCAAAACCCAGCACGGCCAGCCCGTAAGTGAGGAGGGTGGGATCCGTGATGGTGTATTTTTCCTTGAGTTCCTTGATGTACTCCTCCACATCTTCAACCTTGGCCGCTTTATAGGCCTTGCCCCAGACTATTTTGGTGAAAAGCACCAGGACGACCATGCCTATCCCACAGAGCAGGGCGAGGGCGACCACAAAATCCATGAAGGTGAGACCCGCATAAGATCCGATCATGATGTTGGGCGGATCTCCGATCAGGGTGGCCGTCCCTCCTACATTGGAGGCAAGGACCAGGGGAATCAACATGACCAGGGGGTTAAGGGACAGGGATATGGAGATCTCGATGGCGACCCCCGTTAAAAGGAGCATGGTGGTCACATTATCCAGGAAGGCGGAGGAGACGGCCGTAAATATCATGAGATAAACGGCGAGAAGGAAGACTTTGCCTTTGGCCAGCTTGTAAGATATATAGGCGCACCACTGGAACACGCCTGTGTGTTTCAAGACGCCCACGACGATCATCATTCCCATAAGGAGGAAAATCACATTCATATCAATGGCACTGATGGCCCGTTCAAAGGAAAGGATGTGATATTCAGGGAGGATGGTCCCCACTGTGTAGGAAATCAGGAGCATGACCGCCGCTCCAAGCATGGCGGCGATGGTCCGGTGCAAAAGCTCAAAGGCGATGAGGCCGTAAGCCAGAATAAAGGCCACAGTGGAAATCCAGAAAGCCGGTCCAAGAACCCGCTCAAGAGTGATGTCCCGGGAAAAAAAATAGTGATCCCCCTTGTGGGCCAGATCCGCAGCCTGGATTTGGATGGTCTGGCCCTTAAAACTTGTCTTGTAAATGTCTATCTGGATGGTGGCGAGATCGATCTTGTGTTTCTCCAAGGGAAAAGTGGAGACGAATGTGCCGTTGTGGGCCGTCATAAGACGATCCACCTCCTGGCCGTCCACGGTGATCACCACATGGGCCTCATCGATGGGTTCGTGATGATGATCAAGGATGGTCCCTGAAGTATGGATGATGTCTCCCCCGGGGATGGGGGGTTTTTCAGGGGATCCCTTGGGCCCGTGCCCGGCCAAGGCGTGGGTGGACAAATACAGGGGCGCACCCAGGATGATTATGGATATGACAAGGCATTTGAAAATGCGCAAAGTCTCAAGTCCTCCTGCTTTTCTAAGATAATGAGGTTCCGGATTAGTCAGGATTCGGGAAATCTACAAAAAGCGCGCTATTCTGTCAACCCAAAGGTGAGGCCCTAACAGATTGACACTTTTGCGCCGCATGTGGTAATCGTGCCACAGGACATGGACTGCCAGACCTTTGCCATAAAATTCCTTTTTGTTCAAAATGCTATCATGGTTTTGTCTCTCGGGATAGTGGTTTATTTGCTGGTCCGTGCCCTGTGGAAAAAAAACATTAGGCATGCCCTGGTCTTTTCCGTTTGGATCTTGATTGTTTTTTGGTTTTTCAACAGTCCCTTCTTTGGTTTCAGTGAGGTCAAGGTATGCCCCGGGGGGATTCGTCTCAATTACGGGGTCCTCTCTTTCAGGAATACTGAGTTCCCTCTCCATACCCCTTGGACCATCAAGACCACCCTCTCGGGCGTCAGAAAGACCAAGAGGCTCCACTTCTTGAGGATAGGGGACCGCGAGAGCATGAAGGTCCACGGCCTGAAGGACCTGAACCTCCTGAAAGAGGTGGGCGAGGCGATTGAGGACAAGAAGCGTGCGGAGGAAAAATAAATATGGATTTTGAACTCTCCACCGAACAACAGGACATTCAAAAGGCGGCCCGTGAGTTCGCCAAGGGTGAGATCGCAGAGATCGCCGGGGAATGCGACCTGACTGAATCCTTCCCCAGATCTCTGCTGGAAAAGGCCGGGGCTCTGGGATTCATTGGCGTGTTCATTGATGAAGATTATGGCGGAGCCGGTCTCGGCTTCCTGGAGCATGCCCTTATTCTCGAGGAATTCTGGAGGGTGGACCCCGGTCTGGGCCAGCAACTCTGCTCGGTGACTTTCGGCGCCGAGGAATTCCTTTTGTTTGGTTCCCAAGCCCAGAAAGAGACCTGCCTGCCTTTCCTTACCCAGGGTAAAAAGGTGATGGGCTTTGCCATCACCGAGCCGGATGCAGGGAGCGATACGGCCTCAGCCTCCACCACGGCCACCGCCGACGGTCAGGACTATGTGATCGACGGCAACAAGGTCATGATCGGAAACGGCAGCGTGGCGGACTTTATCCTCGTGTTTTGTCTCACAGACCCGGATCACGCCTCCCGTTCGGGCCGACATAGTATCTTGGTGGTGGAGACGGACAGGCCCGGATATGAGGCCAACAAAATAGAGGGAAAAATGGGGTTAAGGGCCTCTGACACGGCCAATATCTATTTCTCCAGTGTGAGGGTGCCCCAGGAGAACCTGGTGGGGGAAAAGGGACGGGGCTTTTACCAGCTCATGCAGTTTTTCGACCATTCCCGGGCCTATGTTTCATCCCACGGGGTGGGTCTGGCCCAAGGAGTCCTTGATCTGGCCATCAAGCATGTCAAAAGCCGGGAGCAGTTCGGGCAAAAGATCGCTTCCTTCCAGATTACCCAGTTCAAAATTGCTGAAATGGCCACAAAAGTGGAGCTGGCCCGGACTTTGACCCATAAGGCGTGTTGGCTCCTGGACCGGGGCAAGGCGGATACCAAGACCGTGGCCATGGCAAAATGGTTTTCAGCGCGCACGGCCGTGGAGGTGGTGGATGAAGGACTCCAGCTCCATGGGGGATACGGATATATGAACGACCATAATGTGGAGCGATTTTACCGGGCGGCAAAGGTCTTGGAGATCTACGAAGGCACCAAGGAGATCGAAAAAATGATTATAGGTCGTCGGATTCTGGGCCGGTATTAAGAAGGCCTACCGGTTGCTTATCGGCCTCCGATGACAGTCCATAAGGCTCGGGTCCCTTTTTGTCGCCTAACTGGCAACTGTTTCTGAGTCATGTGGAGATACCGAATTTTGGAAGGATATAGGCCTGCAACAGGATCCAGCAGGCGATGATCACTAGGATGATCCAGAGACTCATTCC
>Ga0180432_10002150_pt1 | contig 29853 bp, 27 predicted proteins | sample SS_ome_10_FD_132414 | JGI IMG/M metagenome (GOLD analysis project Ga0180432, IMG submission 132414) | Hypersaline lake sediment archaeal communities from the Salton Sea, California, USA - SS_1_MS_2 metaG | ecosystem: Environmental > Aquatic > Non-marine Saline and Alkaline > Hypersaline >...
ATCATTTTGCTGATAGGGGGATACCGATTCTTTTCCGCCAGAGAGTCCGACATAATCAAAAGGGTCTGATAGATGACGCAACCTATTATAGAAGTAAATAACCTCGGGATAAAATTCAGGCTCTTTCATCTGAAGAAGGAATCGCTGAACAAGAAGGTGATCGCCCTAGGGAAGCTGATTATAAAAAATATCATAAATCCCGGCTCGAGCGTCAAGGGCTACGAGGATTTCTGGGCGCTTAGGGACGTTAGTTTCTCGCTCAACAGGGGGGATGTCCTCGGCATCATCGGGGAAAACGGCTCCGGCAAATCCACGCTTTTAAAGACGCTATCCGGCATCTTCAGACCGGACGAGGGGAAAGTCAATATCGGTGGGAGGGTGGGCGCCCTCCTCGAGCTGGGGGCTGGCTTCCACAGCGAGCTCACCGGCAGGGAGAACATCTACCTCAACGGCTCTATTTTGGGCCTGAAGAGATATCAGGTCAACAGGATATTCGACGATATAGTCGGCTTTTCGGAGCTCGAAAAATTCATCGACACGCCGCTCAAGAACTACTCGTCCGGCATGAAGGTACGTCTCGGGTTTTCCATCGCCGTCCAGCTCGATCCTGAGATACTCTTGATAGACGAGGTCCTGGCCGTGGGCGACCTGGCCTTCAGAATCAAGTGCATCGAGAAAATGAACGAGTTCAAACAAAAGGGCGTTTCGATCATCATCGTGTCTCACAGCATGGGAACCCTGCAGAACTTCTGCTCCCGGGGCATCCTGCTCTCCAAGGGAAAGGTGGAATACGACGGGGATATGGTGGATTGCATCGATAAGTATATTTATACAAAAAAAGGAGTCGCCCACGATTCCCGTGAGAGCAGGTGGGGAAATGAAAGCGGCACAATAAAAAATATTTCGGTTGCCGATCCGAACGGGAGGGAATACGATATTATAAAAACGGGTGACCCGGTCGTTGTCAAGGTCTCATACGCCATAACAAAGGAGATCAAAGACCCGGTGTTGGGGATATCGCTGGTGGATGAAAAGAACAACAAGGTTTATGGGATCAACACATCACAGGCCGAGGGGGAATTCTCCTGGGCCGAAAAGGGAGATGTGGTTTTCCGCTTCCCGTCCTTCGACCTATCCGAAGGTACCTATTTCGTAACGGTGGCCCTCCATGACAAGAACCCGACGATAATATACGACTGGCTCGACAAGAATAAAACCATTAACGTGCTGAACCTGAAGAAGTTCGGGGGCAAATTCGATCTCGGATGCGAGATCGAGGGGTTCACGAGATAAAACGGGATATTGAACTTCGACCGGTAATCATGAGAGTCGGCTTTAACTTTACCTATCAAGGTAGTTGATTGATTATGTACAAGGAATTTGAAGAGAAGGTAAGGACGGCTACACCCGAATCGTTGAGGGCGTCACAAAAATTCTTTGTGGATATATTTTCATCGAGGGGAGTAAAGAGCGTCCTCGACCTTGGGAGCGGCAACGGGATATTCCTCGATCTCTTGAGGGAGGCCGGAATCGAAGCCGTCGGGATAGAGGTCGACGAACGGCTTGCCTTAGAATCTCAAAAGAGGGGACACAATGTGCTTCGCGGTGACGTGGTCGATCTTCTAAACAAAGGGGTCGGGAGCTTCGACGGCGTGTTTGCAAGCCACCTGATAGAGCATTTTGAGCCCTCGAAGGCCTTCGAGCTTTTGAGGCTGATACACGGCAGTCTCAACGAGGGGGGTGTCCTGTTGGCGGTCACCCCAAATCCCAGGTCAATAATGCAGCACCTCAGATATTTCTACTGCGACTACACCCACGTGAGGTTCTATCCTTCGGAGCTCCTTGAGTTTTTCCTCGGTCAGACGGGCTTTAAAGATATCGAGAGCGGATTCAGGCCCGACAGCGCCTACATCGACCCTTTAAAGCTGGGCCTCTCGAAGGGGAAAATCGCCGGCGTCAAAAATATCAGAAGGGCGAGAGAGAAATCGAGGGAGAGCACGTGTGGAGAGATACCCCGCTGGCGTCTTGATAAATTGCTCAAGAGGAAGATCAAGCACTACCTTCAGGACAGGCTCGAGATAACCAAGACCGTGGAGATCGTAGACCAGCTGAACAAAACGATATGGGTATCGAACTTCGTAATCAAGAACATGATGTCTCCAAACGACATATTTGTAATCGGCGTAAAATAATAATGAAACTCCTGATCGTTGCGGACAGATACTATCCGGACGTCGTGGGCGGGGGGGAGATTAGCCTCTACCACCTTGTGGAGCAGCTCAGGAAAACCGACAGCATAGACGTTTCCGTCATCGCCCAATCGGAAGAGGTCGAAGAGAACACGACCGAGCATTACGGGAAGGTAAAGGTGGAGAGGATTCCCGTGAAATACAACATCACGGAGATGAGACCGAATTACATGAAATTTGGATTGACGGAAAGGTTACATCTATGGTCTTATGACGAAGAAAAGGTCGGGCCACTATATCCCCTGGCCAGAAAGCTTCTCACCATAAAACAGTATATCTACTATTTCTTTACAAAGACCAACTCCACCTTTATCGCCAAGATCTCTCTTCTGATATCAAACTTTTTAAGCAGGAGGTTGTCGAGAGAGAACGTAGAGTATCTGGAGGCCGATTACCCGTATCTCGAAAACATGGAGCCCCTCTATGACAGGATAAGGAAGAGCGTCTGCGATGCAGTCCACCTGGACAATACGAGGAGTATTCTGAGATACTACGAATCGAACGCCCGATTTGCCTCGGTCGGCGTTGTCAGGGACCTTAAGTTCTTCTGCCCCAGGAGAAACGTCATCGCCCACACCACGGAGGGGATCTGCACAGAGTGCAACTACCGGTGCCTAAAGGAGCTGCCGTGGACGATACGTCCCTTCATCAAGAGGGTCTTCGATGAAAACAGGTCTTACAGGAGAGAGGCGCTGAAAAACTGCGAGAAGGTGGTGTGCACGAGCATTTTTTTGAAGGGGATTCTAAAAAAACAGGTAGGCGTGGATGCAACGGTGATTCCGAACATCGCGGGGATCGAAGACGATCGATCTAAGGTGGTGAAGACAGAGGCCCGCGACAAAAAGGTCGTTCTCTTTGTAGGGATGCTCCAGTACAATAAGGGGCCGGACATAGCTATAGACGTAATTGATAAAATACTAAAGGACGGGGTTCAAGCAAGGCTCCTTCTCGCAGGGCGGGGCCCCGAGTACTTCACAAAAAATCTCGAAAAAAAGGCGCGCGATCTGGGAATAGAAGACAGCGTGGAGTTTTTGGGATTTCTGAACCTCGACGAGCTGAAGGAGGCCTACGGCAGGGCGAGGGTCGCTATAACCCCGTCCCGCTGGCCGGAGCCCTTCGGGAGGGTCCCCATAGAGGCGATGTCTTTCAGCGTGCCGGTGGTTGCCTTCAGGCTGGGGGGATTTGTCGACACCGTCCTGGACAACGAAACCGGCTTCCTCGTAGACCCAACGGACACCGAGTCCTTTTATAAGAGGGTCAAGGAGCTTCTCGTAAACGACAGGCTCTGGAAGAGGATGAGTAAAAAGTCCCTCGAATCGGTGGGGGAGAGGTTTTCCCCCGATGATATAGCAAACAGTTTTTTGAAATTGTATACAGGCCTATCTAAAGAAGGGACTTGAAATTATGCCTTTCGGTGACAACCTAAACAGCAGGATACTGGGCAGAAAAAAATACTATTTTTCAAAATTTTTTGGTTGGCCTCCCCATGTGGGCATGAGAAACAGGGCGGCAAACGTGAACAGGCTTCTAAAGCCTAAATGGGGTGATTTGATCCTCGAGGTGGGGAGCAGCTCCGGCGTGCACTCCTCGTATCTGGCGAAGAAAAGGGCGAAGGTTTTTGGATTCGATCTGAAAAAAAAGCTCGTATACTATTCAAAGAAAGTCGTTCATAGATCCAAAAACGGTCTTACCCCCTCTTTTCTTGTCGCTAATGCCGAGGATATTCCATTTAAGGACGGAACCTTCGACAAGGTAATCTCAGTGGATGTCCTGGAGCATGTTGAAAATGACAGGAAGGCATTGGAGGAGATAGGGCGTGTTTTGAAACCTCACGGATATATAGTTATTCATGTACCCCTCGACGTGAGGTTTCACATCAGCCCGTTGAAGCTCAGCCGGGCCAGGGCGAAAAAGGAGGAGATAGGCTTAGATCATGTCAGGGACGGCTACATCAGGGAAGACCTCGAAGATATCTTCAGGTCTTCCGGGTTTGTAATCGATAAGATCATGGTCACTAGCAGGTTCTTTACGGCCATAGCTTGGGAGATAGATAATAGTGTCAACCACAGGATGCGCTATTTCCCCTTCCTTTATGCGCTCACCAAGTTGGACAGGTTCACCCCGCCGATAGGAAATGGATTCGTCATAAAGGCGCACAAGAAAAATCAGATATGAATCTTGAGTCAATTTTTAGAAAGGCTCGATACGCCTTCAATGAGATCTTCCAATGCACCCCCCGGCGGCTCTTGGGGGTGAAATACGGCAAAATCCCAGGGGAGATATTGATCATAAACTTCATGGGGATTGGGAACGTAATTCTCTTTACGCCTGTCCTCCAGACGCTGAGAAAAAAATACCCGACATCCAAGATCACGGTCATTCTGGCAAAGAGGGGAACGAAAGACGTGATCGACTCAAGCGGGCTCGTCGATGAGATAATAGAGCACGACATCAGGGGCGAGGGAGGGGTCAACAAATTTCTCGCGATGGCGGAATCGATGTCTAACCGGAAGATCGATCTCGGCATCACCTTCTACAGGAGCCATAGGTCCGCCCGCTTCCTTTTCGAGTCGTGCGTGAGCTACAGCGTCGGCTTCAAATATCCCTTCAGGCAATTTACGAGCGTGGGCTTTTTGCTCGGCTCCGCCGTTAAATTGGACCTCGAAAGGCACGAGGTGGATCACAACCTGGACCTCCTCAGGGCGATCGGCGTCAGCGACGAAGAATTGGTGATCGACCCGACGTTCTATTTCGGCAGGCACGATCTAAAGTCCGCCCGCGAGAAGCTTGCCGGGGCAAAGATAGATATCGGGCGTCCCATGATCGGCTTTCACACCGGGGCGTACAAAGACCTCATAAAGAAGGTGTGGCCGGCGGAATATTTTTCTGCCCTTGGGGATATGCTCGTCGATCGATATGACGCTCGGATATTGATAGTCGGGGGGCCGGAAGAGCGGAAATACGTCGATGCGATAGTCTCCAGGATGAAGGCTAAGAAAAAGTCGCACAACCTCGCCGGAGTCCTGACTCTCAAGGAGACGGCGGCCCTCATCTCCGAGATGGATATTTTCATAAGCAACGACTCGGGGCCGATGCACATCGCCGCAGGGGTCGGCACCCCGGTGATCGGCATCTTCGGCCCCACCAGCGACGCCAAGAACGCACCCTGGCCGAAAAAGGGAGTCCCCGCCGAGGTAATCCGTTACGAAATGGACTGCGCCCCCTGCTACGTCCCCTACTCCGCCAGGATAGATTGCAATCACATGACCTGCATGAAAAAGCTTACCCCCCAAATGGTATTCGACAGGTGTTTGGAAATTCTTAGAGTCTAGCAGAATCCCGGCCTGAACAGGGATTTCAACATCACTTCAGCGATCTCATAAAGACCCGCACTCCCCAATGACAGTTGTCAATACCGCCCGCGCCACTTTTCCCTTTCCTTTAATCCCCTTATTTGATAAAATAGATTCAGCTGTGAAGGATTATTTATCTGGGAATTCAACTTCCTTCGGCTCACCCGGCAGCGGATTCAATTCCGGCGGCATTAAATGTCAAAACCATAAGAGTAAACCGCTATGGTCGTAGACAAGGACTTCTCTTTCAGCTCCTATCTGGCCTTTCGCTACATCGTGAAAAAGGGGATCGGCTGGGGTGAGGGAGTGGTACCCGAGTTCCCTGAGATAGAGGAGGGAGAACTCTTCAAGGTCAAGACACCGGAAGATGTCAGGGAGGCACTAAAGGCGATCCTGGCCGAGGAGCTGAAAGCGGACACCGGCCTCCTTTTAAGCAGCGGGATAGACTCCGCGATCCTGGCGGCCCTCCTCCCCAAGGATACCCCCTCGTATACCATTCGCTTTATCGCCGACAACGCCGTCGACGAGAGCACAGCCGCAAAGATGTATGCCGAGAGATGCGGGCTCGATCACACCGTAATCGACGTGACCTGGGACGACTACCTCGAATACGGCGACCATTTGATGAAAAACAAGAAGTCCCCCCTCCACGCCGTGGAGGTGGGTCTCTTCAAAAGCACGCTTATGGCCAAAGAAAACGGCGTCAAGAACCTTATTTTGGGAAACGGCGCAGACTCCACCTTCGGCGGACTGGATAAACTCCTCTCGAAGGACTGGACGTTTGACGAGTTCGTCGAGCGCTACACCTTCGTTAAACCTAAAGGCGTAGCCAAAAGGCCGGTCTCCATACTCGACACCTACGAGGAGTACAGAACCGGTGACCAAATTGACGTAATACGCTTTCTCAAGATAGTACACGGCTTCGGCGTCATCCAGGCCTTCGACAACGCCATCCACTGCGGGGGCTGCGAGATCATTGCACCCTACGAGCGGCTGCTGCTCGATGCGCCCCTCGACATAGCGAGGATCAGGGGGGGGGAGAGCAAATACATCCTGAGAAATATCTTCAAGGATATTTACAAGGAACTCGACGTGCCGGAAAAGATACCTTTCTCCAGGCCGATGGACCGGTGGCTCTCCGACTGGACCGGCCCGAAGCGGAGCGAGTTTGTGGACGATCTCGACATGACCAAGTTTACCGGCGACCAGAAATGGCTCCTCTACTGCCTCGAGAGATTCCTGGACATTCACGAACTATGAAAGTAGCCCTAAAGAGAGTCAGAGTCGAAGGTTACGACATCGAGGATGTTTCCAAATCCCTCGCCGAGCTGTTTCGGATGCTGGGGTACGACCGCAAAAATCCCCTCGGCCATATCGTGAAGCCGAACGACACGGTGTTTATAAAACCGAACTGGGTCGCCCACGAGTACAGGAAGTCGTGCGACTTCGACGGAAAGGGGGACGTCTATTCAGTCATCACGCACCCGTCGGTTATAAGGGGTGTGGTTAAGTACGTTGCAAAGGCGCTCGACGGAAGGGGCGAGATCATCATCGGCGACAACCCTTCCATAGACGCCGACTTCTCAAAGCTCATGGACCTCGTAAAGCTGGACGACCTGGAGAAGATGACCGACATAAAGTGCCGGATCATCGACCTGAGGCCCCTCGTCTGCACCGACCTCAAGGACTACGGCAAGAAATCGAAGATGAAAAAACAGCCGGGCGATCACCTCGGCTTCACCACCGTAAATTTAGGCAAAAGATCGCTTTTTTATAACGTTACCCCCCTTCTCTACCGGGGCGTCTTCAACAGCCGCTGGGAGACGGTGCTCCACCACTTCGGCAGAAGACACGACTACTCCTTTTCCAACTCGATAATAAACGCCGATGCATATATTTCCATCCCGAAGCTGAAGACCCACAGAAAGGTCGGGGCGACGCTGAACATAAAGGGGCTCGTTGGGACGAACTCCGTCAAGAACTACCTCGTCCACTGGCGGGTCGGCTTCCCGATGATGGGGGGGGATGAATATCCCGACTTCATATCGTGGCTCAGGAGCAAACGCCAAAAGGTGACCCACAGGGGCGCGTGGCACGGCAACGACACGGCGTGGCGGATGGCTGTCGATATCTACAACGCCTTCATCGAGAGGGTCGGGAAGACGTTTACGGTAATCGACGGGATAGTCGCAGGTGAAAAAAACGGCCCGTTCTGCCCGCAGAAGAGGCGCGCGAACATCCTGATCGCTTCAGAAGACCTCCTGACCGCGGACTGCGCGGCGGCGAGGTTGATGGACTTCGATATAGGAAAGATCAAGTATCTCGACCACCTCATCAATCAAGGAAAGATTGCCCTAAAAGATATCGAGGTTATATCTGAGGATTTCGAGACCGAGGATTTCTTCGGCGGCTCAAATGAGTACCTGAGATTCATGCCGCCGCATGGCTGGGAAAACATAGCACTACATCGATAACTAAAATGATCTGGAATCTGAAAAAAATGAAGAAGAACAAGCCGGACGTCATCGGATACACCACGGGTGTCTTTGACCTGTTTCACATCGGACACCTAAACATCCTGAGAAACGCCAAGCGCCTCTGCGACAAGCTGATAGTCGGCGTTACCACCGACGAGCTGCTTATGGATTACAAGAAGAAGAAGGCGGTCATCCCCTTCGTCGAGCGCTGCGAGATCCTCCGGGCTATCAAATACGTCGATGTAGTGGTCGCCCAGGACACCATGGACAAGCTAAAGGCGTTCAAGAAGCTCAAGTTCAACGTCATGTTCGTGGGGGACGACTGGTACGAATCGGGCAAGTGGAAAAAAATCGAGGGGCAGTTCGAAAAGGTGAATGTTAAGATCGTCTACTTCCCGTACACGAAGGGGACTTCCTCCACCATGATAAACCAGATACTCGTGGAGACGAGAGAGGAGATCCAGGCGAAAAAAGAGAGGCTTAAAAAGCTCCTGGACGAAAAGGGGAAAGAGCTTGACCTCACCGAGGAAGACATCAAACTCCTGTTTTCTTAAAACGCCCCGGACGTAAAAAATGTTGGCGGGTGACGGGTCATCGACTCCCCGTTGAGACCGACGGACCAAAAGACATCTTGACAAGAAGGGGAAGAACCATGACTCACATGAAATATATCATAGATGGAAATTGAAGTTGGTGGGGTTCGGATAAGACAGATCTCTTCCGCCGGGCCCTTTTATCGACAGACAGGCGGGAGATTTAGGGATTTCATTAACTACTTTTTCCGGGAACCATACTGCTCCGCCGCCTTTATCGGCTTCCCATGACTGCCGTAGCAATACCTGCAGGCTTCCATAAAACTTGGATGCAGCATATACTCTTTTAGTCGTTTTCCTAACTCTTGAGCGTTCATCGTTCTCAATTCGATTAGGTCTTTTTCCGCAGGCATAAAATCCTGTATCAAATGGGACACGGTTGCCCGCGAGCAGCGTGCTATTAGGCCGTTTTCCAAAGTCAGACAGATATTGAACGGACAGGTATCGAAGGTTCTCTTCGCCCTGGCGTCATCGTCTTCCCTCTCGGTATCTTTCCCACCCATATCCATCCAGCTGGAATCTCCCGAGACGAACCTGTACAGCCTGTACGCGATTTTGTTTTTTTTGCACTGTTCCACGAGCCTGCCGGTTATCGCGCTGATCCTGCTGTTTACCTGATAGTCCGAAATGCGAATGGTTGCACCCAGTTTACGGATAACCTTTATCTGCTCGTCCGTCAACTCACGGGTGCCGTTTGTGGCGATATGGACAGAGCAGATTTTTTTTGTCTTAAGGCGCTTCAGCAGATCAACAAGCTCCGGGTATATCAGGGCCTCTCCACCCTGTATCTGCACTGTATATATTTTAGAGACTTCGAGTATTTTTTCCAGATCACTCGAAATCTCATTAAACGAATAAAACGTTTGAGGCAGCAGTGGAGTGAAGTTACCACAGTGGCGACAGCGAAGGGTACACTTTTGCCCAATAATAAAGACTAAAAAATCGATTTTTATCCTGTTTGGATAACAAAACTTCCAGATAAGAATATTGAATATTTTTTTAAAGATTATAACCATTCTTTGAACAGTAAATTTTTCAGCCTTATATTTCACTATTTTTCCGCAAAAACATTGTATTGCTTTTTGTATAAACGGCAGAGAGCGTCACGCTACTTTTTCGGCGCTTGATTCTCGATAATCTCATCGACGGTTTTAATAAAATTATCGGCCATCCCCTCGTAATTGAAAACGTTATCTCCAAGGTAATACTTTGCGACCTTTTCCCGCCCGCTCCTCATCGGATCTTTCTCCACCGCCTCGTCTATAATTTTAACCACATCGTCACCCGGGGCCAAAATATGCGACCCCCTCCAAAACGGGTAGATCGCCTCGCCCTTCTCCCTGCCTGTACCGAAGGGGTCGGTCGCTACGATCGGGCGGTTCAGCGCCAGATAGTCTATAGCCACGCTCGATATATCGCTGATCATTACGTCCGCATCAAGAAAGAGCTCGTAGAGGCCGATCTCCGGCTTCGTCTGATCCACCCAGAGATGCGCGTCTGCCCTGTGGTCCTGAACACAGCGCTTCATCTCTTCCGAGATGCGGCGGTACTCCTCCAAAAACAATCCAGTATACGGATGAAGCTTGACCACCAAACGGTACTTCCCGCCCTCGATGATCCTCCTTACGATCTCCATCCCCATCGACTGAACCGACGAATAGCAATCCACCTCCTTGCTTCCCTCGTAGGTGGGGGCATAAAGGACCGTCTTCTTGCCACCCTCTTTTCTCTCCATTTTGCCTGCCTGCAGAAACTCGAGCTGGGGACGCCCCACGGTCCTTAGCTTTTCCCGATCCCATCCCGCCCCGAGATGACGGTCCACCGACGCCTGCCCCGCAATGAAGAGATAATCGTAGTCCTTCGAGGTGCTCTCGGCGTTGGCGGCCTTGTCGCTGTCTCCATGATTGAGGTGTATATGAATATATTTGCTGTAAAACAGCATATAGTAATTCGCTCCGCAGTGGTTTACGTAGAAAACCGCCTTGACATTGCCATTGTCGATAATCTCGGACAGCTTCCTGATGTTTACGATTCTCATGGCGGGAACGGCCAATCTTGTCCCGTAAGGGATAAAATGAGCTTCGTACAGGATTATGGTTGTCTTGTATCTGTGGGAGAGCCTTTCAAGCACCGGAAGCCACTGCTCCAGCTGATACTCGGTATTGAGCATGCCGGACAGATACACAATTATCTCCGTTTTTTGCTCGGAGAAATACCCCTGCGTTGCCTTTTTTATGGGGTGGAGAAACAGGCGATAGAGAATTAGATAGAAAGCGTCCAGGAAAACGATCAGTGCGGCGACCGAAAAAAGCCAAGCGGCACCGGGCCCTGTTAAGAGGATCAGGATAAAGAGGATATCGACGCCCAAATGGGAGAGATAAAAGAAGGGATACCTCTTTACTATCTTTGACGTGTTGATGGAGATTTCGGGATAGACGGCCTTCGGATTTAGCAGCGATGAATTTTCAAAGGTCAGAAAGTAGACGAACCTGGCAAGAAAGATAAAGCAATAGGCATGGAGGGCGATAACCGCAAGGACAATGCGGTAGACCGCCGGGAGTTCAAGGAGCGTTAGTATAAATAAAAAAAGGAAGTAGTATACCGAAAGGGCGAACAAAAAAAGAAAAACGCTGAACTCGTTTTCGATGATCAGGGATTTCAGCTTCCTTGTCATAAGCACCATCCCCAGAAACTCTATGAATTTTTTCGGACCTTGCAGCATGGAAAACTCTATCCAAACCTTACATTACCAATTTACACACATTATCTACAGCGGATGAATTATTGATAGCAACAGGCCCTTGCATCCACCGACGAACACCCCTGAGAATTGGCCTGTCAGCTCAATCAACACTTGGATCGCTTATCAGCCGGTTTTCCCCTCCCTGTCCAGGGCCATCGAGCTTTTGAAGAAAAGAATCGACTTCAACACAAAAAACAGGAGGACAAGGACGAGGGATATTAATATGGATTCAAAGACGAGGCCCGTCAGGGGGCCGATGAAAAACACGAGCGCCTCCCCCTCGACGGTGGAAAAGAGGACCATGCTCAATTTCCTCTTCACGAAAAAGGATTTTATCGAGGCGAAGGGCCCCTCCCCGGCACCGGCCTTCTCCCCGCCGTAGAATTCCTGCTTATATCCCTTCCCCAGGAAATGAAGGGCCTGGTATTTCGACAGGACCTGCAGGAAATGGACGAAGAGATAGACAAGGCCCGCGATGAGATATTTCATCTCGCCCGAGATCAAAAACCGGCCCATAACCAGGGCGAAAAGGTTGACAAAGACGCTGATATTGTCGAGATAGACGTCCAGAAAGGCGCCGGTGGTGGAGCTCTTTCCCGTCAGGCGGGCCAGCTTTCCGTCGACGGTGTCCAGAATAAACCCGAACTCGTATACAAACGCCCCGGCTACTAAAAACAGCGTTTCGCCCCTGTAGAACAGGTACGCGGATACTAGGGCGAAGAGAAAGGAGAGAACCGTCACCGCGTTGGGAGATAGTTTTGTGAAATTGGCGATCAGCCATGTCAGCCGTATGGATACCGGATCGAGGAAGTACCTGCCCCACCAGCTGTCCAACAGCACGGTCCTTTTTATATCGTCCAGGGAATATCGAGGCATCGAAGGGGTCTTCCGATTTTACCAATAAGGAAAAAATCCACTTGGTACAACCTTAACATCAAGACGCCCGCTGTGTCAAGGGATTCCAACGGTCCCTGCCCGAAGCGCCTCTCGGTGTCTCCCGTTTATTCTCTGTAGGTACTCAAAAAAAAGGGGCTGCGAAAAAACCGCAACCCCATGTAAAAAATTGGTCGGGACGAGAGGATTTGAACCTCCGACCCCATGACCCCCAGTCATGTGCGCTAACCAGACTGCGCTACGTCCCGACAAATATTTATTTTTTCTGCTGTGTTTTTAAATGAAATCCTTTAGCTCTAAACGGCGAACCAAATGGATATATTGGCCTGCCCGAATCTTTATCACCGATTATTCGCGCTACCCCATTATATCCCCCCCTAAATTACGCGACCCTCCCTACATTTTACGCTACCCCAAAAATACGCCGACCCTTATATTGCACCCCCACTACATCCTGCGACCCTTCAAGGTTAAAAATTACATTATTTGCCAGCCCCCAACCCATATTATAACAAAAAACGCCTTTGTATATCAAGATTAAATTATTGATTCAGCGCGGCTTTAAGGACCTGGCTCGGCTTAAATGTCACTATCTTTCTGGCGCATATCTCGAGCTCGTCGCCGGTCTGGGGATTTCTTCCCTTCCTCGGCTCCTTTTGCTTGACGATAAAATTTCCGAAACCGGATATCTTGACCTTCTCTCCCCTCTCCAGCGTCTCTTTGATTATCTCGAATATTTCGTTTATGATGGCGGCGGATTCCTTCTTCGACAGGTCGAGCTCCTTATAAATACTGTTTATCAAGTCCGCTTTTGTCATAACAGTCCTCCTTAAGACCGGTTATCTTATTTGAGCACCGAGCTTTTTCTTCAGGACATCCAAGACCTCGCCGTGTTTCTTGTTGACCTCGTCGTCCGTTAGAGTCCTTTTGTCCGACTGGTACTTCACCGTCAGGGCGATGCTTTTGCTGCCCCTCTTGATCTGCTCCCCCTGGTACAGGTCGAATATCGTTACCTCCTTCACCAGCTTTCCCGCGGCCCCCTCCACGGTCTTAACGATCTTGTCAGAGTTGACGTCATCTCCGATTACGATGGCGATATCCCTCATTACCGGGGGATAGCGAAGAATCTGCGAGAAGGTCGTTACCTTCGTATTCAGCTTCAGGAGCTCGTTCAAATCCGCCTCGAGGATATAGGTGTCCCGGGAGATATTGAAGTTGTCCATAACGTCCGAGTCGACCCTGCCCATAAATCCTACAGTCACGCCCCCGCTCTTGATAACACACGATTCGGTTTTGTCGAGAAACTCCACGTCCCTGTTCATATCGTATTCTATGGAGACAAAACCGATCTCATCCACGATCTTTTCCCAAATACCCTTGAGGTCGAAGAAGTCTACATCGGACGGATCTGCCCCCCACTGCTTCGGTCGGCGCCTGCCGGAGATCAAGAGCGACAGGTGATAGCGCTCGTCAGGAAGGCCATTGCCCCCCTTAATCTCCCCCTTGGCCCCACCTTTGGAGTTTTTTGGCACGAAGACCCTGGCGATCTCGAAAAGCCTCAGGTCGTAAGAGAGATAGTTTATATTCGTCTCCGCCGTCTGGAGGATCCCGGGGACGAGGGTGGTGCGCATAACGTCCATCTCCTCGCTCAGGGGATTTTTGAGGGGGATCGCCCTCCTCATCGGGTCCTTGGGAGAGAGCCTCATCTTATCGAAGGAGACGCTCCCGATAAAGCTGTAGGTTATGATCTCGTTGAACCCCTCGGAGAGGACCGTATCCGAGACTCCGTCGACCAGACTTTTTATTTCGGCAGGCCTCGAGAAGTCCATGCTGATATCGGGCAGTGTCTCGGGGATATTGTCGTATCCCTTGAGCCTGGCAACCTCCTCGATCAGGTCTATCTCCCTGTCGAGGTCGAGGCGGTAGGAGGGCGGGGTTGTTAGAAGCTCATCCTCCTTCTCGTCCTCGATTTTGATAAAGAGGCTCTCGAGATATTTTTTTATCTCCTCGGTGGTAACCTCAAAACCGATCACCTTGTTGGTCATCGACCTTCTTATTCTGATGGTCGGTCTCTTCGGGACCTCCCCTCTCACGTCTATATGTCCCTTCGCGACCGTACCGTCGGCACACTCGGCCATGAGCGCCGCCGCCCTATCCGCCGCCGTTTTGCACCCCCCGGGGTCTATGCCCCGCTCGAACCTGAAGGCGGCGTCCGTTAAAAGGCCCAGGTCCCTCGCCGTCTTGTGGATCGACGGGGGGTGGAAGAAGGCGCTCTCGAGGAGGACGTTTACCGTCTCCTCCTGGATCTCCGAATTCGCGCCCCCCATTACTCCCCCTATTCCCACAGACATCTCGGCGTCGGCGATCATAAGGACGTCCCTGCTCATTGTCCGCTCCACCGCATCGAGGGTGAAGAACTTCTCGCCCTCCTTCGCCCTCTTCACCACGATCCTGTTTTCGGAGAGGAGGTCGTAGTCGAAGGCGTGGAGGGGCTGGCCGTACTCCATTAGGATGTAGTTGGTGATATCGACGATGTTGTTTATGTCCCTCATTCCGAGCTGGTTTATCCTGAGGCGCATCCAGAAGGGGGCGATCTTTATATTGATGTTTTGGATCACCCGGGCGACGTACCTTGGACAGAGGTCTTTATCTATCACCTCCACGGAAGTCAGCTCGTTTATATCCGGCCCCTCCTCCGGGACGTCTATTCTCGGGTGCCTGAAGGGGGCTCCCGTCAGGGCCGAGATCTCCCTCGCAAGGCCGATTAGGCTGAGGCAGTCCGACCTGTTCGGCGTCAGGTCGATATCTATAAGGTAGTCCGACAGGTTCAGGACATCCGCTACATTTTTTCCCAGGGGAGCCTTGGGATCGAGCTCGATCAATCCGGTGTGGTCGTGGGTGAGCCCCATCTCGTCCTCGGCGAGGAGGACGCCTGTGGACTCGATCCCCTTGAACTTCCTATTTTCCACCTTCAATCCCGTGGGGAGAACAACCCCGGGGGGGGCGAGGGCGGTCTTCAGCCCCACGTTCGTGTTCGGGGCTGCGGACACCACCTGAAGGGTCTCCGCTCCGTTCGTCACCTTCGCCACATAAAGGTCTTCCCCCTTGGGATGGGGGGAAACCTCTACTATCTCCGCAACGACGACCCCGTCGAGACCCTCCCCGATCTTTGTAACGCTGTCGACCTCGAGCCCCGACATGGTTAGGAGATCGGCGAGCTTCTCCACCTCCATATCGATGTCCACGAAGTCCCTGAGCCAGTTTAACGTCGCCAGCATATTCTAAAACTGCTTTAAAAATCTTATGTCATTTTCAAAAAAGAGCCTAATATCGTCTATCCCGTACTTCAGCATGGCGATCCTCTCGATCCCCATCCCGAAGGCGAAGCCGGTCACCTCATCCGGATCGTACCCCACCATCTGAAAGACGTTTGGGTCAACCATCCCGGAGCCGAGGATCTCTATCCAGCCGGTCCCGGAACATACCCTGCACCCGGTGCCCTTGCAGATAACGCATTTTATATCCACCTCCGCCGAGGGCTCGGTGAATGGGAAGAAGCTCGGCCTGAACCTGAGATTCACGTCCTCGCCGTACATCCTATGGACGAATAGGGTGAGGACCCCCTTGAGGTCGCCCATGTTTATATCGTCTCCTACCATCAGGCCCTCGACCTGATGGAACATCGGCGAGTGGGAGACGTCGTAGTCGGGACGATATACCTTCCCCGGCGCGATGACCTTAACCGGCGGGGGCTGGCTCTCCATCACCCTTATCTGGACGGGGGAGGTGTGGGTTCTCAAAAGCCGCTCGTCGTCGATGTAAAACGTGTCCTGCATATCCCGGGCGGGGTGGTGCCTGGGCATATTGAGCGCCTCGAAATTGTAATAATCGAGCTCTATCTCCGGCCCCTCGGCGAGCTCGAAGCCCATCCCCAAAAATATCTCGACTATCCGATCGTAGACGATGGTTATCGGGTGCCTCCCGCCAGAAAAGCTTCTTCTGCCGGGGAGAGTATAATCTATTGGGGTCTTCTCCTCTTCGAGTGCGCCCTTCTTGTGGAACTCGGCCCTCTCGTCCACCGCATTTTTTAGGGCCTGTTTTATCTCGTTTGCGATCCTGCCGACCTTGGGGCGCTCCTCGTCCGGCACCCCCTTCATGTCGCGCAGGATGGACGTAAGCTCACCCTTCCTTCCGATATACTTGACGCGGATCGACTCCACGTCGTTCAGGTTTTCGGTCCCCTCGATCTCCGAGAGGGCCTTCGCCTTCAACGCTTCAAGTCTCTCAAGCATTCTTCCCTATACCCTTTTTGGAAAGCTCCACGAGCTTCGAGAATCCCTTCGGGTCGTGAACCGCTATATCGGCCAGTACCTTCCTGTCCACCTTCACGCCGGATTTGTTCAGGCCTTTCATAAAGACGCTGTAGGATATGTCGTGCTGTCGGGCGGCGGCGTTGATCCTTACGATCCAGAGCCTCCTCATTTCCCTCTTTTTCGTCCTCCTGTCCCTGTAGGAGTAGCTCAGCGCCCTCTCCCAGGTCTCCTTTGCGGACTTATAACTCCTTTTGCGTCCGCCCACGAATCCCTTGGCGGCCTTGAGTATCTTTTTTCTTCTCTTCCTCGATTTCGGACCCCTCGTAACCCTGGACATCTATAAAATCCTCCATTTCCTTCGCTGTCAAAATAAATATCCCCGAAACACACGGGGTAAAATTCAAAACAGTTTATTTGCCTATGTACGGGAGGAGCCTCCTGATTCCCTTTTCGTTTGTCCTGTCGACCTGCCCCCCGGACCTCAAATTTCTCTTACGTTTCCGGCTTTTCTTTGTCAGGATGTGATTTGCGTTCGCCTTGTTCCTCCTGATCTTACCGCCGGCCGTAATTTTAAACCTCTTTGCCGCTCCTCTGTTTGTCTTTTGTTTCGGCATCTATCCACCTCTCAATATCTCAATATCCGATTTTTTAATTCAATTTTAGTGGCCCGCCTGGGCCAAAAAATAACCGATAAATATTTTCTTTTCGCGGGAGTCTAAAACTCACCGTCCGCCGCCGGCACAGTTAAGTCCCCCCGACTCCCATTCGCCACTACCACCCATCACTCCCACCGCCGATCGCTACTATCACCCCTATCAACTTATTGTACCTTCACCAACCCCCCGCCGTCGACAACCCGATTAGACCGATTAGACAAATTAGACCGATTAGAATATTGCAGCCACTCCCCACTCCCGTTTTTCTTGCCCCGCCCGCGCCCTTGAAACGAAGTTACATTGCCGCGGCTTTCCGGGCTTTCGTATATATTCCAAATCGGTCTTTGAAACTAAGCTGCAATGCTACTCTTGGCTGTCCTCACCCTGCCCGACTTCTTTTTCCTTTTTCCCCTCTTTACCCGTCTTCTGTGGCACAAGGACCATGCTCATATTTCTTCCCTCGAGCCTCGGCTCCTGCTCCACGAGGGCGGCGTCCTTGATCTCATCGATAACCCTCTTGAGCATCTCCATCCCGATTTCCGTGTGGGTGATTTCCCTCCCCCTGAATATCATCGAGACCTTTACCTTGTTTCCCTGCTCCAAGAACTTCCTCATGTGCTTGAGCTTGTACTCGATGTCGTGATCTTCTGTCTTGGGGCGCAGCTTTACCTCTTTGACTTGGACGGTCGACTGCTTCTTCTTTGCATCGTGGGCCTTTTTGCTCTGCTGGTATTTAAACTTACCGAAGTCCAGAATACGACAGACCGGCGGATTGGCGTTCGGGGCCACCTCCACCAGGTCGAGTCCGAGGTCCTCGGCTTTTGCCAGTGCCTCTTTAAAGCCTATTACCCCGAGCTGATTACCTTCCGGGTCGACCAGGCGGACTTTATCGGCCCGAATCATCTTGTTGATCCTGAAATCTTTTCCCTTGTCCTTTATGTTTTAATCCCTCCAAAATGCGGAGCTTTCGCTCCTAATTAGTTCAATAAAATCCCTGGTTTTCAGTGCATCAAGGTTTTTACCACCGAGCATCCTTGGAGTTACTTTTTCCCCTTCGACCTCCTTGTCACCTATTATCAGAGTATATGGAATCTTTTTGAGCTCCGCCTCCCTTATCTTCAGGCCCAGCTTTTCGTTTCTGAAGTCGGATTCCACCCTTATGTCTGCGGCCTTGAGCTCTTCGAGCACACCATTGGAGTATTCGAGGTGATCGTCGGTGATGTTCATAACGACGGCCTGAACGGGCGCCAGGCCCACCGGGAACGCTCCGGCGTAGTGCTCGATCAGGATCCCCAGAAACCTGTCCACCGACCCGAGGATGACCCTGTGGAGCATCACGGGTCGCTTCTTCTCTCCGTTTGAATCGATGTACGTGAGATCGAACCTCTCCGGGAGGGTGAAGTCGCACTGGATTGTCGCGCACTGCCACTCCCTTCCTATGGCGTCCTTCAGGATGAAGTCTATCTTCGGGCCGTAGAACGCGCCGTCCCCCTCGTTTATCTCATAATCCTTCCCCTGTCCTTTGAGCGCGTTTTCGAGCGCCCTTGTGGCAAGCTCCCAGTCCTCGTCGGAGCCTATCGACTTTTCGGGCCTCGTGGATATCTCTATCTTATAGGGGAATCCGAAGATGTCCATCACGTAGATAACGAAGTCCATGACGCCCACGATCTCGTCTATGAGCTGCTCGGGTGTGCATATGAGGTGGGCGTCATCCTGTGTGAAGGCCCTGACCCTGAGCAGCCCGTGGAGTACCCCCGATTTCTCGTGTCTGTGAACGGTGCCCAGCTCGAAATACCTGATCGGGAGATCCCTGTAGCTCCTGAGCTTTGATTTATAGATGAGCATGTGGGCGAGGCAGTTCATCGGCTTGATCCCATATTTCTGCCCCTCGACATCGGTGAAGTACATATTCTCCCGGTAGTTGTCGTAGTGGCCCGATTTTTCCCAAAGCTCCTGCTTCAAGATAAGGGGTCCCATTACTATATCGTACCCGCGCTTGAGATGCTCCCTTCTCAGGAAGTCCTCGATGATGAGCCTCATCACGGTTCCCTTCGGGTGATATATGGGAAGCCCTGCGCCTGCCTCGTCGTTGAACTGGAACAGGTCGAGTTCTCTGCCTATCTTTCTGTGGTCCCTCTTTTTCGCCTCCTCGAGCATGTTGAGGTGATTTTTGAGGGCCGCCTTATCCTGAAAGGCGGTGCCGTAAATCCTCTGGAGCATCTTTTTGTTCTCGTCGCCCCGCCAGTAGGCTCCCGCGACGGAGGTCAGGCTGAAGGCCTTCAGAAACTTCGTAGAGGGGACGTGCGGTCCCCGGCAGAGGTCTGTGAAGTTCCCCTGGGCGTATATGGAAACCTCTTCGTCCTCTATCTCCTCGAGGAGCTCTATCTTGTAGTCTTCCCCCATCCCCTCGAACAGTTTAAAGGCATCGCCGACCGGTATTACATCTCTCTTGAAGGGGAGGTCCCTCTTTACTATCTCCTTCATCTTCTTTTCTATCGCCACGAGATCTTCGGGGGTAAAAGGATTTTCGACGTCGAAGTCGTAGTAGAAGCCGTCCTTTATCGCGGGACCTATGGCCACCTTGACTCCGGGGAAGAGCTCCCTTACCGCCTCCGCCATGACGTGGGATGTGCTGTGCCTGAGGATCTCGAGGCCCTCCGGATCATCCACCGTGACGAAATCCACCTGGCAGTCGGCCGGCACGGGGCGATCGAGGTCGACCGGCTTGCCGTTTATCTTTCCGGCCACGACCTTACCTTTCAAATCCTTGGGCACAAGCTCCGATATGGGCATCCCCTCTATCGGCTCCGGGGAATCGTGTCCCTTTGCGTTTACCGTAATCATCGTCTACACATCTTTTGAGGCAGTAAATAAAAAAGCACCAGAGATCTAAGAAGAACCTGATGCCTTTTTTTGTTTTCAAATCTTCCGATTTCTCTTAAACCCCTTTCTTTCACAATCAAAACAAGAAAGAATTAACAGTATTGTTGTCTTTATTAAAATGTCATTTTCGATATCACTTCTGTCTATTTGGTATCTTTTGGATATTCCAAACCCTTTTGCATCCACGGCTAACCGCCGAAGGTACAGATCCCCTATACATCCTTGTTCAAAGCACGCCCTTCTTACCTCCCCCCTCCCCAACCACTGCCGACCCCCAATTTCTGCCGCCACCCCGCACAAACCCCGCCCCCCCCACAAAATATTTCCGACCCCCTGACCTTTAGAAATATCGACCGACGGCGGTTGGTAGGCACGGGCGGATTTGAACCGCCGACTTCTACCGTGTCAGGGTAGCGCTCTCCCCCTGAGCTACGTGCCTAAACATTTAGAATTATTAACAACCTTTGGGGAGAATGTCAAGAAAAAACATTTTGTTTTAACTCTTACTGTTTTAAATCCATCTCCTTCAGTTGTTGTTCCGAAAGCCTCTTGTATCTTCCAATCAACTCGGCCGCCTTTTTAAAATTTTCCACCGCGGTTGGAGTATCCCCCGTCTTTAAGAGGGCCATGCCCATCCAGTAATAGGTCTGTGCATCGGTGCCTCCCCTCTTTTCGATCTCGGAGAAGTTTGTTTTTACCGTATCGAGCCAGTCTCCTTCTTCGAGGGATACTTGAACCCTCATAGAGGACCTGTGGGCGAAGACCTCCTCCCTCGAGTCATCGGCGTATTTTATCGACAGGCGGATATAGCCGATTGCCACATCCGGAACCCCGACTATAGACCAGTAGATCCCCTTTCCGGCGTATCCGGGGGAGTATTTTTTATTATCCTTAAGCGCAGATGCAAACTCCCGGAAGGCGTCGTCGTTGAGACCCAAGTCGAGAAACCTTACGCCGTTGTTCACATGGTGTATCGGCGAGCCGAAGGGATACTGCTCCACGTTTATTGTTCCTGCACATCCGGCTGAGAGTATGATGAGAGTAAATACTATAAAGACGGCTATAATTTTCATGGCGTTACAATGGAAATTGTGGAGACGGCGTGTTTATATATCAGATACGTCCGGTCCGAGTCGAACAGGATACAGAAATTGTCGAAGCTCTTGACTATTCCCTCCAGCTGAACCCCCCCCAGAAGCTCTATTATCACGGTCTCCCTTTCCCTCCTTACCTGATTGAGGAATTGGTCCTGTACGTTAATGCTGTTTTTCACCATATAATAACCGGCCGGATAAAAAAATTTTATTAGTATTATATTGAACCTTCGTTTAATAGTAACCTTTTTGTTGCATAAGTTCAAGCCTTTTTTATTTCTGGGTCAAAGTTTTTTCCGTCATCGCAAATTCAGCGGTTTAGAAAGCTGTTTATTTTTTTCAGTATCATCGGGAGGTCGTAGGGGTATTCAAACCAGCTTATCCCCTTCACCTTTTTGAACCAGGTGATCTGGCGTTTTGCGAGTCTCCTGGTGTTTCGTTTTATGAGCCTGATTGCTGTTTCGAGGTCGATCTCGCCCCTTATGTGACTTACGATCTCCTTGTAGCCTATGGTGCTGAGGGAACGGCAGTCTGGGGAATAGCCTCGTTTAAGGATTTCTTCAACCTCGCTTATAATGCCGAGTTCGATCATTTGATCCACGCGGTCTTCGATCCTCCGGTAGAGGAGCTTTCTGTCCATCTTCAGTCCTATGTAGAGGGGATCGAAGGCACTATCTTTAAAGGCGTGCTTTTCCCTGATCTTCGACGCCGGCCTTCCGGTGAGTCGATAGATCTCGAGGGCGCGGATTATCCTCGTCCTGTCGTTCGGGCTGATTGCCTCCGCCGATTTTCGATCCACATCTTTAAGCTTCGAGAAGAGGGCGTCAAGGCCCCTCTCGTCAAGCTCCTTGAGAAGCTCTTCCCGAACTCCCCCGGTATCTTTAGGGGATTGAAACAGGCCGTGGACAAGCGCCTTTATATAGAGGCCGGTGCCCCCGGTCACTATGGGCACCTTCTTGCATTTCAGTATTTTCTTGACGGCATCTGTCGCCGTCTTCGAGTATATCTCCGCGTTGAAATCGTCGTCTATATCACAGACGTCGATCAGGTGGTGGGGGACCTCCCGCATCTCCTCGACCGTCGGCTTTGCGGTCCCTATATCGAGGCAGCGGTAGACCGCTGCGGAGTCGGCGTAGACGATCTCCCCCCTCGGGTTCAGGCCCTTGGCCACATCTATCGACAGGCCGGTCTTCCCCGAGGCGGTGGGCCCTGCGATGACACCGATCTTATCTCTCAACCTGTTATCTTTGAATTTCATCTGCCGGATTGCCATCGATTTTTTTGTGGGCCTTTAAGTTGTTCTCTTGAAGCGGCGCTCGAGCTCGGCCACCGGAATCGTGATTACGGTGGGTCTTCCGTGGGGACAGCGGCTCGAGTGGGGCGTTTCCTCCATAGCCTCGAGGAGGGCCCTTATCTCCCGGGCTTCGAGCCTCTTTCCCGCCCTAATAGACCCGTGGCACGACATAACGATGAGGAGTCTCTCCATCGCCTCCTCCACAGTCGTTGACGAGCCGTGGTCTTTGAGCTCTTCTGCCATCTCGACCACCAGCGCCTCCACGTCAATGTACTCGAACATCCCCGGTATCGAAGACACGATAACGGTCCCCGCCCCGAAGTCGGACAACTCGATCCCTAGCTCCTTTATCCTGTCGATGTTCGAAACTATTATCTCGTATTCCCTTGTAGGGAGCTCCAGCTTCTGCGGGAAGAGGAGCTGCTGCTTCGGGATGTTCCTGTTTTTGACGCCCGCCTTCAACCACTCGTAGACGACCCTCTCGTGGGCCGCATGTTGATCTACTATAAGGAGGCCCTCCACGTTTTCAAAGACGATATAGGTTTCCCTCACCTGCCCCAGGAACGTCATCCCCCCCCACTTCTCGAAGAGTTCTTCCGATTCGGGGGGGGCCGCCGCACTCGGGGGGATAAAATCCATCCGGGGAAGGCCTCCATCTTTCAGATTTTCCCTCGCGGCCTTTATCTCCTCGTAGTAGATCTCCCCGACGTCCCTTACTTTGTCTCCTTTATCCGAATCTATCCCGCCGATAAAGGCGGGGGGCGTTTGGGTCTGCCCCGGCGTTTGGGGCTTGACAGGGGTCCCTCTCCCCCAATCGCCCGACGGGGCCGTATCGCCTTCGCCGGCGATCTTGACCGTGCCTCCCCTCAGGAGGGCCTCGTCCAGGACCCTCTTTACGATCCCATGAATTCTCCCGGAGTCTTTGAACTTCACCTGGATCTTTGTGGGGTGGATGTTCACGTCCACCTCGCTGAAGGGGAGCTGGAGAAAGAGAATTACGATCGGGTACTTGCCCCTCGCGATCAGGGAGCGGTAGGCCTTGGTAACTGCCGATACCATCACCCGGTCTTTCACGAACCTGTCGTTAACGTAGAGGTAGATGCCGTTTTGGTTGGAGCGGAGGTCGTCCGGATTTCCCGCGAGGCCCACCAACCCGATTCCGCCCCCCTCCCCCCTACCCCCCTTTAACTCATCGTAGGCGATCTCCTCCATCCTCTCCGATATCTTTCTCCCCAGGATGTCGGCCGCCCTCTCCCGTAGGGTGCCCGGAAGCGTGTTTATCACCTCCCGGCCGTCCGATGACAGCGTAAACCTGACGTCCGGCCTCGAGAGGGCGCTCCTGTTGACGACGTCCAGGACGTGGTAGTACTCCGTCTTGTCGGTCTTTAAGAACTTCCTCCTGGCCGGTATCGAGAAGAAGAGGTCTTCCACGACTATTCTCGTTCCCGGTGGCGTTCCCGCATCACGGACGTAGCTGAGCTTTCCACCGTCGACCGATATCTCCGTTGCCTGGTCGCTTTCCCTCTCCCTCGTGAATATCTTGAACCGGGAGACGGAAGCGATGCTCGGAATGGCCTCCCCCCGAAACCCGAGGGTGTGGATCGCCATCAGGTCTTCCCTGCCGGAGATCTTGCTGGTGGCGTGGCGCTTAAGCGACATCTCCGCGTCCTCCCGACTCATCCCTGCCCCGTCGTCGATGACGACTATTCTCCCCTTGCCCCCCCGGACTATATCAACATTTATATGCTTCGCCCCGGCGTCGAGGGAGTTCTCGATAAGCTCCTTGACCACCGAGGCCGGCCTCTCGACGATCTCCCCCGCGGCTATGAGATTCACCAGATTGTTGTCGAGGACCTTGATCTTGGCCATCTTAAAACTCCATCGTCTCGAGGTTCTTTATCCCCCTCCACATCGGGATGAAAAAGGCGACGGAACTGATGAGGAGAAACAGAAGGATCGATATGACGAGGCTCAGCAATCTGTAGCTCCCCGGGACCACCTTGTTGACGAAGTAGAAATAGACCGGCCTCGACAAAATCACCACCGTAACGCCGATGTAGAGGAGGCTTAATATCATGTAGATGATCCCCCCGAAGCTCCCGGCTATCTCGGTGCTGTTCTCGTGCTTGAAGCGGGGATAGATCGCCCCCAGCCCCACCCCCATTCCGGTCAGCGTCACGGCTATGATCAGCATCGTGATGGAGGAGAGCATCATGAAGAAGTAGTCGGCGTTCAAAATGAAGTTTGACGATACGATCAGAAGCTCCCCAAGAAAGAGGATCGGGACGAGAAAGACGATGAACTTCCCCCAGAGAAATTTCCTGACGGATAAGGGCGACGAAAACACCACCCAGTAGGCGTCCCCCTCGAGGCTCGTTGTGGGAAAGACGAAGCGAACGGCCAAGGCCGAGATGATGAACCCCGCAAGGCCCAGGTTTAAAAACGAGGTCAGGTTTTTCAGAAAGGGCGTGTCCACCGGTATGTTGTATATGCTGAAGAGGTAGATGAAGATCAGAGACGCCAGCAAAAATATCTGCGACCACTGGGTGGGATCCCTGAAGAAGGTCTTGAGGTCCTTTATCAACACCGCCCTCTGGGGCCCGTCGAAGTATCTAAACGACCTGTCGAAGACGGAGAGGCTGACAATCTCGGTCTGCCTTCCACGCTTCTTGCTCTCGAAGGCCTGGGAGAACCCGGAGAAGTAGATCAGCCTCGAGATCAGAAAGACGACGATAAACGAGACGACCGCGCCGAGAAAGAGCAACGAGAAGTTGGTCCAGAAGACGTTCTGCTCGATCCCCACCATGTCGTTTATGGCGCGTGTAAACCAGGTGGGGGGGAGAAACCTGTACTGGGGAACCTTCATCGCCTCCAGAAGCTCCAGGAAAACAGGCTGCGTCGTATTCGTAATATCTTTATAGAGGGTCTCCGGCTTGAGGAACCTGAAGAAGATGATCAGGCCGGCGGCGAAGATCATCCCCAGAAACGTGAATATCTGGTATGTCCTCTTTGCGGGGAAAAAGCGCATGAGGAGCATCGTGATGAGAATCCCCAGCGACGCCGGGATGACGACAAAGGGGACAAACATCGAGAGCATGACGAGGTAGTACCTCATCCCCTCCCCGAAGGCCCTGCCGAGGGCGAAATATATCGGGAGCCCGAAGACGAGCACCATGTAGGAACTGTTGACGAGGCTCTGGAAGAACTTCGCCGTGTAGACCTCGGAGTGTTTTACGGGCGACGACAGCAGGAGGTCGAGGTCTTTCGACATATAGAGCGTGGAGAGGGAGGCGATGATGTTCGAGAAGACGAGGACCGAAAAGAGGGTGAGGTTTATCATCGTCAGGAGCTGAATTATAAGGACATCCCCCACAAGCTCGATGCCGAACTCGGGGCTCAAGAGATACCTGATTATCCTCAAGAAGAAGTAGTATATAAAAACGATAAATAAAAGTCCGGCAAAAGAGAAGAAGGTGAGCTTCAGCCCCTTTTCCCTGTTCATCCTCTTGAGGTCGTTGAGAGTCGAGCGAAGCTTAACCGCCCATATCGATAGAATCCTTCTCATTTATCCCGCGGCCCCCGAATCGCTCTCCTCCTCGGTGAGGGTGAAGAATATCTCCTCCAGCTCCCTCCTCTTTGCGTGGGCCGTCTTCATAAGCTCGTCGATGGTTCCCACGGCCACGAGCTGCCCCTTGTGGATGATCCCTATCCTGTCGCACATCTCCTGGGCGTGGCCCAGGGTGTGGGTGGACATGAATATCGTAACCCCCTTTCTTGCAAGGCCGGAAAACAGCTCCTTCACTATTTTTATGCTCCTCGGGTCGAGCCCCACCATCGGCTCGTCCACGATAATTATCTTCGGATCGTGGATAAGGGCCTGGGCCATGACCAGCTTCTGTTTCATCCCGTGGGAGTACCCCTCCACCATATCGTCGATCCATTCGGTCATGGAGAACGTCTCGATAAGCTCTTCGGCCCTCCCCCCGAAGTCGTCCTCCGCCACCCTGTAGAGCCCGGAGACGAACCGGAGGAACTCCCTTCCGGTAAGCTTCTCGTAGAGGAACGGTTTGTCCGGGATGTAGGAGGATATCCTCTTGGCCTCGAACATCTCCCGCCTGAGGTCAAAGCCCCCGAGGCTGACTTCTCCCGACGTGGTCCTCAAAAGCCCCGCCATGATCTTTATCGTGGTGGTCTTGCCCGCCCCGTTCGGCCCGAGAAAGCCGAAAAACTCACCCCTGCCTACGGTCAAATTCAGGTTGTTTACGGCCCTGATCCTCCCGTAGTCCTTGCAAAGTCGTTTTATCTCAATCAAATACTATTCTCCCCTCATCTCATTGAGCCTCTCGTATATCTCCCGCCCGATCTTGAGCCCGATATCGATAAACTCCGGACCATATTTCTTCCCGGTCTTCGTCCTGAACGTATCCTTGATCCGCTCCACCCCCGTCATACCGCTGCTGTACCCATCGAGCATCAAGGCAATGTCTATATCCGCAAAGCTCAACATCTCCCATACGGTCGTGGTGAAATTGTCAGGCCCCCAGCGGAACTTGTCCGCATCGTAGAGGGCGTCGGAGATGAGCCGCCCGTTTTCATCGGCGATCTCCCTATTCTCCTTGAAGGCCTCGTGGTTGGCGATGGCAAAGACTATAAAGCCCGTCTCCTCGTCCGTGAGTCCGACATCCCCAAGGAGCCTTGCCGCCTCCTCTGCCCCCCTGACGGCGTGGTCCTTCTCCTTCCTCTTGATGTCGTGCAGAAGCCCCGCGACCTGAACCAGTACGACCGACCTCTTAACGATCTCCATGGTGCCGTCAAGCTCCAGCGCCACGATCGCCCCGGCGTCAAGGGCAACGAGCCCCGAATGCAGGAGCCCGTGGCCGAAATCGTCCCCCATCCCCTCGAGGTATTCGCGAAACTCGAGGACGAGGGCATCAGAGTTGTAGATATCTCTGGATAATCCTATCTCCTCACCGCACTCCCCGTAAAAGCGAGGCTCCGGGTAGCGGGACGCCACCTCCTCCGCAACGGCTCTGGCATCGGCGATGGAGATTTTTTTCATATTATTATGATACAGAAGCCTCCGAGATGTGTCAATCAATAACAAAATTAATCTAAATTAAAGTTTTACTTTTTCCCCATAACATGGTATAAACACAAAATAACCATAACATTTGAGTGGTGTAAAAATGAAGCAGATAAGATTTATTCTCGGGATAGCGGTGATTGTCATCGTCGTGGGGATCGTGGCGGTCCTCATCTTCAGAGATACGGGAACCGAACCGAAAAAAACCGAGGAGTCTCCCAAGACCGATGAGGGGACAGCCAGCATCGAGGCCGAGAACATAAAATACACCGAGTCGAAGGATGGCAAGATAGTCTGGGAGATAGAGGCCGGAAAAGCGGAGTTTTACAAGGAAGAAGAGAAGACCGAGTTCGACAAGATCAACGTCACGTTCTTCTATCAGGACGAATATCAACTGAAGCTTTTTGGGAACAAGGGAATCCTCAACAACGACACGAAAAACATCATTATCAAGGACAATGTTGTCCTGGAATTCGCGGATAAGTACAAACTCGAGACGGACACACTTAACTATACCACCAAGACCGATGAAATCACCACCGACGACCCCATAGCGGTCACGGGACCGGATATCAACTTTACCGGCAAGGGACTTATCTTTAATCTCTCCAAAGAGGAGCTCTTTGTCAATTCCGACGTGGTAGCCAACCTCACAAAAGCCGAAGACGATAAAAAGAAGGATAAGAAAAAGAAGGATAAAAAGGGAAAGATCCGTGGATTTGAGGACGTCTCATCCCTGGAGAGCCCCCTTCATATAAAGTCCGGGGGCTTTTACGGCAACCGCAAAGGCTCCTACATTCGCTTCACCAAGGGCGCCCACGTCACATACGAAGATGCGACACTCAACGCGGGGGCGATTACCGTATACTTCAACAGCAAGAAGGGGGGTGTCTCGAAGATCGAGGCCGTGGGCAATGTAAATCTGAAACAGAAAGATATGACCGCCACCTGCGGGAGGCTCATCTTCGACTACGAGAAAAACAAGCTGTACCTGACGAGAAATCCAGTTGTATGGCGGGGCGACGACATGGTCAAGGGGGACGTGATCACCTACGATCTCAACACCAGCAGAAGCGTCGTCACGGCCGGCGAGAAAAACAGGGCACACCTTACGATCTACCCGAAGGAAGAGGAGTTTTAATTGAGCAAAAACGAAAAACACACCCTCGAAGTTAACGACCTGACCAAGGCCTTTAAGGGACGAACGGTAGTAGACCACGTAAACTTGACCGTAAAATCGGGGGAGATAGTGGGACTCCTCGGTCCGAACGGAGCGGGAAAAACTACAAGCTTCTATATGATCATCGGCATTCTCAAGCCGGACGCAGGTGAAATCCTCCTCAACGGAAAAGATATCGGCGAGCTCCCGATGCACATTCGAGCGAGAAGCGGCATCACGTACCTTCCCCAGGAATCCTCCATATTCAGAAAAATGACCGTAGAAGAAAACATCATGGCCATCCTGGAGACGCTCCCGTTGAATAGCTCCGAGCGCGAAGAGAGGTGCGGGAAGCTTCTCTCGGAGCTGAAAATATCCCACCTGGCCAACAACATGGCCTACTCCCTGTCGGGCGGCGAGCGCCGCAGGGTGGAGATAACAAGGGCGCTCGTCACCTCGCCTAAATTTATCCTTTTGGACGAGCCCTTTTCGGGGATCGACCCGATTATCGTAAACGATATCCAGAACATCATCCTGTCATTGAAAAGGCTGAACATAGGAATTATCATCACGGACCACAACGTCCGCGAGACCCTCGGAATCTGCGACCGGGCCTATATCCTCAACGAGGGAAATGTCTTGATCGACGGGACCCCGAAGAGGATCATCGGCAGCAGAAAGGCGAAGGAGATATACCTCGGCGAGAAGTTCAGGCTGTAGCGGGGTGGGTGGTGGCCGATAATCTTTACGGTGGGGGGCAGTAGCAATTCAGGCGACCGGGGGTGATGGGGGAATATCAAGCAATGAAAAGTGATTTAGCGAAGATATGTGATGGGGGAATAGATCTTTTCTTGACAGGCAATATTAATTGGAAAGTTGTGAAATGGATATTAACAAAAGCACAAAGCACTCGAAAATTATCGGAAATTTTGGAGAGAGCCTTATATGCAATCTCCTGTCTCGCTCGGGCTTTGAGGTTGTCATCGTCGACCATACAGGAATAGATATCATAGCCTATAATAAGCTGAGTGAAGAAAGATTAGGTATCACGGTCAAATCAAG
>Ga0180432_10002151_pt1 | contig 29824 bp, 23 predicted proteins | sample SS_ome_10_FD_132414 | JGI IMG/M metagenome (GOLD analysis project Ga0180432, IMG submission 132414) | Hypersaline lake sediment archaeal communities from the Salton Sea, California, USA - SS_1_MS_2 metaG | ecosystem: Environmental > Aquatic > Non-marine Saline and Alkaline > Hypersaline >...
TGCCAGCAGTGCGAACGCACGCTGTTCAGCGCCGCGAGAAGCGAACGCATCCGGGTCCGATCCAAGGACATCGTGGAGCTCGTCCTGGAGGCAGTCGCATAGGCCACCCTTTCAAGTATCGCAAATGTACTCTGCCCATGGCGAACCGCCGTGCGCGATGATCATCGCTCAGCGGCGCCAGGGCACGAGAGCGGGCGACACATCGCGATGTCATGGCGGATTCGGTACGTCGCTGCGCGAACCCGAGCAACCTAACACGAGAGCAAAGGAAGTAGATGGCAGACCAACCCCTCATTGAACACCTCCAAGAGACCCTCGGATCCGACAAGGTCCGCACCTCGCTGGAGGACCGCATCGCCTACTCCTATGACGGAACCTTCGAACAAGACCTGCCTGACGTCGCCGTCCTCCCGGAGTCGACCGAAGACGTGGCAGCCATCGTTCAGATCGCTGCCGAGCATCAGGTGCCGGTCATCCCGCGCGGTATGGCGTCCGGCCTCGCCGCAGCCTCCGTCCCCTTTGGGGGCGGCATCGTCCTCTCGCTGACCAGGATGAACCGCATTCTGGAGGTCGACGAAGAGAACCGCACAGCCCTGGTCGAGGCCGGTGTCGTGACCGTCGATCTTGAACGGGCAGTGGAGGAGGTAGGGCTCTTCTACCCTCCCGATCCGTCGAGCAACGAACAGTCCACCATCGGGGGGAACATCGCCTGCAACGCCGGTGGACCCCGTTGCCTGAAGTACGGTGTCACCGGTGACTACGTCATGGGACTGACCGCCGTTCTGCACAATGGACAGGTACTGAGGACGGGCGGAAAGGCCATCAAGAACGTCGTCGGCTACGACTTCACCTCCTTGTTCGTCGGTTCAGAGGGCACCCTCGGCGTCATCACCGAGGCCCTCGTCCGCTTGGTCACCAAGCCCAAGGCAGTCCGCACCGCGCGCGCTGAGTTCCCCGCGCTGGAGGATGCTTCGGGGACGGTCAACGCCATTCTCGCCGCCGGGGTCGTGCCTGCGACCCTGGAGATGATGGATGAGACCGCCATTGCTTGCATCGAGGAGGCCATGGAGTTAGGCCTTCCTCTCGACGTGGAGGCAATACTCATCATCGAGACGGACGGCGCCGATGAGGCCACTGTGGTCCGAGAGATTGAGACCGTAGCCCGCGTCTGCCGCGAGAACGGTGCACGCGCCGTCAGCGTCGCCCAGACCGAGTCCGATCGAGATCGACTCTGGCGAGCACGCCGTTCGGTGTCGCCCTCTCTCGCCCGAAAGGCCCCCAACAAGCTCGGCGAGGACATTACGGTACCCCGAAGCGCCATTCCTGAGGCAGTGCGCCGGATCAAGGAAATAAGTGCCAGCTACGGCCTGCCTATCGTAGTCTTCGGTCACGCAGGTGACGGCAACCTCCACCCCAACATCCTTTTTGACAAGCGGGACGACGAGGAATGGAGGAAGGTGGAGCAGATCGTGGCCGAGATCTTCCAGGTGGCGCTGGACCTGGAGGGTACGCTATCCGGCGAGCACGGCGTCGGGACCTTGAAGCGGCCCTTTATGCATCAAGCATTAAGCTCCGTATCTATAGACGTCCAACGACGGATCAAGGAGGCGTTCGATCCTCTAGGGATCCTGAATCCCGGCAAAGTCCTCCCTGATAGGTAAGGACACAAGACGTGGCGCGGGATTCGCGCCACGTCTTTCGATTTCAATCAGAGCGGCACGCCCGGAAACCGGGGCCGACATCCGGCGGCGATGCGCCCGAACGGCATGGACGAGAACCATTCTGTGGAGTGCCCGATTCAGTTCTCTCGAAGGAGACACACAATGCTGCAGTTGTACCAAGGGGTAGACATTCTCTCTAGAATCGGGGGGATAGACACCCTGGATGACGCAAATTCGCTATTCCGCGACCGTTGCGACGAGGACACCCGACGGAAGCTAGCGGGCATCAGCAACGAGAAAGCCCTCTTGAAGATCGCGAACGCGATCGCTATGACCAACCCGGACCGGGTCTTTGTGAACACCGGGTCCGAAGAGGACATGCAATGGGTGCGGATCATGAGCATGGCCAAAGGCGAGGAACGCCCTGTGGCAATGAAGGACCACACGGTCCATTTTGACCTCCCCGAGGAGCAGGCCCGCATCATTGACAGAACGTACTACATCGTCAATGAAGACGAGGACACCAGCATCCTAGCCCAGAGCATCCTCCGCGATGACGCTCTCGACTACGTTGGGAGTCATATGGAGGGAATCGGCAGGGGGATGACTCTCCTGGTTGGATTCTTCAGTCGTGGTCCCATCGGCGCCAAGGCAGCCATCCCGGCGCTGGAGATTACGACGTCCACGTACGTTATGCACTCCGCGAACATCCTCTACCGGCACGTGTACGACGAGTTCGATGAGGAGGTGGAAAGGGCAGGGATCTTCTTCACCAACGTACACAGCGAGGGGCCCAACCGACCGGAGGACCTTCCCCAGGCCCGAGTCTTCATGGACAGGAGCTGGCTGACCACTTATTCACTGTTCTGCACATACGCCGGCAACACACTCCTCCTGAAGAAGGGCAACCACCGCTTTGCCGTCGATCTCGCAACCTACTACCGCCGCGAGTCGGAGCTATCCGAGCACATGTTCATCACGGGCATCACGCGAGATGACCGGACCACCTACTTCGCCGGGGCCGCGCCCTCTGGATGCGGCAAGACTACCACGGCTATGACCGGGACCGACTTCATCGGGGACGATCTGGCACAGCTGTGGATAGCACCCGACGGTACGCTCCGGGCCATCAATCCAGAAAAGGGCATCTTCGGTATCGTCCGCGACGTGAACGCAGAAAGCGATCCCTATCTAATCGATGCCCTCAGGGACGAGGGAACCGAGGTCATCTGGACCAACGTCCTCGTCGATGTCCACGGCGTGCCCTATTGGGTGGGCAACGGGGAGAACCTCCCCGATGAGGGTTTCAACTTCCAGGGCGAATGGTGGCACGGCAAGACGGATGACCGAGGACAACCGGTCCCTCTTTCCCATCCCAACGCCAGGTGCACGGTCGACTGCCGAGAGATCGGCAACTACAACGAGGGAGCGGCGGAGGACCCCAGCGGCGTGGAGGTCCGGGTGATCACGTACGGTGGACGCGATAGCGACACCATGCCGCCGGTCCGCGTCGCTCAAGACGCCGACCACGGCGTCGTCATCGGCGCCTCGATCCTGTCGGCTGCGACAGCCACGGAGGTCGGTGCAAGAGGCGTCCGCCCAGCCCTGGGCAAACGAGCCCTTCATCCCGGGCCCGCTGGCCGATTACATGGACGCTCAGTTCGCGTTCTTCAATTCAGACAAGCTCGCCTATGAGCCCGTCATGGCGGGCCTAAACTACTTCCTCACCGACAGCGCGCGGGGCGGCGACGGGAAGCAGCTCCTCGGGGAGAAGCAGGACGTCATCGTGTGGCTCGGCTGGCTGGAGAAGCTAGCCCACGGAGACGTGGAGGCGATTGAGACACCCATCGGACGCATCCCTCGATACGACGACTTGAGGGATCTATTCCGTGAGATCGACAAGCCCTACCCCAAGGACCTCTACGACAAGCAGTTTGCCCTGTACGTGGACAACATACTGGCCCGCATCGAACTCCAGGAAAAGGCCTACAGGGAGGAGAAGAACGTCCCCGAAAGGCTCTTTGAGATCTACGCCGAGCAGCGCGAAGGCCTCAAAGCACTCAAAGACACCTTCGGATCTATCGTGTCAGTGGAGCAGATCATCGGAGCCAGCCCATCATAGAGCGGATCGTTCGCCGGCCCCCCCCAGGCTTCATCTGGGGGGCTGGCCCCAGCTGAAGGCGACCAAGTGCAGAACCTAAGTAAGGATCGACCATGGAGAAGGAAAAGCTTACCAAAGAAGAGCTCCTTGCCCAGGCGAAAAAGCCGGCCGAGGACGCCATGCGGCTCCACCCCCACTACCGTGGCAAGGTGCAGACCGCCCCAAAGTGCGTTGTCCGAGGTCTGGACGACTTCGCCATCTGGTACACGCCCGGCGTGGCAGCGCCGTGTCGCGCCATAAGCGAGGACGAGAGCCTGGCCTACGAGTACACCAACAAGGCGAACACCGTCGCCATCATCTCCGACGGCACCCGCGTGCTGGGGCTTGGGGATATCGGACCGGCTGCCGGGCTGCCCGTGATGGAGGGTAAGGCCCTCTTGTTCAAATACCTCGGTGGCGTCGACGCCGTGCCCATCTGCCTGGGCACCAAAGACCCGTACCGGATCATCCTCGCCGCCAAGTGGCTCCAACCATCGTTTGGCGGCGTGAACCTCGAGGACATCGAGCAACCCAAGTGTTTCCGAGTCCTCGATATGCTGCGATCTGATCCCGACGTCAATATCCCCGTCTGGCACGACGATCAGCAGGGCACTGCCACGGTGATTCTCGCCGGGCTCCTCAACGCGCTAAGGATGGTGGGCAAGAGGATAGAGGACATCCAGGTAGCGATCATCGGAGTGGGAGCAGCCAACGTCGCCACGCTCCGCTTGCTGCTGGCGTCGGGCGTCGATTTCGGCAACGTCATCGCCGTCGATAGCTCGGGTATCCTCCATCCAGATCGAGAGGACATCGAGGCACGCAAGACAGAGTTCGTGGACAAGTGGCGCATCTGCCAGCGGAGCAACGCCGGGGGACGCAGAGGCGGGGTTCCCGACGCCATGCGCGGGGCCGATGTCTGCATCGCCGCCAGCAAACCTGGACCGGGCACCATCAAGCCGGAGTGGGTAGCGGGTATGGCGGAGGACGCCGTCATTTTCGCTTGCGCCAACCCAATTCCCGAGATCTGGCCCTGGGAGGCGAAAGATGCCGGAGCCCGAATCGTCGGCACGGGCCGCAGCGATTTCCCCAACCAGATCAACAACTCCCTCGGTTTCCCGGCTATCTTCCGCGGTGTCCTTGACGTGAGAGCAACTACGATCACGGATGAGATGGCCATTGCCGCTGCCCGGGCTCTCGCGACCTACCAGAGGGATCGCGTGTTCGACGAGGATCATCTGCTGCCCACCATGGGCGACTGGGAGGTCTTCCCACGGGAAGCAGCGGCCGTCGGGATGCGGGCGCAGGAACAGGGCGTCGCCCGACTCGAACTGACCTACGACGAGCTGTTGAACAAGGCGAAGGAGACCATCCAACAAGCGCAGGACATGACGCGCTTCTTGATGGAGAAAGAGATCATCCCACCAGTGCCCGAAGAGTGGGTCTGAGGAGGCGAAGCCAATGTATGAGATCATCATCATAGGAGGTGGCCCTGCCGGCATCAGTGCTGCCAGCATGGCGTTGAATCAACGCGTCGAAACGCTCATCGTGGCCGAGCAGTGGGGAGGACAAACAACGTACGAGATGCAGCTCGAGGACAAGGAAGGCCGCGGCAGCATCAGCGGCGAGACCCTCCTCGAGGCCTTCCGACGCCAACTCGACTACCTCGACTTTGTCCGGCACTTCGACCGGGTGACGAGCATCACGCCGAAGAACGACCATTTCGTCGTGGAAACGACCGACGCGGACCGCTTCGACGCACGCACATTGATAATTGCCACGGGGGCAAAGCCAGAGCGCCTCAACGTGCCGGGAGCTAAGCGGTTGGCGGGACGGGGCTTGAGCTATTCAGCGACGACCCACGCGGGACTCTTCCTCGGCAAGGAAGTGGCCGTGGTTGGCAGCGGGCGCCGCGCGCAGTGGGCGGCCGCTGGTCTGGCACGGAAGGCGCACCAGGTCTATCTGCTGGCACCGGAGCCGCTTCTGACGACGCCGCTCGCCGACAAACTGCGTAAGGTGGAGAACCTTGAGATCCTGGACGGCGCCTCAGTCACCAGAATCACCGGGGAGCACTACGTAGAGGGAGTTGTGGCCTCTATGCCTGACGGTGAGCAGCGCGATATAGACATCAAGGGCATCTTCGTCAAGCTGACCCGCACACCCAACTCCGAGCTAGTCAGCGAATGGATAGACTGTGACAGCCGAGGGCACATCATCGTGGACCAGCATAATGAGACCAGCTGGCCCGGCGTCTTCGCGGCCGGCGACGTGACCCTAGTGTCAGAGCAAGTTCTGGTCCACATCGGGGAGGGCGTAAAAGCGGCGCTTTCGGCCTACCATCACCTGATGATGCGCTAGGCGTCCCGACCGCAAGCCCAATCCGCGCGTTGTTCATTGTTCAGCTCATTGGAGCCTCCCTTGTGGAGGGCAGGGCGCGTATCGCCCCCGTCTCTGACAGGCCGCTCCCCGTTATCGGGACTCAGGGACCCCCACAAACCGTCAAAGGCCCGTCGTAATCCATCTTGAGGAGAACCATGTTAGAGAAGGCCCACGAAATTGAGGAACAACTCATAACCTGGCGCAGGGACATCCATCGGCATCCAGAGCTGGGGTTCCAAGAATTCCGCACCGCCGCCAGGGTCGCTGAGGAACTGGAGCACCTCGGTTATCGCGTGGAGACCGGGATCGGCCGCACAGGCGTGGTCGCGGAGTTGGGCGAAGGAGCCCCCGTTGTCGCAATCCGGGCCGACATGGACGCCTTGCCGATTGAGGAGACAAATGATGTCCCGTATGCCTCAGAGCACTCCGGGATCATGCACGCTTGTGGGCACGATTGCCACGTTGCCATAGCATTGGGAGTGGCGATGCTTCTGAGCGATGAATCGTTTCCCGGCAGGGTTCGGTTTCTTTTCCAGCCGGCCGAGGAGACGGAAGACGAGGACGGAGTGAGCGGAGCTCCACGAATGGTCGAGGACGGCGCCATGGAGGACGTCGATACCGTCCTCGCGCTCCACGTCGACAGCAGCAGGCCCGTGGGCGACATCGGCATTGCCGAAGGCACCGTGACGGCAGGTGTCGACAGCTTCCTCGCCGACGTCGCCGGCGAGGGAGGACACGGGGCTTATCCACACACCGTGATCGATCCCATCTACATCACCGGCCACGTCATCCTGGCGCTCCACGCCATCGTCTCCCGAAAGCTGCATCCGGCGGACCCGGCTGTGGTCAGCATAGGGTCCATCCACGGCGGCAAGGCCAGCAATGTGATCCCTGGGGAAGTCTCCCTCTCCGGAACAATTCGCTATATGGAGGAGTCAGTTCGGGACCACATCCACCAGGAGATCAGGCGCGCCCTCCAGATCGCAAAGACTATGGGAGGCGATTTCGCCCTGAAAATCTCTACCGGCTATCCGCCTATGGTGAACGCCCCCTCGGTCGTGGCGGTTCTGCGGAAGACGACGGCTGATCTCCTGGGGGAGGATCACATCCAGTCAGGTCGTCAAGAGATGGGAGCCGAGGATTTCGGCTTCTTCAGCTCCATGGCCCCGGGCGCAATGTTCAGACTGGGCGCCAGGATCGAGGGTGACGAGCGGAAGCACCACAACCCACAATTCGACGTGGATGAGTCCTGTCTCCCCGTGGGGGCAGCAATCCTGGCCGAGGCTGCCCTGCGCCTCCTACACGAGCCTGTGAGGGACAAGAACGGGGACGATGAAGGAAACTAGGACGAGCTGAGGACCACGGCGAGGAATGTGACAACCAAGGCCACCAGCAAGCCAACGACGACAAAGGCCACCACGGTTCGCTCTACGCGGTCCTGGAATCGCCCGGTGGCCCAGAGAAAGAGCCCTAGCCCCAGGGCTGCCCCCACGGACACCCCCACCGTGTAGGTCAACGCTGTGACCATTAGCGCAGGCAGGTCGACACGAACAATCAGGCGACCGAAGAGCCGGAGCGCGAAGCGGCTTCCCAGAAAAGCATATCCGACGCTCGTCAGGAGTCCAGTGAGCGCCAGCGCAACGCCTTGAAGCCGCCGCCTGCCTTCCTCCAGCCAGATGGTGACGCCGCCGAGCACCATCAGAGCGAAGGCGAAAGTCAAAACGACAATCGAGATGAATGCGATCAAGGGGCTCTCCCTGCTAGGGGGCTCTCCCTGTTAAGGGCTCTTCCTACGTCGGGCAAACCTGCCCCGCCATGGACAAGATCAGTGACCTATCGCAAACAGCTTGAGTTAGAATAGCTCGAGTTGCTCTGCCTGCGGAGGTGGTGCAGATTCAGTCATCTGCGGAGCACGATTGATCACGTCAGGAATCCCCCGCACGTCTTCCTCGACAATGCCGCGCAGGCTGGGCCGATGCAGGGCCGCCGCCGGATGATACATGGGGTAGTAGACGACACCACCGATCTTCCGCGGATTCCCGTGGATGCGGGAGATGCGGGCTTCGGGAAAAGCCCGCGCCATGGAGAAGCGCCCCAAGGTGACGACCACGGTCGGCTGGATCAGCTCGATCTGCCGATCCAGGTAGGGTTCACAGGCGCTAATTTCGGCAGGGAGAGGTTCGCGATTTCCCGGTGGGCGGCACTTGACCACGTTGGTGATGTAGACATCCTCGCGCTTGAGACCGATACTCTCCAGGAGCTCCTCCAGAAACTGTCCCGCCGCACCCACGAATGGGCGCCCCTGTTGATCCTCATGGAAGCCCGGTCCCTCGCCGACGAACATGATCTCCACATCCTCGGGTCCCTCGCCCGGTACGGCGTGCGTACGACCACGATGGAGTGGGCACTTGGTGCAGCCAGCGACCTCCGCCTCCAGTTTCTCCAGCTCTGTCACTCTCACCTCCGGGGAACGACTCTACAGCCAGCAAGCAAGGACACTGCACGGGAGTCGTCGTCCAGTCGCCTGCTCTCCGTGTCTGTCGCGATTATAGTCCGGCGCCGTCCAATTGTCCAACCTCAGTATCCATTCATCTGCTACGTTACCGAAGAAGCCTCGATACCCTGCTCATCCAGACCTCTGCGCGTCTCTTCGCACCAAGCGTCCAGCTGCCGCTGATAAGCCGCTTCGCCCATATCCACGGCCATGACCCAGGCATCCTCACCGTCCCGGTAGTATCCACGCTGGTACTCCACGACCTCGAAGCCGAATCTCCGATAGAGCTGATACGCCACGTCGTTTGAGGGACGCATCTCCAGCGTCACCCTTTGAACACCCGATGAAGCCATCCGACTCAGGGCCACGACCAGAAGGTACGTTCCGAGGCCGTGCCCCCGCCAGTCAGGATCCAGCGCGATCGTCGTGATGTGGCCATGATCGGACTGAACGCGAAACCCCACGTACCCCACGATCCGGCTATCTAAAGACAGACCGAAGAAGCGTCGGAGCCACGGTGACGATAGTTTGTCATCACGCGTGGGCTCGCCCTCGTCGCCTCTCAGCAGCACCAGATATGTGGCCGATGCTCGCTTCAACTCGCTCTGGAAGGCCGATGGGGACCAGGGGGTTGGGAAAGAAACCCGATCGATGGCGGCGACGCGGGGTACATCTCCAGGCTCCATCGGTCGGAGGTAAAACTTCATTAGACCGGATGCTTGAGGTAGATCGGCGTCAGTTCTGCAGGGTCGTCCGTGTCTCCCTGGTTGAAGCGCTGCCAGCCAAGCTCAGCGAGGAAACCGGCGCGGCGGAGGCGGCGCGCTGCCGGCAACAGAACCGCTTGATCACCAAGGCGGGACATTGCCTCAGTCCCTGTCTCGTCAATCTCGCCACAGAACAGAGTCGGTTCGGCAATCTCACCCACCAATCGTCCCCAGGTAGTAAGTCTGGGCTCTTCCTCCATCTGCCAGCCACCGAAGCGCCATCTGTAGAAGGCGATCGAGATACGCCCTCGACCAGCCTGGAGCACAGCACCGAGAAGGCGCCGGTCCCGCCCTTGCGCAGCGGCCACGACGTCCAGAGTTGGTATGCCTACGATCGGTAGATTCTGTGCCACGGCCAATCCTTTGGCCACGGACATTCCGATTCGCAGGCCCGTGAAAGACCCTGGACCCTTGACGACTGCCACACCACTCAATCGCTCAGGAGGGATCTTCAGTTGGGCCAGGGCGGCCGCCAGGCGCGGCGCGAGCTCCCTTGTCTGTCTTCGTGGGGCCTCCCACGTCTCCTCCACACGCACCCGGAAGCCGTCGTGAAGAGCCAGGCTTGCCGTTCTCGTCGCCGTATCAATCGCTACCAGCATGCCATTTACGCTCCAAATGCCAGATGGCGGAACTCGCGCAGCAAGGCCTCGTACCGTTCTCCTCGAGCGGAGAACCAGAGATGGCGCCGTGTCAAATCAGCACGCTCGATGAAGTCCAGCTTGATCCAGAGATGGTCGGGCGGGATCAACGATTCTGCACGGCCAGGCCACTCAATGACCGTCACAGCATCCTCGTCCCCCAAGAACTCCTCGATCCCCAGGCTCCACGCCTCGCCGGGCCCCGAGATTCGGTATAGATCGACGTGATACAGCGTCTCGTCATCCTCCGGACGCCCGTATTCTCGCACCAAGACAAACGTGGGACTGACGAGCTCATGTTGAGCCCCCCAGCCTCGCCCGATGCCCTGGGTCAGACTCGTCTTGCCGGAGCCGAGGGAGCCCTCAAGACAGATCACGTCACCACCCTGCAGCAGCGTGCCCAGGCGCGCTCCCAGACGCTGTGTTTGGGCTGCGCTACGGCTTATGAACTCCAGCATATGCTCTTTAAGTAGGACCATGGCGTGGTTGGTTAAATAGGGATCGCGGCAAGAATTATACAACCGTTGCCAGCACCCGACAAGCGGGAGTCATCCGAGCCCGGCGTTCCGTCTATGCGATGCGGTGCCAGATAGGAGGAAACTACTAGGCCCCCCTATTGCCAGCCCAATTCTGATGTGTTATACTGGGCACTCCGATAGGAAAGACTGCAAGTTTGAGGGTTACATCACAATCGTTCCTTCCCGATCCATTCTCCTTATCACCGACGACCGACGCCCTTCCCGGGTGAGGTCCTCGCGGAGTTCCGCCTGATGACCACGGCTAAGATGACAGACACAGAAATCGGAGCGTTCCACAGCGACAAGGGTCGGCTGGACGCGCTACGGGAGGCCAGTCTTGCGTCGACATCCGAGCTCCACCTCAATGGTGCGCTCGACAGCCTGGTCCGCTGTGCGATCGACCTGACGGAGAGTGACGGCGGCCACCTGTACATGAAGGGCAAGAACGGGCTTCAGCCAATCATCGCCATCGGGGACGCTGCGTACCGCGAAGCCCCCCTCGCACAGGAGGCGCTTACCTTCGCTGAGGGGATTCTTCAGAAGACTAGCCCGACCCTGGAGACCAGGGCGGTCGGGTCCGTAATGTCCGGGTCACCAGAGAGATCGGGGTCCGAGAAGCCGGTCTCTCTGGTCGGCATCTCGTTGGGGGAAGCAGATCATCCCATCGGCGTGCTGGCCCTCGTCGCCCTGGCCCCCGACGCCTACGGCGACGAGGATCGGACCTGTCTGCAAGCTCTCTCCTCCCTTGCGGCCCGGCTGGTTCAGCAAGCCGCCGTGCACAAGGCGGCGGTCCAACGTGCCGAACACGTCGCGATCGTCAATCGGGTTGCACACGCGGTTGGTGGTACGCTGCACCTGGAGGACCTGACCCGCTCCGTCTATCGGGAGATCGAGGCCGCCTTCGACCTTGATGCCTTCTTCCTCGCTCTCTACGATGAGGACAGGGAGGAGCTAGACTATTGTCTACAGATCGATGACGACACCGCGGCGCCTCGGGAGCGGAGACCCCTCGGCGAGAGTCTTACGGCCGCCGTCATCCGCGGACGAGAGCCCCTTCTCGTCCGCGATTTCGCGGCGGAGCGAGAGTCTCTTCCGTCGGCGGAGCTCTGGGGGACGATGGAAATGCCGCGCTCATGGCTCGGCGTGCCTATGCACGTTGACGACCATCCATTGGGGGTCATCTCCATCCAGGCCTACCGCACGCACGCCTACGACCAAGCCGATCAGGAGCTCCTCACGGACATCGCAGCGCACGTGGCCGTCGGCCTCAAGAACACCCAGCTCTACGAGCAAACCTCTCGGCGGTTGGCCCAGTGTCAGGTCCTTCGGGAGGTGATGCTCGCCGCGGCATCCACGCTAGACTTTGATCTGGTGCTTGAACGCACCATTCAGGCCCTCCACACAACCGTCGGAGCCGAGTCCCTCGGCTTTGCCATTCCCGACCAGGAACACAAGTGGCTTGAGGTCCATCCTTCACAGATTGGATACCCCCCTGAGGCAGAGAAGGTGGTCATTGAGCTCGACAAGAGTGTCTGCGGACGCGTGTTCTTGACCGGCGAGCCCATGATCATCAACGACGTGCACCAGGCTCCCTTCTATTACGAGGCCCTCCCGGAGACCCGTTCCGAGATCGCCATCCCGGTAATCGTACACGGCGAAGCTGCCGGCATCCTCAATGTGGAGAGTTCCAGCCCCAGTGCGTTCACGGACGAGGATCTTGACTTCTACATCACCATTGCCAGCCAACTGAGCGTGGCCCTCGAGAACGCCCGCCTCTTCGAAGCCGAGCGGCGGCAGCGGCGCCAGACCGAGGCTCTTGAGGAAGCCGCGGCCATCGTCAGCGGCACCCTCAATCTCGATCGTGTTCTCGACCACATCCTCGAGCAGGTCGAGCGGGTGGTGCCCGGAGACGCATTCAATATCGTATTGATCAAGGACGACAACCGCGCTGAAGTGGTTGGGCGTCGCGGCTACACCGTCGAGGAGTGGGGAGTCCGCTCCCTGTCCGTCAGCGAGTATCCCCTCCTTCTCCAGATGATCGAAACCGGAAAGCCTGTGGTGGTGCCCGACACCTCCGCGGAACCACGCTGGATCCAGGAAGAAAGACAAGAGCCATGGCGGTCCTATGTCGGCGCCCCCATCAAGGTCGGAGGCGTCGTGGTCGGGTTCTTGAACGTCAACAGTATCGAACCAGGCGCGTTCAGCGCTCAGCACGGCCAGGGACTGCAGGCCTTCGCCCACCACGCAGCGACTGCCATCGAGAATGCTCAGCTTTACGAGGAGCTTCATCGCTACGCAGACGCCCTCGAGATGCGCGTGGAGGAACGCACGTCTCAGGTCCGGTCACAGTACGCGCAGCTGGAGACGATCCTCGACAGTACCACTGACGGGATCATTCTTGCTGGCCCCGCCGGCGAGCTGGTTCTGGCCAACCCGGTGGCGCGCAGGTGGCTCAGGCAGGAGCTCTCGCCAAGGGAATCCGATCAACTGCGCGATGCCGTCAAGGCGATGGCCGCCAGAGCCGAAGAGAAGCCAGAGATAGTCCTCGAGCTAACGGGTCTCGACCTGCAGCTCACCGCCGCTCCGGTCGACAGGCCCACGCACAGCGAGGCGAAGGCCGTGGTCGCGATCCACGACGTCAGCCATCTCAAGACGCTGAACCGGATGAAATCACGGTTCGTCTCCAACGTCTCTCACGAGCTCCGGACCCCTATAGCCACGATCAAGCTCCTTGCACACCTGATGCACGAGCAACCCGAGAAGTGGCAGGAGTACCTGGAGCCCCTCATCAGGGAGGCAGAGCATCAGGCAAAGCTCGTCCGCGGTATTCTTGAGATGTCTCGCGTTGACGCCGGTCGGCTGGAGATTCACATGGAGCCAACGAATCTCAACGATCTGGTCGGAATTGCCCTCGACAAATACGGGACTCAGACTGAGACCCACGGCATAAGCCTGGAGCACGCCCTGGCCGACCCCGATCCCGTAGCGATGGCAGACTCCCGGTGGTTGATGCAGGTATTGGACAACCTTCTATCCAACGCGCTCCGCTACACGCCGGAGGGCGGCACCATCTCGGTGACAACAGATAGCGAGATGAGCAGCGGTCGGCCATGGGCTACCGTGACCGTGTCGGATACCGGAATCGGCATTCCAGAAGATGAACTGCCTTACATATTCGATCGCTTCTTCAGAGGTGAGAAACCGCAGATGATGCAGGTATCAGGGACCGGATTGGGACTGGCCATCTTGAAGGAAATCGTCGAGCTCCATGGCGGGCAGGTGACCGTCGAGAGCACCGTGGACGAGGGCAGTTCCTTCACCGTATGGCTCCCCGCGGAGTCAGCGTGATGGCACAGCGACAGTCTCTGTACCCGGGTCTGAAGACGGCCATCCGCACAAGACAGGCCAGCCGATGATCTCGCAGGCCGCAGACGTGGTAACGCACAACCATCACACCGTCTTGATCGCCGAGGATGACGCTCTCCTCGCCGAGGCCATCGCCGCTACCCTCGATTTGGAGGGACTCGAGACGGTCGTGACGCACAACGGGAAGGAAGCCCTCTCCCTGGCCCGTAAGCTCCTGCCCGATCTCGTTCTCCTCGACGTGATGATGCCCGGGCGGTCAGGCATTGAGGTGTGCGCCGCCTTGAAAACAGACTCCAAGAGCAGCGAGATCCCCGTTATCATGGTGACCGCAAAGTCGGGCAAGGAGAATCGGGCGCTTGGTCTCGCGGCGGGCGCCCACGCCTACGTTACCAAGCCCTTCAGTCCGGTCCAACTCATCGACCTCGTCAAGGAGACCCTGGCCGGAGAGTCCGTGGACCCCCCGCCCCAAAAGCCCGGTATCAACACGATGTCGCCGGATCAGCTGACCGTCTATGCACGGGATATCAAGGAGCTATGGCAACGTGAGCGATTGGAACGGGAGGCGCTCGAGAGGGCACGGGAACGGCTGTTGGAGTTGGACCGGCTAAAGGCGTCTTTCGTAAGCACTGTGACCCACGAACTGCTCACCCCCTTCGCCTGCATCGGCACCACCCTTGAGCTGCTGCAGCGGCAGAGCCAGGGCGCAAGAGGTGAGTTACGCGAGACCATCGAGGATCTTTCCACCAGCATCGCCGGGCTCCATCGCCGCATAGAGGGGGTCGTCAAGTTCGCCGAGCTTGTCAACAAGCAGCGGGAGCCCCATCTTGGGCGTCACGCCCTCCACGACTTCATACCGTGGGCGGTTCAGCCCGTGGCGATGATCGCTGAGGCCCGTGAGGTCGACTTCCGGGTCCATCTCTCCGGTGATCTGCCGGAGATCGAGATGGACGTGGATCTCGTCAGCGAGGCCATCTTCCAGATGGCCCACAATGCTGTGAAATTCAACAGGCCAGGAGGACAGGCCTCCATTCAAGCCTACGTGTCAGATGGTATGGTCGTCATCGAGTTGACGGACACTGGCGTAGGTCTCTCGGAGGAGCGTCTTGAGATGCTCGGGCACCCCTTCGAGCAGAGTGCCGATGCCCTCCGCCGGGGCCAGGAGGGCCTGGGCATCGGCTGGGCTTTCGTCTGCTACGTGGCTGAGGTGCACAACGGCCAGACCGATGTTCAGAGCGACGGCATGGGATGCGGAAGCAGGTTCACGCTGGCCCTTCCTGTCAGTCCAAGCGCCTCGCGCACCTAGGATCATGCCCCGTTCTTGTGCTGGGCGCGCGGACGCACGCCGACCGTCCGACAATCGATAGCCGGGACGGAGCACATTCACCTTTCTCTCGGGCGATAGAGACGGCTGTGGCCCTCTCCCGCCTTGACCGTACGCCAGCATAGACTCTTCAAGGAGACGATATGAGCAGGCAACACATCTTGGTCGTGGAGGACCACAAGTCCATGTCTCGGGCCATCCAGGGCATCCTGGAATCAGAGGGGTATACGGTCTCGACGGCGACTGACGGTATAGAGGCCCTTGAGATCATGGATGCGATGGTGCCTGACCTGATCCTGGCGGACATTATGATGCCCAGGATGGACGGGTACACCCTCTACGAACACGTGCGTGCCTGTCCGGAATGGATCCCCATCCCCTTCGTTTTCCTCACCGCCAAGTCCGAACGAGAGGACAAGCTCAAGGGGAAGGAGCTGGGCGCGGAGGATTACATCACCAAGCCCTTTGATGCCGAGGAGCTTATCGTCAGCGTCCGTTCCCGCCTTGGTCGCGCCCGCGCCATCGAGCGGGCCAGTGAGGCGGAGTTTGAGCATCTGAAGGAGCAGATCGTCACCGTCCTCGGCCACGAGCTTCGTACGCCGCTGACCTACGTGACCGGATATACGGATCTGGCACTGGAGGACGTGTCTTCACTGACCCCACGGGAGGTGGAGGAGTTCCTCAATGGCATCAAGTCAGGAGCGGACCGCCTGAACCGGCTGGTCGAGGACCTATTGCTCCTGGTCCAGATTGACTCCGGTCGAGCTCGCGAGGAGTATGAGGCCTTGGTCTCCCGCTACCGCAACCTGGGCGAGATCGTAAGACGGACTGCTGCCCAGTGGGATCAACGGGCGGAACAGGGCCGCGTGTCCCTACGAGTTACAGCCGAAGAGGGCCTCCCTCCAGTCCGCCTCTGCGAGCCGTTCTTCGTTGATGCGCTCGGCCGGCTGATTGAGAACGGCATCAAGTTCTCGCGCAATCGTGCCGACAAGGTCCGCGTCCAGGCGACCGCTAGAGATGGCTGGATTAGGGTCGCCGTGTCGGACGACGGTGTAGGCATATCCGCCCCGCAGCAAGCACACCTTTTCGAGCGATTCCGCCAGATCAACCGCGATCAATTCGAGCAGCAAGGAGCCGGACTGGGTCTCGCCATAGCCCAAGAACTGATCACCCTCCACGGTGGGGAGATCGCCGTCGACAGCACCCTCGGAGAGGGCAGTACCTTCACCATCCTCTTGCCACCTGCCAGTAGCCCCACCTAGGCTGCCCCCCCCGGGGGTCCGCCACGACACGGCAGACACGCCAGGTTCCCCACGCTGACGATCACCGGTCTGATCCGGGCCGACCGCTTGCCTGACAGCTCACGTCAGATCTCGCCAACCTCCGGACGGTCTCCTCCCTATCCTTGCGCCGACGCAGGCACGGCGCAAGGCCCAACCACGGGCCGCGGATCGGCGTCTTCGAAATCCGCCTGGAGCGGAAATGTTGCGCGAAAGGCATCCTGTCCTCTGGACCTCCTGGCGGTTGGGACGCCCCGGGACGCCACATAGGATCTGAAGGACCGACACGTTCCATAGTGACCCAAAGCGGCCAGCTGCCGTCGCACGGGACAGGGCCTACGCACCGGGTGAGTACCCGTCTATGTAGCAACGCATACCTGCACCTGCAAAAAATGACCAATTGGCACGCACCTGAAAGTACGGTATAATCGTCGTTCGAGGAGGCATACATTGCATGCACTGATCACCGGAGCGGGCGGGTTCGTGGGGGGCCACCTTTGCACCTATCTTCAAAGTGAGACAGACTGGGATCTGACAGGGACCGTTTTCGACCCCGCTGCCTCCCAGGTGACAGAGAGCTCCCGTCTCCAGCTGCGCCGTGCCGATCTACGCGACCCTTTCGCCACCTCCTCCCTGCTGGAGGAAACTCGTCCCGATATCATCTTCCACCTCGCTGCCCAGTCATCGGTCCCCACCTCATTCTCCGATCCCTGGGAGACCCTCGAGAACAACCTCCGATCACAGCTCAACTTGCTTGAGGCGGTCCGCCAGTCGAGTCGCGAGGTGACGTTCCTGGTCATCGGTTCCAACGAGGAGTACGGCGCTCCGAAACCAGAGGAGCTGCCCCAGACGGAGCGATCGCCGCTTCGACCGAACAATCCCTACGCTGTGAGCAAGGTGGGCCAGGACTACATGGGCCTACAATACCACCTGACCTATGGCCTGTCCGTCGTGCGGGTGCGTCCCTTCAACCACACCGGGCCGGGCCAATCCACCCGATTCGTCGTGCCGGCCTTCGCCAGCCAGATCGCGCGCATCGAGGCCGGCCTTCAAGAGCCGGTGATGAACGTGGGTAACCTATCGACCGCTCGGGATTTCACGGACGTCCGCGACATCGTCCGGGCCTACCACCTGGCGGTTTCCAAGGGGGAGCCAGGAGAGGTCTACAACGTGGCGTCCGAACATCCACAGGCTATCGAGACGCTGCTTGATACCCTGCTTGAATATGCCAATGTGGAGATCCGGGTGGAAAAGGACCCTGAGCGCTATCGACCGGCTGACGTGCCCGTCGTCTACGGGAGTGCGGAGAAATTCCGCTCCCAGACGGGCTGGGAGCCGGAGATCCCATTTGAAGAGACGTTAAGAGATACTCTCGCGTACTGGCGTGAGCAGGTATCCAGCGACTAGAGACCAAACATCAGTCCCAAGGAGTCACAGTATGCCAAAGGCACTCATTACCGGAATCACCGGCCAGGATGGATCTTATCTGGCAGAGTTCTTGCTGGAGAAGGGCTACGACGTCGTCGGGATGGTCAGGCGCACCAGCACCCTCAACTTCTCACGCATCCAGCACATCCAGGACAAGATTTCCTTGGTCTCCGGGGACCTGCTGGACCAGGTGTCGCTCATCACCATTCTACGGGAGGAGCGTCCCGACGAGGTCTACAATCTGGCGGCGCAGTCCTTTGTGCCCACCTCTTGGAAACAACCCGTCTTCACCGGCAACGTCACAGCCCTTGGCGTGACCCGCGTGCTCGAGGCGATTCGCACGGTGGATCCGGAGATCCGCTTCTATCAAGCCAGCTCGTCGGAGATGTTCGGAAAGGTGCGGGAGGTGCCCCAGGACGAGGGAACCCCCTTCTACCCCCGCAGTCCCTACGGCGTCGCCAAGGTCTACGGTCACTGGATCACCATCAACTTCCGCGAGTCCTATGATCTCCATGCCACCTCCGGCATCCTCTTCAACCACACCAGCCCACGACGCGGACTGGAATTCGTGCTGCGCAAAATCACCTACGGCGTGGCAAAGATTAGCCTGGGTCTAGCCGATGAGCTTGCCCTGGGCAATCTGGACTCGAAGCGGGATATCGGCTTCGCCGGCGACTACGTCAGGGCGATGTGGATGATGCTCCAGCAGCCCGAGCCCGATGATTACGTCGTCGCCACGGAGGAGACGCACTCCATCCGCGAGATGTGCGAGGCTGCTTTCGGGTGCAAGGGTCTGCACTGGCAGGATCACGTCGTACAGGATCCCCGGTTTATGCGCCCGGCGGAGGTCGACATCCTCATCGGGCGCGCGACGAAGGCGCGCGCGAAGCTGGGATGGGAACCCTCTGTCTCCTTCCAGGAGCTCGTCGAGATGATGGTGGAGAGCGATGTGAAGCTGCTGAAGCAAGAGAACGGCTTGAGCTGAGCAGGGAGGGCAACCGAGAATGGCACGAGAGATTCTGTTTGGAACGGATGGGTGGCGGGCGCGGATTGCAGAGGACTACACCTTCGACAATGTGCGTCGTGCAGCGCAGGGGTTCGCTAACCACCTGGCCGACCAGGGGAAGGCGGGCAGCGACGTCGTCGTGGGGTTTGACAAGCGCTTCGCCGCCGAGCATTTCGGGGCCGCTGCCGCGGAGGTCATGGCCGCCAACGGGTTCCACGTCTGGCTGACGCATGCGGCGACACCCACGCCGGTCATCTCCTACGCCATCGTCGAGCGCGGCGCTGTGGGGGGCGTCAACATCACGGCCAGCCACAACCCCCCGTGGGACTGCGGCTTCAAGGTGCGAGACGAGAACGGAGCTGCTGTGGCACCCGAGGGTCTGCGGGCTATCGAGGAGGCCATCCCACCCCTGGAACAGGTCAAACGAGTGGAGCTCGAGGAGGCCAAGGAGCAAGGCCAAATCACCGTCTGGCACGCGGGACCTGCCTACATCGAGCATATCGCCGGCCTAGTCGATCTCGAGCGTATCAAGAACGCCGGCTTGAAGATCCTGGTCGAGCCCATGTGGGGCAATGGTATGGGCTGGTTCCCGCGTATCCTCGGCGGCGGCGCCACGACCATCTCCGAGATCCATAACCACCGGAACCCACTCTATCCGGGGATGAGCCGTCCGGAGCCCATCCCGCCCAACGTGGACCCCGCGCTTGAGAAGACTGTCGAGCTGAACGCCGACGTCTGCTTGATCATGGACGGCGATGCCGACCGCATGGGTATTGGGGATGAGAATGGGGTCTTCATCAACCAGCTCCAAGTCTATGGCCTGCTCGCCTACTACCTCCTCGAGCTACGCGGAAAGCGAAAGCCCATCGTCAAGACCGTCTCGACCACCTCGATGCTCGAAAAGTTGGGTGAGATATACAACGTACCGGTCTACCGAACCGGCGTCGGCTTCAAGTACGTTGGGCCGAAAATGCTGGAGGTCGATGCCATGATCGGGGGCGAGGAGAGCGGGGGCTACGCCTTTGGTGAGAGTATCCCCGAACGGGATGGCATCCTGGGCAACCTTTACTTCCTCGATCTGATGGTGCGCACCGGCAAATCGCCCGCACAGCTCATCGACCACCTCTACGACAAGCTTGGTGCCTCCTATTACTACGATCGAGTGGACACCCGCTTCCCGGACGAGAAGCGTCCCCAGGCGAAGGCTCGTCTCGACGCAGCCGAGCCAGAGACGTTGGCCGGGCTGGAGGTCACCGACATCGTCACGCTCGACGGGTACAAATTCGAGCTCGAGGATGGAGGATGGCTGCTCATACGCTTCTCCGGAACCGAGTCCATCATCCGCGTCTACTGTGAGACCACGGACGAGGAGAAGGTACAGCCATTGCTGGACGCTGGGCTGGAGCTGGCCGGGTTGAAGTAGCGTATGGTGCTGATTGATTCACACGCCCACGTCGATTTCCCGCAGTTCGACGACGACCGCCGGGAGGTCATCAGGCGAGCGCGGGAGACGGGCCTGGTTGCCCTGGTAAACATTGGGACGAACCTGGCTTCCAGCAGGGCCTCGGTGGAGCTGGCGGAGACCTACGGGCGAGCCTCACCCCACTTCGCCTATGCAACTGTCGGCATCCATCCCCACGATGCAGAGAGGGCTACGCCGCAGGCTATGGCCGAGCTCCGCAGCCTCGCCCAGCACGAGAGGGTCGTCGCTATCGGCGAGATCGGTCTCGACTACTATCGGGACTACTCACCCCGTCCAGTGCAGCGGGCGGCCTTCCGCGAACAACTCGCCCTTGCATCGGAACGAGAGTTGCCGGTGGTGATACACAGCCGCGATGCCCACGAGGACACCTTCAGCATCCTACGCGACTGGGAAGGAACCGGTGTCCTCCACACATACGCAGCCGGGATTGAATACCTGGATCGGGTCATCGGGATGGGTTTCTACATCGGTATCTCAGGTCCTGTGACCTACAGGAGCGCGGAGGAGCTGCGCCACGTGGTGCGAGCGGCGCCGCTCGATCGCCTCCTGATCGAGACGGATTGCCCGTACTTGACCCCGGAGCCCCACCGCGGCAAACGGAATGAGCCAGCATACGTCAGATTCGTCGCCCAGGCTATTGCGAAAGCCCGTGGTGACTCATTGGAGCACATCGGCAAACAAACGACCCGGAACACCTGTCATCTCTTTGGACTACCCGTGCTCGACGTGTCCAGCGACCCGACCGGACACGATGGAGCCTAGCTTGCTGAAGCGATTGAGGCACATCATTGACTGAGTTATCGTTTCTGGCACCTGTTGAAGACGATTTGGGCCGCGTGGAACAGGTTCTAAAGGACCACCCGCCCGAACAACATGAGGCCATCAACCTGGCCGTTGATCACCTGATCAAGAGCGGGGGCAAGCGGCTGCGGCCGACGCTTGTGCTCCTATCGGCACGCTTGAGCGATGCCCCGATGGATGAAGCTATTCTCGCGGCGGCAGCCACAGAGATGCTCCATATGGCAACGCTGGTTCACGACGACCTCATTGACGGCTCCCTCGTTCGACGCGGTGGGAACACCCTCAACGCAAGCTGGACGCCCGCGGCCACCATTCTTACCGGTGACTACGCGTTTGCTCGCGCCGCCCACCTGATTTCTCGGACGAAGAACGTCCACCTGACAGAGCGATTTGCCGAGACGCTCATGGTGATCTGCAACGGCGAGATTCGCCAAATGTTCAACGGTAGCCTCCGTCAACACGGCCTGGATGAGTACGAGCGGAGGATCTACGCGAAGACAGCATCCTTGATTGCCCTCTCGGCAGAGGCCGGCCCGATCCTGGCCGGCGCCCCCCAGGCGGAGACCAGAACCCTACGCACCTACGGTGAGCGAATCGGGACGGCGTTCCAGATCGTTGACGATGTGCTGGACTTCATCGCCGAGGAGAAAACCCTGGGCAAGCCCGTAGGTAGCGATCTTCGGCAGGGGCTGACGACCCTGCCGGTTCTCCTCTACCTGGAACACGAACCCGGCCCATCGCCGGTACGTGAGGTGTTGGACGGCAATCACGCCAACAGGTTGGTGCAGGCGGCAGTGGATGCCGTGATCGCCTCACCAGCCATCGAGGGCGCCCTGGCAGCGGCGCGCGAACGCACCCGGGAAGCCATGGATCTCCTGGTGGACTTCGCGGACTCTCCTTACCGATCAGCGCTTCTGGATCTGGCCGACTTCACCGTCAACCGTCGCTTCTAAGCCTCCTTTGGTCCCCCCGGCAGCGCCCTGACTGCTTGGAAGACGAATGACCGACCTTTCCATTATCATCGTCAGCTGGAACGTGCGACACCTCCTCCGGCGTTGCCTGGCGTCGATCTATGACTCGGTCGGGATGTGCGCCGACGAGGCCGCGCCGGGCGAAACCCTCGCCATCGAGGTCATCGTCGTGGACAACGCCTCGACTGACGGCACCGTCGAGATGGTTGAGGGATCCTTCCCCAGCGCGCAGGTCGTCGCCAACCGCTCCAACCGTGGCTTCCCCGCGGCGAACAACCAAGGCATCCGGCGTGCGGGGGGCCGCTACGTCCTCCTCCTCAACCCGGACACGGAGGTGCTGGACGGCGCCCTGCTCCAGATGACCTCCTTTGCCGATGCCCATCCTGACGTAGGCATGGTGGGACCGCAGCTTCTCAACCCAGATGGAACGATTCAGTCCTCCCGACGCCGCTTCCCTACGCTGACAACCGCCTTCGTCGAGTCGACCTGGCTCCAGCTAACCGTGATGAGTCTGGAGTCCGGGGGACTCTCGCGGCTCCTCACAACACCCCTCCGTCATCTGCTGGGTCGTTACTACGTCGCGGACCGCTCCGCCAGTGCCATCCAGGACGTGGACTGGATCACGGGAGCCGCCATGTTCTCACGGCGTGAGGCCATAAAAGATGTGGGCAGCATGGACGAAGCGTACTTCATGTATTCGGAGGAACTCGACTGGTGCCGAAGGTTCCGGGAGGCCGGATGGCGGATCGTCTATCTTCCTGAGGCACAGATCATCCATCACGTCGGCAAGAGCAGCGAACAAGTCACGGTGGCCCGCCACATCCATTTCCAGACGAGCAAGGTGCGGTATTTTCGGAAGCATCACGGTATCCTCCCGGGTGAAATCCTACGCTGGTATCTGATGGCCGGCTACGTCTGGCAGTCGGCCATCGAGGGCGCCAAGTGGCTTGTGGGTCACAGACGGCCACTGCGAGCCCAACGTTTGTCAGCCTACCGCCAGGTGCTGGCGTCTGGGCTCCGCCGGGGACCGGACACGTGAGTATGCGTATCGGTCTGATCACCGGCGAGTACCCCCCAGATCAAGGAGGGGTCGGGGACTTCACCGACCGGTTGGCACAGGCCCTGACCGACTCGGGGCACCGGGTGCACATCATCACCTCGGTGCCGCAGTCCCACGCGGCACCCCAGGGAATCCCCGGGCGAGGCACGCATGTCAAGGTCCCGACGGTCCACCGTGTGATAGCACGGTGGCGCCTCGGTTGCTGGCGGCAGTTGTCTCGCCTCTCACGGGAGCTGGACCTGGACATCTTGAACATTCAATACCAGGCAGCGGCCTACGACATGCAACCTGGTATCAACTTCGTGCCCCGGCGTCCGCCTGCTTCGACGGTGGTGACGTTCCACGATCTGAAGGTGCCCTATCTCCTCCCCAAAGCGGGTCCTCTCCGGGAGTGGGTTGTACGCGCGTTGGCGCGCCGTGCGGACGGGGTAATCGTCACCAACCGCGAGGATGAGCTCACGCTGCAGGGGGCGGCTGGACCTGTATCGGCACTGACGCGAATTCCCATAGGCAGTAACATAGCGACCGGTCCCCCGCACGGCTACGACCGGGACACGGAGCGCGCGCGGTGGGGCGTCTACTCAAATGATCTGCTACTGGGCTACTTCGGTTTCCTTAACGAGAGCAAGGGCGGTGAGGCGCTGATCCGTACGCTCCACCAGCTCATCGATGACGGGCTGCCAGCGCACCTACTCAAGATTGGGGGCCGTGCTGGCTCGTCCGATCCCACCAACCGCGCCTATGCCGACAAAGTGGATGCCATGATGGCGGAGCTCGGACTTGCGGACCGCGTTCACTTCACCGGGTACGTGCCATCGGAGCAGGTATCAGCCAGCCTCTACGCGGTGGATGTCTGCGTACTGCCCTATCGAGATGGAGTCTCCTTTCGCCGCGGCAGCCTCATGGCCTGTCTGGCCCACGGCCGGCCTATCGTCACCACCCATCCCGCGGTGGCCCTACCCGAGATTGAGGACGGGCAAAACATGTACCTGGTCGAACCGGAGAACTCGATGGAGACGGCCCGCGCAGTGAGGGAGATTGTGGACAACCCGAGCCTTCAGTCCAGGCTCGCGCGGGGCGCGCAGGCCCTGGCGACAAAGTTCACGTGGGAACACATCGCCCAGCGCACGGTGGACTTCTTCATCCACACGCTAGGGAAGGACGGATGAGCAAAGCTCTCGAGCGCGGCATGCTCATCACCGTCCTCGTGGCGTTCTTCTTGTTGAGCGCCACGTACAGTGTCGTCGTGCCACCCTTTGAGGCATCGGACGAGCTGTGGCACTATCCGATGGTCAGGCACATCGCGGAGAACGGATCCCTACCGGTACAAGATCCTGCGAACGTCGGGCCTTGGCGACAGGAGGGCAGCCAGCCGCCGCTTTACTACGCCCTCGGCGCCCTTGCCACGTTCTGGATCGACACCTCCGACGTGGCCGAGGTTCGCCATCTGAATCCGCACGTAGACAACGGGATCGCCACACCCGACGGCAACGTCAACATGGTAGTCCACCGACCCGGGCGCGAGGCCTTCCCCTGGCATGGGACTGTCCTGGCGCTCCACATCGTGCGGTTCCTATCCGCGGCGATGGCAACCGTTGGCGTTGCCCTGACCTACATGGTCGTCAAGGAAGTCTTCCCTGGCAGAACTGGCCTGGCCGTTGGCGCCACAGCGATCCACGCCTTCACCCCCATGGTGGCCTTCATTGCTGGCTCCGTGAACAATGACAACCTGGTTGTCCCTATCAGCAGTCTCGCCCTGCTGATGCTTCTCCGCCTGCTCCGAGAGGAGATTGGGACACAAGAAGGCCGTTGGCGAAGTACCATCGTCTGGTACTTGCTCCTGGGATTCCTTCTCGGTCTGGCCGCTCTCACCAAGGCGAGTTCGTTGGCGCTGGCGCTCCTCACTGCTTTGGTCGTCACCGTCCGGGCCGTCCGGCGTCGCTCGGAAGGCCCCGTCGCGGCCTGGACCGAGTTTCTCGCCGGCGGCTTCGCCACCCTGCTGCCCCTCCTCGCCGTGGCCGGTTGGTGGTACTTGCGTAATCTGCGGCTCTACGGAGACCTAACAGGGCTTAACGCCTTCATCCGAATCCTGGGCCAGCGTGAGGTCCACGCGGGCCTGGTACAGCTCTGGCGTGAGCGATATAGCTTCCTGGCCAGCTTCTGGGGCAATTTCGGCGGACTCAACGTGCCGATGCCGGAGTGGGTCTATACAGTCCTGAACGGTACCCTGATCGTCGCAGCTGTCGGTCTCGTGCTTGAGGGGATTCGGTGGCTGGTCCTCGGTCCGGTCAAAGGAAAGGCCGCGGGCGCCCCGCGGCCCAGCCAGTCCAGAGCATCGCCTCCCGCCGGAGGGGTTGGACGACGGAACGCACCCGACGGCCGACGGTCGAACCTCGCTTTCGTCCTCCTCTTTCTCTGGGGGCTGGGCGTATTCATACCCTGGATTCAGTGGGCCCGCGTCACATGGTCCTCCCAGGGTCGGCTGATCTTTGCGGCCCTCCCGGTCTGGTCCAGCCTCATCGCGCTGGGCCTCAGCGCCTATTGGCCGCGCGGACAACGGTCCTCAATCCGTCCTGTGCCCGCGCCGCCCGTCCTCCTGCTGGGCCTTTTCCTGTTGGGACTCTCGGCGGCAGCACCCTTTGTGTGGATCCAGCCGGCATACGCTCGGCCCACACCCCTTTCGGACACCCGGGTGGCGTCAATCCCGCAGCGGGAAGACGTGACCTTCGACAACACGATGAGGCTTCTCGGCCACGAGCCCGTGACCGGATCAACACAGCCCGACGGGCAGGTGGAGATCACGCTCTATTGGGAGGCTCTGGGGCCGACGAAGGAAGACCACACCGTCTTCGTTCACGTCCTGGGTGAGCACGAGCTCGTGGTCGCCCAGCGGGACACCTTCCCTGGCCTTGGCACGCTGTCTACCACCTGGCTCGAGCCCGGCTTCCGATGGGCCGACCGGTATGTCGTACCCATCCCTGCTACTGCCTACGCGCCCAACCAGGCCCGGATCCAGATAGGCATCTTCAACACCCAAACCGGCGAACGCATGATGGCCGTTGACGAGACGGGTGAAGCACTCGGCGACAATGTGAGATTCGGACGTATAGAGATCGAGCCCCGCTCCGGCAACGTCCCGAACCCCATCTCGATCGACTTCGGCGGCCGCATGCTCCTGACCGGCTATGAGCTGTCCACCCGGGCCGCGTATCCCGGGGACACGGTCACCCTGACCCTCTTCTGGGAGGCCCAACGACCGATGGAATCCAACTACACGGTTTCCACCCAGCTAATCGACGGATCACAGACCAAAGCGGCCCAGAACGATCGCTGGCCCGTGGACGGCGCGGCGCCCACCTCAGCATGGGAACCGGGCAGCACAATCACCGACTCGATTCCCTTGCCCATCTTCCCCGACGCGGCGGAGGGCCCCTACGCCATCCGTGTGGCCGTCTACAGCCACGAGGACCATGGCATCCAACACCTCCCCGTCACCCCACCCGGCGGTCGTATGCAGGCGACCCACGTGAGGTTGACAGAACTGCGAGTACTTAGGTGAAGCCGCGCCGGCACGACGTCGCTCTGAACCGACCGACCCGGGGACAGCGGCCTACGCCGTGGATGGATCCGCAAGTGACACAGATGATGCCCGTCCATCAGTGGTCGAGATGATCTCCGACCGATTGCGCCGGCGCCCGGGCCGCTTGACCGAAGATGAGTAATCTGTGAGAATGGTACGTGATCATTGTGGCCGCAGGCCTTGTCCCCGACCGGAGCTAGCGATTCGTCTATGCGCAGGTGCCGACCGCGCAAGTCCGACCGGACACTCGGCGGACCATAACCAACAGAGAAAGAAGGAGGCCACAAGATGACCGAAGAGAGCAAAGACCACAGCGCCTTCCTTGAGTGGCTGCAAGGATGGGAGAATGGGCTAGCGCCCTTGGACTTGGCAGAGGCGGTCGACGACCCCGACCGCGTCGCCATCGTCTCTGAGGACCTTCTGAAGGGCTTCTGTGACGTGGGCCCGCTGGCAAGCGACCGCGCCACCAGCATCGTGCCCGCCGCGGTACGGGTCTTCGAGCGCGCCCACGCTCTGGGCGTGCGCCACTTCCTTCTCTTCCAGGATACACACCAGCAGGGAGCCGTCGAGTTCTCGGCCTACCCTCCCCACTGCGTAGAGGGGACCGAGGAGAGCGAGACCATCGACGAACTGGAGGGGTTGGCGTCCTCCGATCTCTTCACCATCCTACCCAAGAACACCATCAGCTCCAACGTCGGTACAGACCTCGACGGTTGGCTGCGCGAGCATCCGGACGTCGACACGTTCATCATCGTGGGAGTGTGCACTGACATCTGTGTCTATCAAGCCGCCGTCCACTTCCGCGTGCGCGCGAATGTGCTCGGTCAGGACGACGCCCGTATCATCGTCCCCGCCGACGCGGTCCAGACCTTTGACACCCCCGTTGAGGTGGCCGAGGAGATTGGCGCCATGCCTCACGACGGTGACCTGCTGCACCGCCTGTCCCTCTATCACATGGCCCTCAACGGCATCGAGGTTGTGAGCGGCATCGTCTGATCGGGCTTGCCCTGTAGACCTTCATCCTCCCGGAGCCAGCGGGTTGGACGCGTACCGGACCTTTACTCGGGTACCAGATCCGGCGGGCCGGTCACCGCGGCGAGGACAGTGCGTGGCTCGCCGTTGCTGGCCACCATCCCCCAGTGTCGTGGGGACACCGGGGGCGGGGGATCGCGGGCACAGGGCCCCGCCAACAAGTATGCCGCACCATACGATGCGTGCCTGAGCATCAGAACTTGGAGAATAGAATGACGCTTCGACACGAGATCCCCGCTTGGTTGCGCGAGAACCTGGCGCTCGCCGGGGGCGATGGGTTCGTCTTTGGGCTCAGCGGCGGCGTTGACTCCGCCGCCGTCGGCGCCCTGGCAGTGGAGGCAGTGGGTTCGAAATCGGTCCTGGCCGCCATCCTGCCCTGCCACTCTGCGCCTATCGACGCCCGGCTGGGGCGGGCGGTGGCCGACGCCTATGACATGCCGAGGGTGACGGTGAACCTGGACGACGCCTTCAGTGACCTGGTCGAGAACTTACCACCCACCCAGCACAGGCTGGCGGCCGCGAACATCAAGCCGCGCCTGCGCATGATCGCCCTCTACTACCTTGCGCAGACAAACGGCTATCTCGTGCTGGGTTCCGGAAACCGAACGGAGCGCAAGGTCGGCTATTTCACGAAGTATGGCGACGGAGGCGCAGACCTGCTCCCCCTTGGCGACCTCTACAAGACTGAGGTGTGGGACCTGGCCCGCGACCTGGGCGTGCCGCGAGAGGTCATTGAGCGCCCTCCCTCGGCCGGGCTCTGGCCGGGTCAAACCGACGAGGACGAGCTGGGCATCACGTATCAGAAGCTGGATCGCGTCCTTCAGGCCATAGCGGTCGGCGATACCGACGGCGTCGACCCCACTGCAGTGGAGCAGGTGGAGCATATGATCCTCCGCTCGGCGCATAAGCGCGCCTTGCCACCCATGTTCGAGAGGCAGTAGACGTACCCGTTCGCATCCGATTGGGCACCTCGCACGCCGCCCCCCTCAGGGCCGTCTGCGGGGCCCAGGCCAGCAGGAGAGACCCCGTAGATCAAGGCCAGCATCAGGACACCCCCATGCCAACCTGGTTCGCCCGTCGTGTTCTCGATCTTGCGGGAGTGCTGACGGACATCTACTATCGGAGAAAATACGGCGCTATGGCCCGGCGCCTCGGTCGGCCGACCGTCGCGCCAGATGAGCGTCGGGGGTTCATCCTGCTCCAGATCGACGGCCTCGCCCACGCGCATCTGATCCAGGCGCTCGACGAGGGCTATCTCCCCACCCTTAACCGGCTCATCACCTCGAACCGCCTGAAGGTCGCGCCCTGGCGCTGCGGACTGCCCTCGTCGACCCCCGCCGTCCAGGCCGGGATGATGTTCGGAAACCGTTTCGACATCCCCGGTTTCCGATGGTACGAGAAGGACCGCAGGACGCTGATGTCCCCCCAGCAATTGGATCAGATCCCAACTATGCACCGTCGAATAAGCGAGGGTCGCCCGGGGATCCTGAGCGGGGGGTCCTGCTACGTCAGCATCTTCGACGGCGACGCCGAGCTGGCCCTCTTCACCTTGAGCACGCTGCGCCGGCAGCGCTTCTTCGAGAGTCTGCGGGGCGTGGGGCTCCTGGTGCTCTTCCTCCTCAGCCCGTTCCGCGTGCTCAGGGTCACTGGACGCGCGCTGGCCGACTACGCGTCGAAACTGGGCCATCGCCTGCTGGGCTTGATTCGGGCGGTGACGGTCGTGCTCCATTCGGTCTTCGGGTCGTCCAGCCCGTTCGAAGCCCAAGCACCCATACCCCGGAGCTCTTGGGATATCGTCTCCCCGCTCGTGCAGGCCTCCAGTGAAGCGCTCTTCACCGAGGTGCAGACCTTCGGCGTCATGCTCGACATCTACCGCCGCGTGCCCGCCATCTACGCCAACTACAA
>Ga0180432_10002152_pt1 | contig 29818 bp, 32 predicted proteins | sample SS_ome_10_FD_132414 | JGI IMG/M metagenome (GOLD analysis project Ga0180432, IMG submission 132414) | Hypersaline lake sediment archaeal communities from the Salton Sea, California, USA - SS_1_MS_2 metaG | ecosystem: Environmental > Aquatic > Non-marine Saline and Alkaline > Hypersaline >...
GATGGTCGACATGATCACGTTGCTGCGCCACTTCGAGATGAACCAGCGGGCGCTCAAAGCCCAGGACGAAAGCCTGGGGGCGCTCTTCTCGTGGGCTCGCGGCTAGAGGAGGCTTGCTATGCTTAGGGCACTGCGCACAGCGGCGTCGGGGATGACGGCGCAGCAGCTGCACATCGATCTCGTGGCCCACAACCTGGCCAACGTCAACACCACCGGATTCAAGAAGAGCCGGGCGGAGTTCGAGGACCTGCTCTACCAAACGTTGCGTCCCGCGGGCCCGGGGGAGGGAGAGACGCAGGTGCCGACGGCGCTGCAGCTCGGGCACGGATCGCGTCTCGTCGCCACCGCCAAGATCTTCTCGCAGGGCGACACGCAGGTGACCGGGAATCCGCTCGACATCGCGATCGAAGGGGATGGCTTCTTCCAGATCACGCTGGCGGACGGCACGATCGGGTACACGCGGGAGGGGAGCTTCCGTGTCGACGGGGACGGCCGGCTGGTCAGCTCGAGCGGCCTGCCGGTGGAGCCGGAGATGACGGTTCCCGATGATGCCGAGGCGCTGTTGATCAATGCCGACGGGCGGATCTACGCCCGCACGGCGGGCACCGAGACCCCCACCGAGCTGGGGCAGATCCTCCTCGCGCGCTTCGTCAATCCGAGTGGTCTGGAGGCGATCGGGGGCAATCTCTTGCGTCTCGGTCCCTCGAGCGGTGATCCGACCGTGGGGGCGCCCGGGGACCTCGGCATGGGAAGCGTTCGCCAGGGAGCGCTCGAACGATCGAACGTCGATGCGGTGGAGGAGATGGTCAACATGATCGTGGCGCAGCGGGCCTTCGAGATCAACTCGAAGTCGGTCCGGACCGCGGAAGACATCCTGGCCATGGTCGCCGACCTGAAGCGCTAGCGCAGCGGGAGGTGCGCATGAACATGAAGATCGCTAGAGCGGCATGCGCCCTGCTGCTGGCGGGCGCGATCGGGGCGAGGGCGGATGAGGCGGTCGTACGCTCGGCCGACGAGCTGCACGCGGAGCTCGAGCGCGTGTGCGCCGCGCGATTCCCCGAGAACCCGCCCGGCTGCGACATCCCGCGGGCACATGCCTTTGATCCCGAGGGAACCATTCCCTATCGGCTGGTGGTCCCGTCTCCACTCAAGGGCGGGCGGAACTGGTTCCAGCTCTGCGAGTCGGGACGACGATCCCGCGCCTATCTCCTGCGGGTCGACCTCTATTGGGAAGACAGCGTCTGGGTGGCGACTCGGGCCCTCCCCGCTGGTACCCAGCTCGACTCCGGGGATCTCACCCGGCGGCTGGCTCGCCACACACAGGAGCCGGGCCAGGTCGATCTCGACGGTCCCTTCGAAGGTCTGTGTGTCAGCGAGGCGGTGGGGGCCGGGGAAGTGATCACCCGCGCGGTGCTCCGCCAGGCTCCCATGGTCGCGAGGGGGGATCTGGTGCGGCTCGTTTACCGCCGGCCCGGGCTCCTCGTTTCCTCCCGGGCCGAGGTGCTGGAGGATGGAGCCGAGGGTGAATCGATCCGGGTGCGCCCGCTCGATGGGCGCAAGGTCTGCCAGGCTCTCGTCAAGGGAGCGGGCGAGGTGGAGGTGATCGCGCCATGAAGCGAGCGGGAGTCCTACTGATCGGCTGCATCGTCGCCTTCGCCGGCACCGGGCGCGTGGAGGGGGAATCGCTCTGGAACGATAGCTCGCTCAACCTCTTCTCGAACAACAAGGCGATGAAGGTCGGAGACATCGTGACCGTCATCATCGTCGAGGACGCATCGGCCTCGAATCAGAACCAGATGAAGCTTACCAAGGAGACCAAAAAGAGCCTCGATGGCTCGGGGTCGGGGACGCTCGATTTCATTCCGCTCATGGGAGGCAAGCTCGACTACAAGAAAGAGCATCAGGGGAAGGGGCAGACGAGCGTCTCGGGCAAGATCGACGCCCGCGTGACCGCCGAGGTGGTCGAAATCCGCGCCACCGGTAACCTGGTGATCGAGGGAAGCCGCACGGTGCGCATCAACGACGATGAGGATGTGATCACCGTGCGCGGGGTGCTGCGCCCCCAGGACATCGCGGCCGACAACACCGTGCTCTCGACGTATCTCTCGGAGGCGCAGATCGGCTACACGGGTTCTGGGCCGGGGAAGAACGCCGCGAAGCAGGGCATCATCGCCCGGATTCTTGATTTGATCTTCTAGCGCGTCCGCCGGAGGGGGGGAGATGAGACGAGCGATATGGGCAGCTCTGTTGATCGCCGTGCTGGGAACGGCAACGGCGGGGGCGGTCGGCTCTCGGCTCCGCGACATCGCCCGGATCCAGGGTGTGCGCGAGAACCAGCTGGTCGGCTATGGTCTCGTCGTCGGGCTGACCGGCACCGGCGACAAGAGCGCAACCGGGTTCACCCTCCGCTCCATGAGCAGTCTGCTGGAAGCGATGGGGGTGACGATCAGCCCCGACGAGATGAAGGTGAGCAACGTGGCGGCCGTTCTCGTGACCGCCACCCTGCCCCCGTTCACCCGGGAAGGATCCCGCATCGATCTGACCGTCTCTTCCCTCGGGGACGCCAAGAGCCTCAAAGGAGGGATTCTGGTCCAGACGCCGCTCCGGGGGGCCGACGGGCGCGTCTACGCGGTGGGCCAGGGCCCGCTGTCGATCGGAGGGTTTGGCGCGGAGGGTCCCGGAGGGACCAGCGAGGTGACGAATCATCTGACCGTGGCCCGGATCCCCGGTGGGGGGATTGTCGAGCGCGAGATCAGCATCGAGTTTCTGGAGAGCAACCGGTTCGAGATCACCCTCAATCAACCCGATTTCCTCACCGCCCGCAGGGTATCGGATGTGATCGTGGCCAACCTGGGTCCCGGCACCGCGGTGCCGATCGACGCCGGCACGGTCATGGTGATCAGCCCCGACAGCACACACGCGGGCACCGTGCGCCTGTTGGGGCGGATCGAGGATCTGGTCGTGGAGCCGGCCAAGCGGGCGCGCGTGGTGATCAACGAGCGCACGGGCACGATCGTCGCCGGCGGAGACATCATCATCAACCCGGTTGCGATTTCACACGGCAATCTGAACATCCGGGTCAGTGCGGAAACGACCGCGTCGCAGCCGATGCCCTACTCGATGGGGCAAACCGCCCTCTTTCAGCAATCGGGTGTGGGGGTCGAGTCCGGAGGGGGCAAGTTCACGGTCCTCGATCAGGGGACCTCGTTGGATGAGATCGCTCGCGCGCTCAACGCCATGGGCGTCAGCTCGCGCGACATGATCGCGATCTTCCAGGCGATCAAGGAAGCCGGTGCCCTGCAGGCCGAATTGGTGGTGCTCTGAGCCAGCGCCCGGAGGGTCTCCAAAGGAAGGGGGACCGGCCGGGAACGGGGTTGTTCGGAGAAGCGACCTCCGGCTTGGGGTAGGGCTTCCGTACCCGGGGGATCCCGCCGCGCGCGGGATCCCCCCGACCCCTTGAAGCAAGGGGGAGTGGCATGGCGGAACCAGTATCTCACGTCAGCTCTTGGTCTCCCGCTTTCCTACCGGGCGCGACCGGGGGCCGGCGGGACCCGGCGGCAGTCAAGGATGCCTTCGAATCGCTCCTCCTCGGCCAGTTGATGGCCCCCCTGGAGCGCAGCCTCCAGAACTCGGGGATGTTCCCCCAAGGGGCGCCGGGAGAGATCTACGCCCACTTCTGGAAGGTGCAGATGGGGGGGCTCCTTGCGGAGAGCATCGACCTCCTGCCGGGATGGAGTCCGGGGGCATCGGGGGAGTCCGCGCCCGAGCCATCGGGCTTCCTTCCCCTCACGCGCTTCCGCGAGCTGGATCCGCTGATCGACCAGGGGATCGCGGTCAACTGGTCGCGGGCGATCACGGCCTTCCGGTCCGCTTCTGCCTCGCCCCCTGCTCCCTAAGCCACGTCACGACTTCAGATGTCATCTCGGTCGGACGATGCATGTAGCGGACCGCATTGCACGAGAGGAGGATGCTGTGCAAAGCGAACCCAAGGATTGGGGCACCGTGTTCGGCCCCCACCTCGATGTCCTCGATGGTCTCTACCGCGCCCTTCACGGCCGCGCGCGCGAACTGCGGGATGCGCTCGTTCGTCGCGACATCGATCAGGCGCGAGGGGGGCTCGAGGATTTGCGCGATCTCACCCAGAAGCTGCACGCGGCCGAGCGCGAGGCCGCCAGCGCGCTGCAGGCCGGTGGCCTGCTCGGCCCGGACGCCCGACTGCGGCTCGATCACCTTGTCGATCAGGAGCCGGTTCGCCGGAGCCCCGCTCTGGCCCGCCACCTGGACGGGGTGATCGCCACCGCGCGTCGCGCCGCCCGCGAGATCGCCCTGGGGCGCCGGGTGATGGAGCGATTGGCCCTATGGAATCAGCGGGAAGTGCGCTTCCTGTTGGGCGCCATCTCCGGCGGCACGAACTACGGCGCCGGCGGCCGGCGGCAGCCGTCGACGGCCCAGCCCGCCCTGGTCGACCGGCGCACCTAGGAGAGACCTATGCCGGGTTTGTCCCACACTCTCGATGTCGCCCGGCGCGCCATGAGCGCCCAACAGGCGACGATGTCCGTCATCGGCCACAACGTGTCCAACGTGGGCACGGAAGGCTACTCGCGTCAGGTGGCGAACCTGACCGCCGCCGCTCCCAGCCTCTGGGAAGAGCAGGCCTACGGCAACGGCGTAGAGATGGCGGGCGTGCTGCGCAAGCGCGACCGGCTGCTCGATCGGGAGCTGCGGCAGGATTTCGCGAATTTGGGACGCTGGACGACCCGTTCGGCGCGGTTCGCCACGTTGGAAAGCGTGATCAACGAGCCCTCGGAGTCAAGCATCGGGGCGGCCATGGACGAGTTCTGGGGCGCCTGGTCCGAACTCTCCAGTGCGCCCGATGACATGACCCGACGGGCAACCGTGCGCGAGCAGGGACAGGTCCTCACCTACCGATTTCACACGCTGACCGATCGAATCGGCGAGCTTTCGGAGGATATCGACCGCGAGATCATCACGCGCACCGACGAGTTCAATCTCATCATCTCGGAAGTGAAGGAGTTGAATGCGCAAATCGCCGAGGCGGAGCTTCGGGGGCTGGCGCCGAACGACCTGTACGACCGACGGGATGTCCTGCTCGACCAGGTGAGTGAGCTCGCCTCGGTCACGGTCGGGGAGAACGACGACGGCACGGTCTACCTGCGGTTGGGGGGGCGCACCCTGGTCGATCAGGGCATCTACCATCCGCTCACCGCCGGCATCGAACACAACGCCGACGGCACCAGCTCGGTCATCATCCGTTTGATCGAAGGACCCGACCTGGATATCGAGAACGGGATCCTGGGCGGTTTGATCGAGATGCGCGAGGAGACACTGCCCACTTTCATCAGTTCGATCGACACCCTCGCCGCCACCCTCATCGAATCGGTCAACGCCCGACACCGCGCGGGAACCTCCTCGGTCCCCTTCTTCCAAGGCCGCGACGCAGCCAGTATCGAGGTTGCCCCGGAGATCGTCACCGACCTGAGGAACGTGAACACGTCGACCTCGGGTCTGGCCGGTGACAACGATGTGGCCCTGGCCATCGCCGGGCTTCGGGACAGCCGCATCGTGGCGAGCGGGTCGCAAACGCCGCGCGAGTACTGGGAGAGCCTGGTCGGCCGCACCGGCGTCGCCAGCCGGGAGGCCCGTTTCCAGGAAGAAAGCTTGACAATCACCCGGGATGCCCTCCTGCAGGAGCGCAGTTCCATCAGCGGTGTCTCCTTGGACGAGGAGATGGCCAACATCCTCCTCGTGCAGCAGGCGTATGTGGCGGCGGTGAGGATCTTCGAGGTCGTCAACGACATGATGGATGTCATGCTCGGACTCGGTTAGGGGGTAGGTCGTGCGCGTCAGTAGCGGGATGCTCCAAGACATTGCGGTGACCAAGCTGCAATCGGTCTGGGGGAGAATTCAGAAACTCCAGACCAACATCTCCACCGGCCGCCGGATCCAGCGGGTTTCGGATGATCCGATCGGCGCCGACCACGTGATGCGGATCCGCAGCGATCTCCGAGCGAACGAGTTCTACTCCCGGAACCTGAGTGAAGCCCGCCAGTGGATCGAGGCGACCGAGGCGGTGGGGGCCCGGCTGGTCGAGACGACCGAGACGCTCCAGCTCATCGCGGTGCAAGTGGCGGATGACGCCTATGGCCCGGAAGCGCTGGCCGGGCTGGGGGCGGAGCTGGACGGGTGGCTGGAAGAGGCCATCGGGCTGGCCAACACCAAATACGCGGGCATGAGGCTCTTCGGAGGGCAAGAGACCCGAGAGGAACCGTTCCAGGCCATATACGACGATGAGGGGATGATCATCGGGGTCGAACACGATCGCGGCGTGGGTGACCTGCCGGTTCGGCGCCTGGTGGATGAGAACCTTCTGCTTACGATCAACATCACCGGGGCCGATCTCTTCGGGGAGAACCTCGAGTTCTTCGCGGACGTGATCAAGTTGCGCGACGCGGCCTATGCGGGGGACCACGAGATCGCCCGCGACATGATGGAGGATCTCGACGAGGGGGTCGACCGGGTCAATCTGGCTCAGTCGCTGGTGGGAGGCCTGCTCAACCGGGTCGAGGGCATGGAGAGCTGGCTCGAGCACCAGAACCTCGAGATGGAAGCCGCCCGGTCGCAGCACGAGGATTTGGACATGGCCGAGGCGGCGATGGAGTACCAGAAGGAGCAAGCCATCCTGGAGGCGACGCTTTCGACGGTGTCGCATCTGATGGACCTCTCGCTGGTCCACTACATGTAGCGAGGAGATGCATGAGGGTAGAGACGCGGGAGTTGGGTGTTCTGGAAGTCGAGGATCGCGCGATCGTTCAATTCGAGGACGGGATTCTGGGGTTCGAGGGCCTGCACCGCTTCGTCTTCGTGGACACCGAGGAGTTCAGGCCTTTCGTCTGGTTCCTCTCCGTGGAGGACCCGGACGTGGGTTTCGCGGTGGCCGATCCCTTCTACTTCTCCAACGTACCCTACGACCTCAGCCTCTCCTCGGCAGACGAGGAGAGCCTTGGCCTGGAGGAGGGAGACAGCATCGCCATTTTCGTCGTGGTGGCGATCGAGGAGAACGGGGAACGGATCACGGCCAATCTCAAGGGCCCGATCGTTCTCAACACCAGAAACCGCCAGGCGAAGCAGCTGGTCGTCTACGGCTCGTCCTACTCGGTGCGTCAGCCGATGCTGAGCCGGCGGGTCGTCCCGCTGCAGAACGCCGTGGGTGGAGCGTCGGCGGTGGCCGACGATGCCGCCTAGATAGAGGGAGTAGCCGCACACATGCTCATCCTGACACGGAAGTTGGGCGAGAACATCCGAATCGGTGAGAAGATCAAGATCACCATTCTGGATGTCAAGGGTGGGCAGGTGAAGCTGGGTATCGATGCCCCGCCCCACATCGCGGTCCACCGCGAGGAAATCTACGAGCGGATCCGGGATGAGAACAAGCGGGCCAGCGGTGTTTCCCCCCACACCCTCCGCGAGGTGGCGAGCAGCTTCCGCGCCGGCAAGAAGAAGCGCCGGGGCCGCGAAGGCGGCTGAGCCCCTCCTCCCGGCCGAAAAAACCTCCTCAGCCAGTGCTAAAGCAAGCCCCACCGTCTGCCGAAACTTTTCCTTGGAAGCGAGGAACGACCGGTGAGCGGTGCCGGTAAGCCGCCACCGGATTTCACCTTCGCCGACGGGTCGGTAAGGGTACGGAAACCCGGTCGTCCGAGTACCGATGGGGGATCCAGGACGGCCCATGCAGGGAGAGTGGCGAGATGGCAAATATTGATCTCACTCGTATCAGGTCGAATATCCAGGGCCTGAACATCCTTCACAACCTCCGGACCGTAAACAGCGAGCTGGCCACCCACCAGCTGCGGGTCGGTACCGGCAAGCGGATCAACAGCGCCGGAGACGATCCTGCCGGTCTCACGATCTCGACCAAGCTGCGCTCGCGGTACCGGGTTCTGGCCCAGCTCTACGATAACATCGGACAGGCCAAGAACATGATGTCGGTCGCCGAGGGTGCGTTGCTGGAGATCAACAACATCCTCACCACCATGAACGAGAAGATCGTCATGTCGGCCACCGATAGCCTGGGCACGGCCGAGCGGCAGGCGATTTCGCAGCAGTTGGTACAGCTGGTCGACGAGATCGGTGACATCGCCGCGCAGACGGAGTTCAACGGCGTGGCGCTGCTTTCGAACACCACGACGTTCAAGTTCCAGACCGCCCCGAACGACCAGACGACCTGGACCACCTCGGCCTTCGATGCGGCATCGCTCGGTATGAGCAGTCTTGCCACCCTGACCGCGACCGATGTCATCGACACCGACAACTACCAGCCCTATTACAACGAGGTCGAGGCGGCGCTCAACACGGTCAACGAGGGGCTGACGATCCTCGGATCGCTGACCAACCGGCTGACGGCCAAGGAGAGCATGATCTCGGTGGCGCGGAACAACACCGAAGCCGCGTACAACCGGATCTTCAACGCCGACATGGCCTCCGAGCAGATCGAGGTCACGAAGAACCAGATCCTGCAGCAGACCTCGTTCGGCATGTTGGCCCAGGCCAACATGAACTCCCAGTCGGTCCTCGCGCTCTTCCAGTAGGGGTGCGCGACATAGGACCCGGGAGAGGTAGGAGGCTTTGAGTTCGTCGGCGTCCCTCCGAGTGGGGGGACGCCGACCTGGATAGGAAAGCAGAGCCGATGCACGCTCCCGGGATGAACGCCTACCGGCGCCAGCAGCTCGAGTCGATGTCACCCGAGCAGCTGGTGCTGGTTGTGTATGAGCAAGGGGTGCGGGCTTGTCGGCGCCGCGACCACCAGCGGGCCCGTCAGGCGGTGGAGCTCTTGATCGACGGGCTCGATTTCGAGCAGGGGGATGTCGCGGGGGGACTTCTCGTTCTCTACGACTGGGCGATGCGTCTGCTGCGTGAGAGTCGCTTCGAAGAGGCGGGGGATCTCTTGTACGAGCTGCGGGGGACGTGGATCGAAGCGATGGGGAAAGCGGACGGCGGGGGTCAGCCCGTCCCCTCGGAAGGGCAGTTGCGCCCGGATCTGTCGGCGTAGGTCGCGCTCGGGCGGGCCGGAAAGGAGCAGGCGATGGCGACGATCAGTGGTCTCGGCGGCGCCAATCCCAACGCCAGCGTCTATAGCATCGTCCAGCAGTACATGCAGCTCGAACAGGCTGGAATGGACCGGCTGGAAGAGGCCAAGTCGGATCTCGAACTACGGAACGCGGCCTACGACGACCTGGGCTCGAAGCTGCGCGACCTGCGCACCCAGCTCTCCGACTTCCGGTGGACCGGATCGCTCACCCCGCTGAACACCTTCGCCTCCACCTCCTCGGACGAATCGGCCGTCGAGATCACGGTCAACGGGAGCGCCAGCGAGGGGCTCCACACGGTGAACGTCCGCACGCTGGCCCGCGCCCACAGCATCGCCTCGCGTGAGTTCGTGGGAGAGGACGCAACCTCTCTCGCCGGCACCCACACCTTCCAGGTGACGCAGGGCGGGGAGACCTTCGAGATCTCGGTGACGATCGATGCCGAGGCCACCAACCAGGAGGCGATGAGCTCGATCGTCTCGGCGATCAACGCCTCGGGAGCCGGGGTGGCGGCGACGTTGGCGGCCACCGATTCGAGAACCGACGGATACCGTATTCTGCTGACCAGCCGGACGACGGGCACCGACTCGATGATCAGCGAGATCACCGATACCAACGGCACCCTCGCCTCGCAGCTCGGTCTGAACGGCAGCTCGACCGAACAGGGCTTCTCCGACAATACGGTGCAGAAGGCGGCGGACGCCAAGTTCAGCATCGACGGGCTCGACTTCGTCTCTTCCACCAACCAGGTGAGCGGCGCGCTGACCGGCGTAACGCTCAATCTGTCGGGGGTGACCGAGGACGGCGTCACGGTGGCGGTAGAGCGGGACGTCGATGCCATCCGGGAGAGCATCGAGGACTTGCTCGAAAGCTATAACGCGCTGGTCGGCTTCATCGGGACGCGTACGAGGGGAGCAGATGAAACCGGCGAGGGCCGGGGGCTCATGACCGGGAACACGCTTTTCATGTCGCTGCGCACCCAGATCCGCCGCGAGGCGACCGGCGATGTCGCGGATCCCTTGGGGGAGGCCGAGCTCGTGCGGCTCTCCCAGATCGGGATCACCGCCGACCGTGAGGGCAAGCTCTCGATCTCCGACACGGAGGCGTTGGAGGACGCGCTCGCCACGCAGCCAACGGAGGTGGTGCGCCTCTTCTCCGAGGAGGACGAAGGCATCGCGGTCCGCATCACCGATCTGGTCGACACCTACGTGAAGGCGGGCGGATTGCTGGCGCAGCAGGACAACCTGGCGCAGATGAGGATGCGGACGATCGATCAACGCATCGAACGGGAAGAGGAGCGCCTCCTGCGGCGGGAGGATCAGCTGATGGAACAGTTCGCCTCCCTGCAGAACGTCCTCTCCCAGCTGAGCCAGCAACAGCAGATCCTGAGCGCGATGGGATCGACGACCACCACCAGCAGCACGACGAGATCGCTGTTCTAAGGGGTGTGGGATGGGTTTGGAGCAAAGCTACCGTGAGGCTCGAGAGGCCCTGGCCCGGGGACGGATGGACCGGGCGCAGGAGCTCCTTCGCCAAGCCGGCCGGGAGTTGACCGGCATCGGCCGGGCCCGCGGATTCCGCCCCCGTCCCGGGACGGCCTCCCTGTGGCACCCGGCGTCGGCGCCGGAGACGACCCCCTCATTGGTGCGTGCCGCCGGTGTGGCGCTGGCGGAGCTGGCGCACGAAGTCGAATCGCGCCTGCGGGAGACCGGCCGGCGGCGGGAGGCCGTTCGGCGACAGAGACACCTGCGCTCGCTGTTCGAGCCGGGACGACGCGCCGAGGATGGGCGCTGGATGGATGAGTGCGCCTGAGAGGGTAACGCCATGAGCGCTGGGGATGTGCGAAAGGCCATCTGGATGACGGCGGGAGAGCGATTCCGCCGGGCTCAAGATGCGCTGCGGACCCTGGCGTCCCGAGGCCGAAAGCCGCCGACTCCGGTGGAGCGGGGAGCGCCGTCGCTGCGCCTCGTCGACCGCGTGGAGCTGGGCGGGGAGAATCCGAGGGAAGGGAAGATCCAGGAGGTGCGGGAGCGGATTGCCGATGGCTACTACGACCGCCCGGAGATCCGGGAGACGTTGATCCGTAGTCTGCTCAGGAGCTTCGGGGAGAGAGAGTAGGATCGACTTCCAGGAGGGGAGCCCCCCCGCGTGACCGGGGTGGGTCGGTCACACATGATCGAGGAGCTCACAAAGGACAACGCCCACCGAGCGTTTCCGGCCGGCGGCATGGTGCTGGTGATTCCCCCCGACGCCCCCCGCAATCCGAGCATGGACATGATGATCCCCTCGATTCTCGACGCCTGGAAGGGGGGGCGCTTCCACGTAACCCTGAGGGCGAAGGAAGAGGAGCCCGCCCTGGAGAAGGGAGCGCAGATCGAAATCATGACCTCCCGCATCGATGGGGTCTACCGGCTGCCGGGCATCATCGAAGAGATGTCGACGACCCAACACACCACGCTCTCGAGGCCGGAGTATACCCTGCAGGTCAAGGCGGTCTTCAGGAAGGGGTCTCGGGAGCAACACCGGCAGAGCTTCCGGGTGGGGGGGGAGTGGTCGGCGGCGATCTGCCTGCGTCCCGATCCCTCCCAGCCCGATCGCCATCCGGTGATCCACCCCGGCAAGATCTGGAATCTGAGCATCGGCGGCTGCCTGCTCCGGGACCCCGACGGCCTCCTCCACGAGGGGGGCAGCTTTTTGATCCAGATCGACCTGGGAGACGGGGGGGAGCCGCTGCGGCTTGGGGCCCAGGCGGTCCGGCGAGATCCCCGGGTCGGGAGCGACGTCTCGCAGTGGGGGTGCCAGTTCACGGATGTGCGGCCCGATCAAGAGAGCCGGATCGCCCGGTTTCTCCAAGAGAAGATCCGCGCCCATTTGGCGGCATCCCGCGCCGGACAGTCCGGCTCCTGATTGGGCTTGACGGCTTCTACCTCATTGCTAGCATTCCCTGGGAACTCGGTGCACGCGCGCCACCATCGCTTGCTCGCCGAACGAAGGGAATCGCCATGCGGGAGCCGGCAGAAGGACTCTGCCTGGGTGCGGCCCTGGCGCCGGGGCTCGAGGAGGTCGAGCCCCGCGCGGAAGGGGAGCGTTGGGTCGTTGACGCCCTGCGCACCGCCGCCCGCGCGCTGCGTGACCGGCCCTGCTATCTCGTGGCCGTCGACCGGGAGGGGGTGGCCCATCCGCTGGCCGGCACGCTTCCCCGACCGCAGGTCGGCCCCCGCATTCTCGAAGCGCTCGAGTCGCCCCGGCTGTGGCAGGGGCTCGAAGCGAGGCGGTGGTATGCTCCGGCCGATCTGACCGCCGTGGCGCCGACTTGGCCTTCCGAGCCGCCGATCTCCGCCCGTCTCTTCGGAGGCGACGAGCATGGGCTCGGGGTCCTGCTCCTCCGCCGCGACGCCGATGCGGCCGACGCGGTACCGGACATCGATGATGCGTTCTTGGAACTGGTGCTCCGCCACTGGCGGACGGAGCACGAACTGCGGACCCTGGGCCGGTTCTCCCGCACCCTCGTTGATGCCCAGGAGGGGGGGGTCATGGCTGTCGACGGCCAGGGGCGGGTCACCTATCTGAGCCGCCGCGGGGAGCAGATCTTGGGCCTGGACGCCCAGGATGCTTCGGGGGCCGATTGCGCACGCGTCTTCCGGCCGGCGGTTGAACAAGAGCACCCGATGCTCCTGGGGTTGGAGGGAAAGCTGGAGCGGCTCGAGCTCTACGTCACCAACCGCCAGGGGCGCGACATCCCGATCTCGCTGCACATGCGCCGGATCGGCGGCGGGGGAGAGCGCAGCGAGGGGTTGATCGCGATCTTCCGGGATCTGACCGAAGAACGGGCGCTCGATCAGGAAGATCGGCGTCGCGAGCGGTTGGCGGTGATCGGCGAGCTGGCGGCGGGGGCGGCCCACGAGATCCGCAACCCGCTCACCGGCATCGGCAACTGCGCGCAAGTGCTCCAGATGCGCCTCGCCGAAGAGGAGCACAACCGCCGCATGGCGGATTTGATTCTGCAAGAGACCCAGCGTTTGGAGCACATCATCACCAGTCTGCTCGGATTCGCGCGCCCCGGACAACCGCACATGCGCGAGGCGCGGGTGGAGGAGGTCGTTCGCCGCGCCCTGGAGCTGGATCAGCCGGTGTTCGAGAAGGCGGGAGTGAGGTGCGAGATGCGGGTCGCGGGGATGATTCCGCCGATCTACATCGATCCGGAGCAGATCCAGCAGGTGGTGAGCAACCTGATGCGCAATGCGGTCGACGCGATGCCTGACGGGGGGCTCCTCTCGCTTCAGGTCGGCGTCGTGCGACGACGGCTTCACGTGCGGCGCAAGCTCGGTCGCCGGTCAACCGATCGGGTCCAGATTCCCAGTGATGGGCCGCAGGTTCGATTCGTCCGCGTGGTCGTGCGCGACACCGGCAGGGGCATTTCGCCCGACGCTCTGGGGCGGATCTTCGATCCCTTCTTCACCACCCGATCGGGGGGGACCGGCCTGGGCCTGTCGGTGTCGCAGTCGATCGTGCAGGAGCACGGCGGGTATGTCTCGGTGCAAAGCGTAGAGGGTAAGGGAACCGTCTTCGAGGTCGATCTGCCCATCGAACGGAGGCAGGGTGAGCGAAGAGAGAAACCAGACAGCTGAACCGGTCCACATCCTCGTCGTGGATGATGAGGACTCGATCCGCATCAGCCTCTCCGAGGCCTTGACCGATGCCCGAACGCGGGTGTCGGCGGCAGTCGGTGGAGAGGAGTGCTTCCGCGCTCTGGAAGAGGGAGACGTCGATCTGGTGCTCCTCGATCTCCGCCTGGCGGCAACCCAGGAGAGCGGGCTCGACGTGCTGCGCCGGATCAAGGAGGAGTTCCCGGGGACGATCGTGATCATGATGACCGCCTACGGGAAGTTCGAGTCGGCCGTGGAAGCGACCCGCCTCGGCTGCTTCCAGTACATCGCCAAGCCGCTCGACCTCCACCAGCTGCGCCTCCTGATCCGCAACGCTCTCTCGACCATGGCCCTGACCCGCGAAGTCCGGCTGTTGCGAGCACAGCAGCGCAAAGAGCACGCGAGCGGAGAGGTCTTCGGTTCCAGCCCCCGCGTGCGGCAGATGCTGGAGAGCGTCAAGAAGGTCGCCCGCAGCCGGACCGCGACGGTGTTGATCCGCGGCGAGACCGGCAGCGGCAAGGAACTCGTTGCCCGCCAGATCCACGCCTTCAGCGACGTGGCCGCCGGTCCGTTCATCGACGTCAACTGCAGCGCGGTACCGGAGAGCCTGCTCGAGAGTGAGCTCTTCGGCCACGAGCAGGGCGCCTTCACGGACGCCAAGAGCTCGAAGCCGGGGCTCTTCGAATTGGCCAACGGGGGCACGCTCTTTCTCGACGAGATTGCCGAGATGCCCCCCAAACTGCAGGCCAAGCTGCTCAAGGTTTTGGAGCAGAAGAGCTTCCGCCGCGTGGGGGGGACCAAGTCGATTCGCGTCGAGGTGAGGATTCTGGCCGCCACCAACCGCGACCTCTTCCGCGAGGTGGAGGCGGAGCGCTTTCGCGAGGACCTCTACTATCGATTGACGGTCATTCCGATCTTCGTCCCCCCGCTACGCGATCGGCGCGAGGACATCCCGTTTCTGATCAAGACGTTCCTCGATCGCTTCCGGCGCGAGATCGGGCGCGATGTTCGCGGGATCTCGCCGCGGGCGATGGAGCTGCTGACCGACTACAACTGGCCGGGGAACGTCCGTGAGCTGAAGAATCTGATGGAACGGGTGGTCCTCATGGGAAGCGGCGAAGAGATCGATGTGGCCGACCTGCCGGAGAACATCTGCTTGAATCTGGGGGGCCCCCAGTCGAAGCGCAACGGCCCGACGGGCTTGCTTCCTACCGACGAGGTCCTGACGTTGGAAGAGGTCGAGCGCCGGGCGATCGAACATGCCCTCAACCTCATGGGCTGGAACAAGACCAAGGTGGCCGATAAGCTCGGGATCTCCCGGCAGACCCTTCGGGCCAAGATCAAGCAGTACGGGATCGAGGAACCCGCGACGGCCACCGCCGGCTAGTCCCTGGCCGCAGCGGCGACATTCTGCCCCCCGCGGGACGGGATCCCCGGGCGGGAGGGACTTGAGAGATTGTGAAATACAATCCTCGTAATCTCTTTTCTTGAAAATCTTTACCTGAGTCTTCATTTCGGCTTTCCTGCCGCCCGGGATGTTCTCTCACCCGACCCATTCCTTGGCACAACCGTTGCATCAGAACCTCCGGGTACCCGAACGCTCGGGGGTTCCCGGCGGGGAAGTCCCTGGCCGGGGCCGAACCGTGAGAAGAGGGGCGGGGAACCGATGGATCGAACCTGGGCCGGGAGTCGAGAGGCCATCCGCGAGGTGGTCGACCGGTTGCCGGAACGTACACGACTGATCCTGGCCCTGCGTTACGGCGAGGGCTTGGGGGTGCGGGAGGTGGCCGAAGCGCTCGACCTGACGACCGGGGAGGCCCGGCAGGCGATCCTGCGTGCCGTATCGGAGGTGCACCGCGTGTGGAGCACACGACAGCCGGGGATGGAAGCATGAGCCCGCAGATCCTACCGGCACCGGCCCGAGCGGTCTTCCTGGCCGATCCCTCGCCGTCCGTCGCGGCGCAGGCGGGGGGGTGGGCGGGTGCCGCGAACGGCCGCCTCGAGCTCCACACCTTCACCACCGCCCGCCAGTTGCTCCGTCGGCTCGAATACCAGCGGCCGGACCTCTTGATGCTCAACGTGACCCTTCCCGGCTTCGACGGATTGACCGCGCTCCGCTCCCTCTCCGGGGCGGGGACCCCGATCGTGTTGCTCAGCCCCGATACGATGGAGGGGGCGCGACTCACCATGGAGGCGCTTCTGGCCGGGGCATCCGATTACGTCGTTGAGCGGCGGCGCGGAGGAAAGACGCTCCTGGCGCTCCGGCGCACCGGATTCCAACGGGCGCTCCAGCGCTATCTCTCACCGAGCCCCGACGCCAGCGGCGGCCCGATACGATCACCCGGGGAGATCTTCTGGGGGCGTCGGTCGACCTGGGTACAGCTGCGCACGGACGGGGAGGCGGTCGAGGCAAGGCCCCTGCGTGGCGAGGTTCTTCCCCGCAGCGGTTCCTGGGTGGGGATCGTGTTGGCCGCGGCCCCTCGTCTGCCGCGGGTGGTGGAGACCTTTACCCGGGTTCCCGACCGCCCCGCCGGACCGATGATCCTCCGGATCCCCCAGGGACCGCGCTTCGGTCGAGCGATGCGGGAGGTCATCTCCCGGCGCTGGAACCGGACGGTTCTGGAGCTGAGGCCGGGCGAGATGCTGCGCGCCGGACACTGGCGCGTGCTGCCCGGCCGCAGTGCCCTGCGGCCGCGATTCGGCCCGCAGGGTGCGCCCCTGTTCGACCTCGCCCCCAACCGTCTCCGGTGTGATGCGCGCTCGATGACGCAGCAACTGGCGCTGCTCCGGGATGTGTTCGCGAGGCGCCTGCGGATCTACCTCTTCGAGAAGCCGCGGGGCATGATGATCGAACCGCTGCGGGATCTGCTGGAGGCCGGTCATGGGGTGTTCATCCACCAAGATCCCTCCCACTCGCGCACCCCGCTGACCCGGAGGCTTGCTCCATGATGGGGTGTGGACGCCGACTCGGCGCGATCGGACTCGTTCTCCTCGTGGGGGGGGGCCTGTCCTCCCCGCCGCCTCTGGCGGCGCCGATCGGCGAGGAGATCAAGGAGCTCAATGTGACCCTCGATGAGGATCACTGGCGACTCTTCGTCCCCTTCACGGGCCGCTGGAACAGCTGGTCGAAGAGCAACCCGGCCCGCATCGTGATCGATCTGATGGGTGCGCGATCGAAGCTGCCAGGTGCGCCCGGCCTCTACACGATCGAGCTCGAGGAGGGACCGGTTCGGATCATACGGACCAACCAATACAGCTCGGAGGCGAGCCAGCGGCGCGTGCGCATCACCCTGATTATGACCGAGGCGGTCCGCTACGACGCGATCCGCGATGGCGAGGGGGTCGACATCCGCATCAAGCGCCCGGAGGGCGCGGTGTGGGGCGCGCCGTGGGAGGTGGTCGTCACCCCCGAAACCGATCCGTTTGAACACATCCACCCGACCGAGGTCGAGCCGACGGAAGAGGAGGGGCCGACCGAGGAGGAGCTGGCGGCAGCCGCCGCGCGAGCGGCCGAGCTGGAGCGTGCGGCGGCCGAGGCGGCCGAGGTGGCCAAGCCGGTCGCCTGGCCAACCGAGCCGGAGACGCCGCCGGCGGGGATGCCCGACCCGGTGGCCGAGGCGCTCAAGCTGACACAGGCGATCGAGTGGCAACCGGCGGAGCATCCGCTTACCGAAGCGGCCTTGGAGAGCCTCTTCAGTGATACCACGCTCTTCGATACCGGGCCGCGCCGGATGCATCACTCCTGGGATGTGGCGGCCGCCCGGCTGCTGGAAGAGGCGCAGGAAGCCTATCTGGTAGGGGACACCGCCACCTGCCTCGATCGCCTGCTGACGAGCGATCGCTTCTATGCCGACACCGATCCGGGACGCCAGGCGACCCTGCTGCGGCATCTGCTGCTGCAATCCTGGGGCCGCGTCGTGGAGGCCGATCTCGGACCGCGAGCACCCCGGGAGGGGCCTTGGCTGCTCTTGGCCGATGACGTGCTCAATCGTCTGGTGCTTCGAGCGTTGGCGGCCGACGACATGGCGTTTGCCGAGAAGCTGCTGACGGTGTGGCGGCAGACCGATCCCCAGCGCACGGTCTGGGCGAAGCGGGCGCTGCAGCTCGCCAACAGCCTCATGGACAAGGACCAGGGAGCGCGCGCCGCGGGATGGATCCGGCAGGCCCTCGGCGCCGATCCGCAACTGCTCGTCTCCGCCCGGCCGCTCATGCTCCTGGCGATGGCCCAGGCGGATCAGGGGGCGTGGAAGGATGCCGAGGCCCTCCTGCGCCGGGCGGAGAAGACGGCGGACGGCGATCTGAAGTACCGGGCGCGCACGTCGCTCGCTGATCTTCACTACCGCCGCGGCCAGTATGACCAAGCGATCGGCGTCTACCAGGGGCTCCTCGAGGAAGGCGTCCCGGCGGTCGAGCGCCAGTGGGCGCTCTACCAGCTCGGCGTGTGTGCGGAGGCCAAAGGGGATCTGGACGAAGCGAAGAGCTACTGGGGTCGGGTGGTCGACGAGGGGGCCGGTGGCTTCTGGGTTCCCTTCGCCCGTACCCGATTGGCCAGATTGGAGGGAGAGGAACGTGTCGCAACCCGCCGTCCCTGAGAAGACGATCTACCGGTCGACCGAAGAAGCCCTGGCCATGGAAGGCCTGTCGGCGTCGAGTGCCCTGGAGGGGGCGCGCCGATCGATCACCCTACTCGAGCGGGTGCTGGAAGCGCTCAGCCACGGGGTGTTTGCCCTGGACTCCCGGGGCCGCATCATCCACTGGTCGCCCGGGTGTGCGCGACTGACCGGGGTCACGAAGCCAGAGGCGATCGGCAGTGACGCCGCCCGGCATCTGGGGCGCCTCGGAGAACGGGCGCAGCAGATGGCCGAGGGACGCGTGAGCGGAAACCTGTCGACCGCGGAAGGGGAGCGGCCGGTTCGGATCGACATCGTCCCCGCCGCCGGCACCGGAGGCGTCCATCTGGGCAAGGTCTGCGCGATTCGCGACCAGCGGGGTGAGACCGAGGCCTCGGCCGAGAAGGAGCGGGACGCGGCGCTGGTCGAATTGGGGCGCGGCGTGGCTTGGGCGGTCCACCAGATCCGGAATCCCCTCGGGGCGGCGGCCGGCTTCGCCGAACTCCTGAGTCGCGAGGTGGAGGCGAGCTCGTCTCGCCCCCTCCTGGAAAAGGTGCGCGAGAGCCTGTCGGAGGTCGATCGCCGCGTGGGCGAGATTCTGAGCTACGCCCGGCCGCGACCGCTCGAGGTCGCCGAGATGGATCTCACGCACCTGATCGATCACGTCATCGGCAACCTCTCGGCCCGGTTTCCGCACGGGCCGGCGATCGATCGGGAGATGCACTCGGCGGTCCTCGTCAAGGCCGACTGGGCGCAGCTGCAGCAGGCGCTCGAGAACCTGATCGTCAACGCCGCCGAAGCCGCGGGGCGACGCGGGCGCGTGCGCATCCTGCTGCAGCCGGCTCCGGGAATCTCCGCCGACTGCACCGTCCGGCTTCTGATCCGCAACACGGGGGGAGAGGTGACGCCCGAGATCCTGGGAACCCTCTTCGAACCCTTCCGCACACGCAAATCGGGAGGAACCGGTCTCGGTCTTCCGCTGGCCAAGCGGATCATCGAAGGGCACGGAGGCGGGATCGAAGCCCTGAGCGCCGGGGGATGGACGACCTTCGTGGTGACCCTGCCACGGGAAGCCGTCGTCGAAGCGGAGGACGTGGCGGCATGAGGATGACAGCCGATACCGGACCGAACCGGCGGAACGAACGGGTGCTCATCGTCGAAGACGATCCGCTGATGCGGGGGTTCCTGGAGCAGGCCGTGAGCCGCATGGGATTCGCCGTCCGTGCCGAGGATTCGGCGGAAGCGGCGCTTCAGGGAGCGGCCGAATACGCGCCCGACCTGGCGCTTCTCGACGTACGCTTGGGGGGCATGGATGGAATCGAGCTGCTGGGGCGCCTCGATGAGATGTGCCCCCGGTGCGCGCGGATCGTGATGACGGCGCACGGCACGGTCGAGACCGCGGTGGCGGCCATGCGCGCGGGGGCCGCCGACTTCCTGCTCAAGCCCTTCACCGTCGAAACCCTCGAGATCGTGGTCGAGAAGACGCTTGGAGTCTCCCGGCTCAAAGCCGAGAACCGTCAGCTCCGCGCTCGGCTGCGGCGCCAGAGAAACGACCCGGACATCGTGGGGCAGAGTCAGGTGATGAAGCGCCTGCGCGATCTGATCCGCACCGTGGCGCGCTCTCCGGCGACGGTGTTGGTCGAAGGAGAGAGCGGAACCGGCAAGGAGCTGGTTGCCCACGCCCTCCACGCCTGGGGCCCGCGGGCCTCGGGTCCGCTGGTCAAGGTGAACTGCGCCGCCCTCCCGGCTGGTCTGACCGAATCGGAGCTCTTCGGGCACGATCGCGGGGCCTTTACCGGGGCCACGAGCCAGCTGCGGGGCAAGTTCGAGTTGGCCGACAGCGGCACGCTGCTGCTCGATGAGATCAGCGAGATGGAAACCGCCCTCCAGCCGAAGCTTCTGCGTTCCCTGCAGGAGAAGGAGTTCTACCGGGTGGGGGGACACCGCCCGATCCGCGTCGACGTGAGGATCATCGCCACCACCAATGCCGATCTGGTCGAGCGCGTGCGTGCGCGTCAATTCCGGGAAGACCTCTACTACCGGCTGCGCGTGGTGCCGGTCCGCATCCCGCCGCTGCGTGACCGCCGGGACGACATCCCGCTCTTGGCGCAGCACTTCCTGAAGCAGGCGGCACGCGAGAACGGCCGCCGGATCGACGGCATCCACCAGGAGGCGGCCGGGCGCTTGATGCGTCACGACTGGCCGGGGAACGTCCGCGAGCTGGAAAACGTCATCCATCGCGCGGTCGTCGTTTCCACCGAGCCCGTGATCGGGCCCGAGCACCTACTCTGGGATCAGGCCATCTCGGCCTCGCCCGCGGGCGCCCCCGAAGCCGGAGATCTCAGCCAGCTGCCCGATCTGACGCTGCGAGAGATCGAGCGGCTTTGGATCCTGCGCGCCCTCGCCCGCGAGGAAGGAAACAAGAGCCGCGCCGCCCGGCGTCTCGGCATCAGCGTGCGGACGATCCGCAACAAGCTGCGCACCTACGACCTCGCCTCGACCGGCGAACCGGCGGCGCTTCCCGGCGCGCTGGAGTGAAAAACGTGCCGGTCGTGGGAAGACCTTTCCCATCCCCCCCTCGCGCGCACCGGCGAAGACCTCGCCGCCAACCGACGATACCGCAAGTGAGTAGCTCGCCTTCCTCGACCCCGTCCGTGGCGGCATGCCCCTTGCAAGTTGGGTGGGGAGACGGAAGCGTCTGACCGCGCGGGTGAGCGCAGGGAGGATGATTCATGATCGGCAAGTTGCTCTTCGGCAATCGCGGGATCGGGCTCATGAAAGGTGGCCTCGATGCCGGGACGGCGCGCATGCGGGCCATCGGCGAAAACGTTGCCAACGCCGCGACCCCCGGTTATCGCGCCCAGGAGGTCAAGTTCGAGGAGCTGATCGAGAAGGCACGCGAGTCGCTCCCCCTGCGTCGCACCAATGGTGCGCACATCGCCGGGACGTCGCCCGTGCCTCGGTCCGAGACGACGTGGGTAGAGGAGCCGGTTCCCGAAGGCGCGGTCAACAACGTCGATGTGGAACAACAGCTCGTGGACATGCAACAGAACCAGATCCACTACCAGGCGCTGAGCCAGTTTCTGGCCAACCGGTACAAGGGGATCCGGGATGCGATCCGTTAGCCCATCACCTAGGAGGACGCGACGGTGCGCGTCAACTATCTGAACAGCATGAACACCAGCGCCTCGGCACTCTCGGCCTATCGGCGCTGGATGAATACCGTATCCGAGAACCTCGCCAACGCCCAAACCACGCGAACCGCGGAAGGCGGGCCGTACCGCCGCCAGGAGGTGGCGTTCGAGTCGATTGCGGGCAAGAAGGAGACCCAGGAGAGCCGGGCAAGCACGGCGGCGACACCCGCCCGCACCCACCCGGACCACATGACGCCGGCCGCGCGCCCGACCGGCTCGGTTGAAGATGCGCCCCAGGTGGCGGCCCGCGTCTCGACCGACAACGAGACGCCCTTCGTACAGGTCTACGACCCGAGCCATCCGGACGCGGGGGGGGATGGGTACGTCGAGTACCCCAACGTCAACCCGGTGACCGAGATGGTCAACCTGATCCTTGCCTCGAGGGCGTACGAAGCCAACGTCGCGGCCCTCGCCGCCGACAAGCGGATGCAGGAGATGGCGCTCTCGATCGGGAAGGTCTAGCCCGGCGCAGGGAGGATAGGTGATGAGCGGAATCGAAGGACTGGGACCGGTGGGAGGCGGCATCCGTTCGCTGCGTGACGTCGAGCCGCAACGGGGTATCACACTGCACCCCGCGACCGGGGATTCGCCGAAGGCCGACTTCGCCGCCACCCTCAAGGACGTGCTGGGTGAGGTCAACGACATCCAGCTGCGCGCCGGAGAGGCGATCGAACAGTTCGCCAGCGGCGAGACGAAGGATCTCCACCAGGTGGTCATCGCCCAGCAGGAGGCGGCGATCGCCTTCCAGCTGATCCAGGGAGTCCGCGACAAGCTCCTGCAAGGGTACCAAGAGATCATGCGGATGCAGGTATAGGAGGTGATAGACCGTGGGATGGCTTGATCAGCTGCGAAGCATCTGGTACCGGCTCCCCGGTCCCCAGCGCATCTTTCTGATCGGGGTCACCGCCGCGATCATCATCATCGTCTCGTTGGTGGGAGCCTGGGCGGGGAGGCAGGAGTACGCGGTCTTGTACGCGGAGCTGGAAGCCGAGTCGGCCGCCTCGATCGTCGATCAGCTCCGCAGCCAGAACGTCAAGTACAAGCTGAGCGACGGCGGGCGCACGATCCGCGTGCCCAAGTCGGATGTCTACGACGCCCGCCTCCGTCTCGCTTCCTCCGGTTTGCCGCACGCCGGCGGAGAGGGGTACGAGATTCTCGACACCAACAAGATGGGTTGGACCGACTTCGTCCAGAAGCTGCAGTACCGGCGGGCGCTGGAGGGGGAGATCTCGCGCACCATCCAGGCGCTCGATGAGATCGCGCATGCCCGCGTCCATATCGTCATCCCCGAGCCGACCCTCTTTCAGGAAGACGAGAAACCGACCACCGCATCGGTGGTCGTGAAGCTGCACGGCGGCGCCCGGTTGGGGGAGCCGCGCGTACAGGGGATCGTTCACCTGGTCTCGGCGGCGGTCGAGGGGCTGGAGCCCGATCACGTGACCGTGCTCGATACGCGGGGACGGCTTCTCTCTTCCCCCGCGGACGAGACCGGTCTTCTGGGCGCGACCTCGAATCAGATCTACTTGACCCGGACGGTGGAAGAGAATCTGGTGCGCAAGGCGCAGACCGCGCTGGAGCAGGTGCTGGGGCCCCACAAGGCGGTGGTCCGCGTCTCGGCCGAGCTCGACTTCGAGAGCACCGAGACGACCCAGGAGCTCTTCGACGCCGAGAATCCGGTGGTGCGGAGCGAGCAGCGGAGCGAGCAGACGAGCGCGGACGCCGGAACATCCGAGGAATCGACGACCAACTACGAGGTGTCGAAGACCATCAAGCGCTCGGTCGACTCACCGGGGAAGGTCAAGCGCATCTCGACCTCGGTCTTCGTCGATGGAACCTACGACGTCTCCGACACCGGGGAGCGGCAATACGTGCCGCGTACCCCCGCGGAGATGCAGAAGCTGACCACCCTGCTCCAGGCGGCGATCGGTTTCGACCGGGATCGGGGCGACCAGCTGAGCGTCGAGAACATCGCCTTCGACGACACCGAGATGCAGCGCACGATGCAGGAGATGGAGAAGTCCCAGCGGCTCGAGATGATCCAGAAGATCGGAGGGGTGGCGGTCTCGCTGCTGCTGGCCGTGGGCGCGCTGCTGGTGCTCATGCGCCTCTTCCGCCGCACCGTGGTTTCGGGGGCGGGGGTCGGGGGGGCCGCCACGACCTTGCAGGTCGATGAAGACATGGGCGAGATGCCGGCGGTGCGCAAGGACATCCGTCAGCTGAAGCTGGAACGGAAGGTGGAAGAGATCTCCAAGCAACCGCCCGAGGAGATCGTGCGCATCATCCGAGCCTGGATGTACGAGTCGTAGCGAGAGGCGAGGGCGATGGCCAAGTCGAAATCATCGATGCGCGTTGCGGATCTGACCGGTCCGGAGAAGGCGGCGGCGATGATGGTCTCCCTGGGGACGGACACCGCCGCCCAGGTGATGGCCGCGCTCAACGAGGAGGAGATGGAGCTCCTCACCGCCCAGATCGCGCGCATGGACGAGCTGTCGAACCAGGTGGTCGAGGGGGTGGTGAAGGAGTACGACACCATCCAGTCGGCCATGGGCGCGTTCCTCCAGCGCGGCCGGGAATACGCCGAAGAGGTGCTGTCGAAAGCGATGGGTCCCGGCCAGGCCAAGGAGATCATGGAGCGCGTGCAGGCGGCGCTCAACCCCTCCGGCTTCGAGGTGCTGAACGAGATCGACGATGAGCAGCTGCTCGGCTTCATTCAAAAGGAACACCCGCAGACGATCGCCCTCATTCTGGCCAACCTGAAGCCGAGACAAGCGGCGCGGATCATGACCCACATCGCTTCCGATACGCGTAGCCAGATCATCGCGCGCATCGCGACGATGGAGAACGTCGCTCCCGACATGATCACCGACGTCAAGGAAAGCCTGAACACCCTCTTCAGCAACTGGAAGCGCGCCGGGGGTGAGCGTTCCGGAGGCGTCGAGGTGGTGGCCGAGATCCTGAACCTGCTCGATCGAGCCAACGAGAAGAAGATCATGGCCACGCTGGAGACCGAGGATCCACCCTTGGCGGCCAAGATCAAATCCTACCTCTTCACCTTCGAGGACGTCCTCAAGCTGACCGATCCCGACCTGCGCACGGTCTTGAAGGAGATCGACTCCTCGACCCTCGTGCTGGCGATGAAGGCGGCGAGCGATGAGCTCAAGGAGAAGATCTTCGGCAACGTCTCCCAGCGTGCGGCCGAGATGCTGCGCGACGAGATGGAATTCATGGGCCCCGTGCGCTTGAAGAACGTCGAGGAAGCCCAGTCCCGCATCATAGACGTGATCCTGCGCCTCGACGAGTCGGGTCAGATCACGATCGCGCGCGCCGGCGAGGGAGAAGAGATCGTTGCCTAGATCGAGCATCTACTCACGACCTCCGCGCGGCCAAAAGAGGGTTCTCGTCCGCCCGGAGGACTTGGTGTGGCCGGTCTCGGGGCAGCGGGGTGTCGATTTCCTTCAGGAGGAGCCCTTCCTTTATACCCAGAGCGCCATGGATGACGTGCGCCTCGAGTTGGAGGAAACGAAGCGCCAGATCGAGATCGCCCGAGAAGAGGGGTTCGAACGAGGGCTGGCCGAAGGGAGGGCGAAGGGTCGGGAAGAGGCCGAGATCGAGATGCAGGGGGAGACGGTGGCGCTCGAGACGGTGGCGACCGGGATCCTGGCCGAGCGGATGAAGATGGTGACCGAGGCGGGTCGCGACATCGTCCAACTTGCCCTCAGCATGGCCGAGCGGATTACCCGTCGCAGCCTCCCGGTCGACGAGGACGCGGTCCTGCGTGGGATCCGCGAGGCGCTGGCCCATGTCGGGGAGACGCGCCGGGTGATGATTCGGCTCAATCCCCGGGAGATGGATGCGATCCGCGAGCGGACCTCGCAGCTGCGGGAGCTCGTTCCGGGGGGATCCCATCTCGAGTTCCGGGCCGATCCGGCCATCACCCCCGGAGGATGCACCCTCGAGACCCCCGAGCTCCACCTGGACGCCACGATCGAGGGGCTTCTCGAGCGCTTCGAGGAAGCGCTGCTCGCCTGGAGTGATCAGCAGGCCCTGACGACCGGCGAGGCCGAGGAGGCATCCGATGCCGCTTGATGTCCAAGGCGCCTTCGATGCCGTCGACCGGGTTGCCTCGGTCGACACGGCCGGGCGCGTGCTGCGCGTCGTCGGCGGGGTCGTCGAAGCCTCGGGACCGCGGGCCGCGGTGGGGGAGCTGTGCTCGATCGCCATGCCCGATGTCCTGGCTGCCCCGGAGGAGAACGGGGAGGCGCTGCACTGGGGCCGGGATCGATCGCAGGAGATCCCCGCCGAGGTGATTGGTTTCCGGCAGGATGCGATCCTCCTGATGCCGCTCACGGGCGCATCCGGGATCTGCCCGGGCGCCCTCGTGCGCTCTCTGCGACGGCCTCTCTCGGTGGGCGTGGGGCCGAGCCTGCTGGGTCGGGTCCTCGACGGGTTGGGGCGCCCCATCGACGGGGGCCGGCCCGTGCTCTCGGCTCAGCGGCGCCCCCTGGTATCCCAGGCTCCCGCACCGCTCGACCGCACGCGGATCTGCGCGCCGCTGGCCACGGGGATACGCGCCATCGACGGGCTGCTGACCTGCGGGCGGGGGCAGCGTCTCGGGATCTTCGCCGGCTCCGGGGTGGGCAAATCGGTCCTTCTCGGCACCATCGCCCGGCACGCGGTGGCTGACGTCAACGTTATCGCGTTGATCGGGGAGCGGGGGCGTGAGGTGCGCGAGTTTCTGGAACGGGATCTGGGCGAAGGGCTGAAAAAGTCGGTCGTCGTGGTGGCGACATCCGATCAACCCGCGCTGGTGCGGATCAAGGGGGCCATGGTGGCCCTCACGATCGCCGAGTACTTCCGCGATTGCGGGAAGGATGTGCTCTTCATGATGGACTCGCTCACCCGCGTGGCCATCGCCCAGCGCGAGATCGGGCTGTCCGCCGGTGAGCCCCCCACGACCAAGGGGTATCCCCCTTCGGTCTTCGCGCAGCTCCCGCGCCTCTTGGAACGGGTCGGCACGACGACGAGGGGCAGTATCACGGGCCTCTTCGCGGTGCTGGTCGAGGCGGATGACATGAACGAACCGGTGAGCGATGCCGCCCGCTCGATCCTGGATGGTCATGTGGCTCTCTCGCGCCGATTGGCGCAGATGGGTCACTACCCGGCCATCGATGTGCTGGCGGGGGTGAGCCGGGTGATGCCGGATGTGGCGAGTCCCGAGCACCTCGAAGCGGCTACCGAGATCCGCCGGATCTTGGCGGTCCACGCGGAGGCCGAGGACGTGATCAACCTCGGAGCGTACGTAGCGGGAACCAACCCGGACGTCGATGAGGCGATCGCGCGCCTGCCGGGGATCCGCGATTTCCTCAAGCAGTCCGTCGACGAGGCCACCTCGCTGCAGGAATCGGTCGCCCTGCTCCAGACCCTGGCGGCCTGGAAGCCCCCTCCGGGGACCACCGCCGGCCCGCCGGGAGGGAAAGATTTTCCGGTCCGGGAAGGTTCTTCCCAGCCTACGCCGCCACCGGTTCCCGCGGGCCCGATAACCTAAACTCTTCTTCAGCTTATACATATGAAGATTCCCGGCCCCGCCCGCCCATCCGGCATGCCCCTTGCATAGGAATGACGCGGTGCAGGGCAGCCTGCGTCCAGATGGACTCGACCAGGGAGGGCGCCAGGAGGTGAAGCGGTTTCGCTTCGCGTTGTCGGGACTCGAGAAGGTGCGGCAGGCGCGGGTCGACGAGGCCCGCCTGGTCTTGGCCCGCTCGGAGGCGCGCAAACGAGGGGAGGAGGTTCGGATCATGACGTTGGAGCAGAAGATCAAGGAGACGGCCGCGAAGGGGAATCGCGACGGGGTGCTCGACATGACCGAGCTTCTGGAAGAACAGGAATACCTGCGGGACCTGCGGCGGCAGCGGGAAGACGCCCTCACCCGATTGGACGGTTGGATCCAGGCGGTGGAGCAGGACCGGCAGCGGCTTCTGCAAGCCCGCCGGGAACACAAGGCGCTCGAGCGCCTGCGGGAGCGCCGGTATCTGGAGTTCGTAAAAGAGGTGCTGCGTGAGGAAACGCAGACGACCGACGAGGCGGGATCCTACGGTCACTGGGACGACCGGAAGCGAGCTTGAACGGTGAAGGGTGCACCCATGCACACGCGGGGAGAGCGAGGAGCGGCGGGGCTGTTCGGCATGGTGGCCGTCTTCGCGGCGGCGGCGGTTGTGATCACGGTGATCATGCTCTTCGTGACCGGCGTCGCCCAGCGGGGCATTCTGCCCCGCCTGAAGGGGCGGGCCGAACGAGCGATCCCCCCGAGCGTCGAGGTGCAGGCGCTGGAATCGGAGATCGGGGTGGGGCCCGAAGGCGTGGGGACCGCCCTTGATTCCCTGCGAGCTCTCAAGCAGCAGATCCGCGTCGGCAGTCAAATGCTCGATGCGCGCATCACGGACCTGCAACAGGAGACCGCTCGTCTCGAGAGCGAGCGCACCTTCGCCGATCGAGATGCCGAGGCGCGGATCGCGAAGCTGGCCAAGGTCTACTCCGGCATGAAGCCGGAGGCCGCGGCCCGCATCATGATCTACCTCGACGACGACACGTTCACCAAGGTGCTCAACAAACTGAACCAGCGGCAGGCGGGGAAAATCCTTGCCTACATCGATCCGGTGCGCGTTGCGCGATTGACGCGGGATGCCGCCCGATCGACGGCGGATTCATCCTACTAGGAGAGGCTCTGAGGATGCAGTTCTTCCCGGCGTTTCCAACCCTTGCGCGCCCGGCCTTCAAGAGCGCCGTCGACGCAAGCACGGGCAGCCCGGGGGAGCTTTTCGAACAGACGATCGACACGGCGCTTCGCGGGGGACATCGCCCCGGCTCTCCCGGGGTTCCCCCGACGGAGCCGGTCGAGCATCAGGAGACAGCAGCCGGGCGCGAAGGAGCCGACTTCGTGCCGCTGGTCGCCCTGGGACTTCTCGGGTCCCGGGACGATCTGGTTCCCTCGAGCGAGTCGGAGGAGTCGTCGATCCTGAGCGCCGCGGGTGGCAGGGCGCATCCGGTCGAGGTCGCCCGGGGGGTGCAGCAGGAGGAGGCAGGGGTGCAAACGATGGGGCGCGAAGAGAGCACGAACACGCAAGCGGCGCCGAAGCAGGTGCATCGGACGCCGGATGCCCAGTCGAAGGCCGGGGCGACAGCGGGGGAGTCGACCCCAGTGCGGGCGGAGGGGGCAAGCGAGACGGTACCCTTCCGACCGGCCGCGCCGTTGTCCGGCGTGCCCATGCCGCAGGCCCTCCATGATGCCGGTGCTCGCGCCGCCCGCGCCGCCTGGTCACCCGGGCAGCCGGTGGCAGCCGCGGAGAGCGAACGGTCGAACGGGATCGAGGTCGAGGTCCCTACTCCCGCGGGCCGGGTCGTGGTGCGGGTCGAGGGCCAGCTTCCGTCCGGAGCGGCGCCGCCGGCGCCGACCGCGGCGGGGCACTCGGCCGCAACCGAATCGAATGACCCCGATCGCCCCGCGGCCCTACCGGACCGTGACGCTTGGTTCGTCAGTCGGCGAACCTCCCCCTCGGTGGAGGGGGCGGATCCGGCAACGCCGCCTACATCGCGGCGATCGGAGGTCTCCGCACCCAAGCCGATCGCAGGCTCTCCGGCCGCCCGGGCGCCCGAGTCTGAGGATGTGCGCCCGTCGGCGCCGGCCGTGGCGACGAGCGGGGCGGCGCAGGAGACTCGCGGGCCCGAGGCGCCGATGACGCGCCCTTTGGTGCCCGCATCGGAGCCAGAAACGGTCACGGCGCGTCCGGCCGTGCGGGAGTCCGAGGCGGCCACGATGCATCCGGTCGCGCGGGAGTCGAAAGCGACCCTACCGCGTCCGGCCACGCCGGAGCCTCAGCCGAGCCCGCGAGATCCGATCACGCTGGAGCAGGCTCCGTCGACGCGCCGGTCCGAGGCGTCGGTTAGGGATCAGGCGACGCCCGGGTCCGCGCCCATGGCGAGGTTTTCGGACCTGACGACCTCCGAACCGGCCGGGCGACCCCGGGTCGGTTGGGACACCGTGCCCACAGCGCGAGGCACAGGCACGCCTAGTCCGGAGCGAGCTCCCCTCGGATCGAGGATGCGCGCACCCGAGGCGCCGATCCGCCCCGAACCGTCCCCGCGGACGTCGGGCGCCGGTGCGCCCGACCTTCCCGCGGCGCGTCCGATGCGGTTCGCCGCCTCCGGTCATGTCGCGGGCACCCGGAGTTCGATGGCCCCAACGGAGGCCGACATCCCGAGTCCGGCGGCGC
>Ga0180432_10002153_pt1 | contig 29818 bp, 18 predicted proteins | sample SS_ome_10_FD_132414 | JGI IMG/M metagenome (GOLD analysis project Ga0180432, IMG submission 132414) | Hypersaline lake sediment archaeal communities from the Salton Sea, California, USA - SS_1_MS_2 metaG | ecosystem: Environmental > Aquatic > Non-marine Saline and Alkaline > Hypersaline >...
CCTCTCGGCATTCAAAAAAAATGTCTATCGGATTTAAAACGCCCTGGCCTTCTCAGTTCAGAACATGAGTATAGATTATAGTCGTCTTCACATCCTTTTGTCCAACACATTCCTGCAGGGTTCTTTTATCGTATACGTCCTCCAGTATATACGTTGACGGGGCAATTTTTCTGCACTCCGTCCCCGCAGGAGTAAAGGGGTCAAGTATTAAATCTTCCGGTTATCTTGACAGGGAAATTGGGGACATGTTAGGGTCAGCCCGGGACATGCAAGGGGTTAGGGAAAGACGCAGGGGCACGTCGCGAGTTAGGAATGATTTTTCGCCAATATCTGGTGTCAGAGCGTCATTAGTGAATAGTCCAATCAGGCATGGACGAGAAACCCACGCCTATGATGTTGCGGAATGTATGATACAGACTTGAATGATTGTCGGAAATAGTGTAAAATAGGGTTATTTGGAGTCTGTCCAATGGATATCTCAAAACCACTCAATAAAATGACGATAAGCGAAAAGTTGCGCGTGATCGAGACCATCTGGGAGGATCTTCTGCGCGATTCCGAGAACGTTCCTTCTCCCGCCTGGCACGCCGACGTGCTTTCGGCACGGGAGAAGCGGATTCGAGACGGCCAATCTCAGTTCTCAGACTGGACCGAAGCCAAGTCCAGGATTCGGAAGAAAATCTGATGCAGGTCCATATCCTCGATGAAGCGGGGGACGACGTGGGGTCAGCCCTTAGCAAATAGGTTTTGGGTTTTCCGGGGACAGCATATAATGGCGCTAGTACAGGGGTCAAGTATTAAATCTTCCGGTTATCTTGACGGGGAAATTGGGGGCATGTCAGGGTCAGCCCGGGACATGCAAGGGGTTAGAGAAAGACGCAGGGGCACGTCGCGAGTTAGGAATGATTTTTCGCCAATATCTGGGGGCAGGGCCATCAAAGGTGCCAGCCCGCAAAATGATGAGTAACAGAAAGCTATCCTGTGCATTTTTGGGTTGTAAGGGGAAATCCGTGTCATAAATTTACAAAACTTTACATTTTTTTACATAAAGTGACAATTTTGCCACGATTTTTTACCTATTTGCACGAATAATTCTCCAGCATCGGTAGGGTGTGCACATTCCGTTTTCGCACACCCGGATCAAGGCAACGTGTGCCCGAGTCCTCCCCATACCGCGTGTGCAGCAAAGTTGCACACCCTATGGCGACGGGCGCAAGTCATGGACTTTTTTTGTGTATGTTATTTTAATTATTTGACATTATGTATGATATATACTAAACGAAACTATTAACATGGATCATGTACGATTTGTAAACAATAACTAACAACTAATAACCGGCAACCAATAACCATTCACCATTCCGGAGGAAATTGGTATGGCGACTCAAGCACAACTTCTGGCGAATCGGCGCAATGCATCCAAATCAACCGGGCCAAAGACGGCGGAAGGCCAAGCGGCGACGGCGAAAAACGCGACGAAGCACGGTCTTTTTGCACGTTATGACGTGGTTATCAGCGAAGATCAGGCGGATTACGACGCATTGCGAGACAACATGCTCAAGGAGCTGGCGCCCGAAGGGACGATGGAACACCTGCTCGGCGAGCGGATCGTCAGTCTGGTCTGGCGGATCAGACGGGCTGCGCGGATGCAGAATGAGCTGATCGACGTGAAAATCCGGCGGGAGATCAACGACACGTGGCCGGAGCTGTCGGAATCGCTCATTACGGGCAAGCCCTGCGATATGTCGAAATATTCGGATAAGTGTTACGACGACCAGGTCCTGGGTTATATTGCGATGCGGGATTTTGCGGGCTCGAGGGCGCTGGAGCGGCTGGCGATGTACGAGCGGCGGTTCGAGGCGAGTCTGTTCAGGACGATGGGCGAGCTTAAGAAACTCCGGCATACGCGAAAACAAGACTCGTCCGAGACTGCGGAGACGAAGGCGGCCTCTTCTCGCGGGCAAGATGCCCGCGACACGGAATGCGCAAAACAAAGCCAATCTTTCGCATGAGAAGACGCAAAACGGAGAACAGGAGGTGGACAATCGATCCCCAAAGCAAGCCCTTCCAATTGGAAATCGAACATATTAGACAGGAATAGCGGATCAGTGAGGAAAGATGTGTGCAATGCACGCCCCACGCTTTGAAATTTTCTTCATTGATCTTACTTCGGATCAATCCCAAAGTGTTTGAGCACCCAATCCACCTGATGCCGGATGACCTCGGGTGAATAGTTGCCGCCGCCCGGCTGGAAATCTTCGCGCAGATTCAGGGAAACCTCCAGTCCGAGCGTGTCGGTTTTTTCTTTGAGGAAGAAGCCGAATTTCGGGTGGTGGATGTGCTGCTGGCCGGTCGAATTGTCCGGCAGCGGCTCGTTGGCCTGCGGGTAGAACAGGTACAACGGTGGATCATCACGCGTGGCGTGGTTGATAATTGAGGCGTCCTCGAACAACTTTATCAGCTCCGGCCGGTTCAGATCCTGCTCGTCTTTCATACGGTAGAACGTAACAAGCGCCTCATGGACCCGGGTCGTATTGAACAGCGTGCAGATGACGCGGGGATCGTAAGAGGTTTGTCCGCCGATGCTGACGGCGCAGGTGATGCGGGTGGACCGGCGGGCGATGGGATCCTGGCTCGCCGGATCGGCCAGATCATCGTGATAGAGCAGCCACATGCTGATCCCGGCCCCGGCCGAACTGCCGCCGCAGGCGATCCGGGTCGGATCGATATTGTACTGTTTGGCCCGGTGGCGAATGGTCTGCACGCCTCTGGCGGCGTCGAGCATCTGCATCGGATACGGACCGACGTCGGTTAAACGGTAATTCATGGAGGCAAAAGAGACGCCGTGCTCGTGATAACGCCGAACCATCGCGGGGTTGACCGAGCGCTTGTCCCCGCCGCGGAAGCCGCCGCCGTGAATCCAGATAAATAACGGCGTGGGCTTGTCGCTTTCGATCAGGTAGAGATCGAACGCCTGTTTCTCATGCGCGCCGTACTTTTCGTCAATGTGGGTCGGCGACATTCGCCCTTCCCGGACTTTTGGTTGTTTCAGATGCTTGTCGAAAAATTCCGCTACGATTTCCACGAGTTTCGCGGGACTTTCCTCACCGCCTCCGAGTCCGTGGCCCGCGCCCCTGACGACTTGAAGGGTCACCTCGACCTTTGCTTTTTTCAGGGCGTCGCAAAGCAACTCGCTTTGATGGAGCGGAACCAGCATGTCCTTATCGCCGTGCATGATCAGAAAGGGCGGATCGTCTTGGGTCACGTAGGTGATCGGATTGGCTTTTTTCACAATAGACCGGTACGGCTCCCGGCGGATCGGTCCCCCGACGAAGAGCGATTCGGGCGATTGTGGCGCATCGTGCACGAGGCGGCCGCCCTCGAGCATGTGCTCATCCATCTGCAAGAAGTCCGTCGGCCCAAACCAGTCGCACACGGCCTGCACCCGGCTGGAATATTGGCGGTTCGCCTGCGTGTCGAATTCTTTCACGTCGCCCGACGTGCCCAGGAAAGCGACCAGATGTCCGCCGGCGGAACTGCCCCACGCCCCGATGCGGTCGGGATCGAGGCCGTACCGGGACGCGTTGGCCCGCACCCAGCGCACTGCGGCTTTACAATCTTCGACCTGGGCGGGAAAGATGGCTTCACCGCTCAAACGATAGCCGACATCCACGACGGCATAGCCTCGCTGGAGCATGGGCAAGGCCCGGCCGCCGGAGCCTTTGCGACCGGCCCGCCAGCCGCCGCCATGAATCCAAACGATCACCGGCTTCGGGGTGGACGGTTTGGCGGGTAGGTAGAGATCGAGAAGGAGCTTTCTATCACCCGCCCGGGCATAGACGATGTCCCGTTCCACTTTCGTTCCGGCGGGAATTTGCCGTAACCGGGAACGTTCGGCCCTTGCGGAATTCCTTGCGTTCGCCTGCAATCCGACCGAAGAAAAAAGTATGATAGCCGTAGATAGGATGGTTCTTCCATTTCTCACTTGTTTCGCCTCCAAACGTTCGTAGCAGGGCAGCGACGAAGCAATCTCATCTTTTTCAGCAGCTCCGAAAGCAGGATACGGGAACGTTCCTGGATCCCTGCTTGCGCAGAGATGACAGCGCGAATCGGTTTGAGTTAATTGGTTCTATTCGGAAATTCGACTTTTAGAATATCACCGTTCAGATCCACCGACGCTGACACAACACAACGGCCGCCACCGTAAAAATTCACATGCCATATTTGCCATTGTTCGACGTATTCCGCTCGGACATGCATCTCTTTGATGTCCTTCAAGACGTTCCCGATGCGCTCATCGGCGCTGGCGATAGCGATCGCATGAACGGCCGTCATAGGTCGTTCCAATTGGAGCTGCAATTTCTCAATGAGTTGCTCAAGCTCCTTTACCTCCGCGTCATTGCCCTGCGCTTTGGCTTGTTCAAGCTCCTTCTTGAGTGTGTTAATTCGTTCCGTAATCTTTGCTTTCGTCTCTTCGTCGGATGCCGTTTCCCGCCGTCCGCCGGAGCGGAGGTCGTCCAGCAATGCCTGAATCTCCCGGACTTCCGGCTCATTGCCGTCTCTTTTGGCCCTTTCCAGCGCGACCTCAAGTCGTGCGATTCTGACGCTTTTTGAAATGGATTCGGGAGGCGTCACGGTCGCCGTGCCGCGGTCGCTTATGGCATAACATCGAAGCGGTCCGCCATAGATTTCGCCCGGTCCGCCGGCGTGGCAGATATAGAGGGTTCCTTCGGCATCCATCGAAGGGCAGTTGTCGAACTCACCGCCGGTTCCAAACGTCCACTTCAACGTTCCGTCGGCGTTCACGGCATACACCAAACCGACGTCGGTTCCGAAATAAATGGTTCCGTCCGAGCCGACAATCGGGGACGAATCGCTGCCCCACGGCATGCCGCGCTGGTCCGGATTGAAATGCCAGTCGGGAAACGTTGTTTCATACGACCATATCACCTGGCCCTCCGGGGTGATCGCGGTGAGTCCCGTTTGGATGCCGGATTCGGCCCGCGTGTTCCGGGGCACCCACGAGGTCATATAAATCGTTCCCTCTTCTGAGATCGCCGGGGATGTTTCCATAACGCCCACGGCCAGTTCCCATTTCGTCGTTCCATCCGGATGGATGGCCAGAAGCTTGGAATAATCGTCGATCGCACCGGGTCTCGTGCATACGTACACCGTGCCATCCGGCCCCACCGCCGGAGCGGCCGCGATGCTGGTCGTGGTCTGGATGTCGTACTCCCATTTGATCGAGCCGTCTTGCGGATTCAAGGCCCTGAGCTTATCACCGCCGACGTAGATCGTGCCGTCCCGGGCAAGCGCCGGTGAAAGGATCGTTCCCGACGCACTGAGCAGCACGGACCATTTCTCCCAACCCTCCGGGCTGACGGCATAGAAACGACATTCGGCCTGTTCGTATTGACCTTCAACCGTACCGAAATAAAGTGTGCCGTTCGGATCGATGCTAATATGCGTGGCAATATCCTGTTGACCGACGCCGAAGGTCCATTCCACCGTGCGGTTCGGATCGAGTGCGTACAATCTTCTTTCATGTCCGGGCACCGAAAAGCCGGTCGTGGTCGATCCTTTCCATACGTGAAGGGCCTGGCCGAAGTAGATCGTTCCGTCCGGTCCTATGGCCACATCGTTGATATTTGCTCTCAGCCCCCTTTTCGTCAGTTCGTTCTTCTCGGCCTCGGACCAATCTTCAGGCGGTGCAACTTCAATGGCCGGCAGATCGAACCGCCATTTTTCAGAACCCTCTCGGTTCAAAGCAAAGAGCACTCCGGCGTGCGTGCCCACATACGCCGTACCGTCGGCGTCAACGGCAACGGAGCTGCCCCATGCGGGTAGCGTAAACTGCCATTTTAATCTGTTGGTCTGAGGACCCTCGTACGGACTTTGTCCGGTGCGCCCCGGATCGTAAGCGAACCCGGGCCATTGTGGTACCTGGGATTTGGCCTCGACCGTGTTGTTGTCCACCACCGCGGCCTGATCCGCTGGAAGCGAACGGGCGTGAGTGAATACATTTGTCAGAATCAACAACGAAAAGGATATGCCCTGTCTCCGTTTGTGCCAGTTCATGTCAGATACCACAAGTCAAACATCAAAATGTGCCCGATGCTAAATCCTCACCGAGCTTTTGGTATCCAGTATAACCGGCCTTCCCGTCGAAAGGCAAGAAAGAAGGGATTAAATATTGACTATTGATAAAGGACTATTGACTATTGAGAGGATGAGTTGTATTGGCTCTGCCTTGCGGGCAAATAGCCCATCGTCAATAGTCAATAGTCATTGTCATTGCTTTAGCTCACTTTTTAGGGCCGATTCAGCCGGATGTCGTCGATGTACAACGTTCCGGTGCCGCCGGCCGCCGCTCCGCCTTTACTGCCCAGGCCGACCGCAATTTTATCCACATTCAGCAGGTTGATCCCTTGATCGGCGAAGGTTTGCAGCGGGACGATCCACTCCGTCCAGATCGTGGTGGTCGCCGCGCTCGGATCATTGGAGGCCACAATGGCGGGTCCGCCGGCGGCGTTCGAGGCCGCCACGTAGAGCGGCTCAGCGGCGTTGGCCGTATCCCCGCGGAACCACAGCGACAATTCCGCAACGCCTTCCTCGGTCCAGTCGCGCACGTCTGTCAAGGTCAATAGAGCCTCCGAATTCGTGACCGGAGCGGTATTGTCATACGTCAGGGGCATGGACTGGGCGCCTCCATGAACAATCGTCTGCTCGGCGTAAGGCGGCATGAGGTAGCCGACCTGCGCGCCGTTATCCGCCACGCCAAAGCCGTCGATCCAGCTTTGCCAGATCGCTTCGCCGGCCGCGTCGTCATCGGTGTAGCTCTCGAAATCGTCCACAATCGCGAAATCAGCCGTCGTGAAAGTCCAGACTTTGCCCGTCCAGGGGCTGTCGGGATGCACGTTATTGACTTCGTCGATACGCCAGTAGTACGTCGCTTCCCATGCTAATTTACCGGGATCGTAGCTCTCGTCGCCGAGCGACCGGGTGCCTTTGTATTCGGATGAAGCCGCAGTCGCATTCCTCACGGCATCCGGATCCGCGCCGAAGTAAATCTCGTGCGAAGCGGCGTAAGCGCCGGGATTCCAGGTGAGAGTCGGCGTCTGCGTGATGCCCACAGCGCCGTCGGCGGGATTCGGGCTTCCGACGCCGCCCAGCGTGGTAAAGCTCCAGACGTCGCCTTTGTACGTGCCGAAACCGTCGAATTCGTCCACGCGCCAGTAGTACGTCTTGGCCAACTTCAGCGAACCGGGTGTATAGTTGGGCGTTCCGGTAGGCATCCCGACGGTGGCTTTATCCACCTCGTCGAAATTATCACCGAAATAGACCGTATGGAGTTTCGATCCGAAACCGGGCGTCCAGGTTAGGATGACAGACGGATCGACCGACTCTGCGCCGTCGGGCGGGTCGGGATTATAAGCGGTCTTCGGTGGAACCGAGAAGCTCCAGACAGGCCCCTTCCACGGACTATTCGGATCGTCCGGATTAACCTCATCGATTCGCCAGTAGTAGGTCGTTCCCGGGACAAGACCGTCGGGATAAGGAAATCCGGGAAAGCCGATCACAAAAAATGTCGAGGTCTGGTTGACCCGGAACTCAGGCGAATCATGCGAGGCATCGTTCACATGGTCGAAATTGTCGCCGACGTACACATCGTGCGAAACAGCGAAATCGCCCGGCGCCCAGCTCAGGCTCACCCACGTATCCTCGTGGAGGGCGCCGTCCGCCGGCTCGGGGTTTCTGGCCTGAGGGATCGGCGCCAGCACATACTTCACCGCCGCCTCCATCAGAGCGAAGGCATTGTCATTCAACATGGTATGTCCATAATAGTGAAAGAACATGCCGATGCGGATATCCGCGGCTGTCGGGCCGCTGCCGTCCGTCGGAGCGACAGCGAGTTGCGCTCCCTTTTCATAAACGATAATCTGATCGTATGTTTGGCCGTCGGCCAGTTTGGCGGTTGCAATGGAAACGCCTTGACCGCCGACTTTGCCGTTGGCAAACTGGGCCACGCCGTCCGGGCCCGTGATATCCGTCAGAACGGTCACGGTTCCACTGAGCCCTGCCGCGAGAAAATGAGTGGGATTGATGATTTCAATATCCGTTGTGGCGACGTCGCTGGTCCCGCCGCCCCCTAACGTCATGCCCATCTCATCCCAGGCATAAGGCTCGCCGACAATCATGGGGGTTTCTATTTCTGTGATTTCTTCTCTGATCGCGCCGGAGCCGACCGATTCCGAAATCCAGACCAAATCGGCGGCCTCCGCGGCCGCCTCCGTGGCCGCCTCGTCTTCGTCATCATCGAAATAGATGACCGTGTGTCCGAGATTTTCGAGTAAATCCCCGATCACGGCGTCGTAAGGGAAGGCGGCTAAGGTCGGATCGTTCACGATAAACAAGATGTCGGCCCCCATCGTGGGGGTGCTCAAGAAACCAAGAACGACGACCAGTCCAAAGAATGATGTTAGGAATTGCTTACCGCTCATTGTTTTGTCCTCCAAAATAAGATCACTCGTTCCCGAAGTGAGAACCTCGCCTCCGAAGTATGCGACTTCGCTGTGATAGACTGCCCCGCTCTACGCCTTTTCATAACTTCTCACGGAGCGGCCGTCTTCCACCTGCCGCGAGACTCAAAGCCGATACACTTCACTTTCACATATGTACCAAATCCGCCGTCGTCCGTCAAGGAAAATATTGTTATCCTACAGGAATAGAGCGTGCTTTTACCGCTCATCCTTCCCCGGCCACGACCAATTCACAAGGTCGTCGCTCCAGGCGACGGCCAGACTTGCGGCTCCATGAGCACGATGAGCCTTTAGTCCTGCTTTCGACGAACCGTGAAAGAACATGATATACCTGCCCAACGAGGGGTCCTGGGTCAGATCGATCACTGTCGCGGCCGTCAGGCGGCCTTGCGCCCAGGGCCAGTCCTTCTGCCCGAGCGTCAGAAGCTGTGTATCAGCCCCCCAGAATTGCGGATTCTTTGAGCGTTTTACGCCGATACCGTTTGGCGGCGAGTGAAACATCACGCACTCATCAGCCTGTCGAATGACCGTTACATTCTCCCCGGCCTTCGCGCGGCCGACATAGGTCCACGATGTCAGGTCATACGAATAGGATATGCTGGCGCCGTTTTGCTTGTAAAAACACCACCATTTCCCTTCTTCCCGGGCATCCTCCAAGAGGTACGGATCGATCATGCGACCCATCTCATCTCGCGGTACATCGTCTCCTTTAACCCGGAGCAATTCCGGCTCGGACCATTGTTCTAAATCGTTGCCTCGCATGATCCATATCCGGCTGTCCTGCGTGCCGTATGTTTCCTTATTCGGTGTCGGATAGGTTTGCAAACAGATAATCCATTGATTTTTGTAACGAATAATATTGCCGGGGCTGCTGTAATTCAAATTGCGGTCTCGCGGCGTGATGATTCGAGGGAATGTCCAATGCACCAAATCGGAGCTCATGCTCAGGGCGGTCATGTTGTAATAACCGCCGTCGGACGCCGTTTCCGACAGGGTGAAGTAGAGATAAAATGTGCCGTCATGATAAACCACGGCGGGGTCGCGAAATCCGTATTTATGGCCGCCCTGGAAGATAATCGGAGTAGTCAACGCGGAAAAATCAATCTTCTGTTTTGCATAAGTAAGCGAACCAAAGATGAGCGGCAATACACATATCAATCGATAGACGTCTTTTATTTTCATCGGGACCATCCTTTTTCTGCGTATCAAATTTCCTGTTCCCGAGGAGGGAACATCGCCGTATGTATCAAAACAATTTGTGTCCCTCAATAAAAATCTCCTCGTCGTACAAGAATTGACTTGGCTCTTGTACGACGAGGAGTACAGAATAAAAAACATCCGTGATGTGGGTACTTTACATTCGCTTATAGCGTGGACCGCCGCCGCCTTCGGGGACGGTCCATCGGATATTATCCAGGGGGCACTTTCTCTGGCAGGTCTTGCAATGCAGGCAGTTCGAGGGATTGGCCGGCTTGACCTCGCCGTGAATGGTCTCATAGACCCCCGCAGGACAGAAGGTAATGCAGGGACTGTTAAACAGGGGCGTACATTTCGTCCTGCACAGTTCGGGATCCCGAATGGTCAAATGGGACGGTTCTTCCTCGCGATGCTCGGTGGCCGCCATTGCGGTGAAGGTGTCCTTATCAAAATTTTGATTCGGCTTTAGACGATATCTTGAGGGTGTCATCGCATTGTAATCTTCTTCCACCCGGAATTTCGGCAAAAGCCCCCCCAGGACCGACAATGGCATTCCGCATAATGGACCAAACTTGGCAATGGTCTGTCGGAAGTTTCGTGCCGGTCTCATTTCTTTACTCACGTTTGATTGATCGATGAACTCGGTATATTTTTGAGCGGCCGCGTCGGGATTGTCCATCGATTGCTCGATGGCTTTGGCCGCCTGCATCCCCGAGTCGATGGCGTTATGCAGCCCCTTGATCTTGAGCATATTCACAAAACCGGCGCTGTCCCCCAGGATCATGACGTTGCCTTTGCCGATGCTTCCGGTATCGGGATCTCTCGGTATCGCGTAATATCCGCCTTCGGGGATCATCTTGGCACCGGCCTCGACGACCGTGCCGCCTTCGATGAATTGCTTGACGAAGCGGTGGTTCTTGAAGTTGGTCAGCGCATCCTGCACGTTGAAATCGCAGTATTTCCAGTCGGCCCCAACGATCATACCGACGGACAGATGATCCTTCGCCCCGGCGTACACGATGCCCCCACCGAACATACCGGGCCCGACCACCGGCGTCCAGATGGGATAGCCCATCGCGTGAACGACCCGGCCCGCCGTGAACTTCTGGTATTGTTCGGGGCTGACTTTTATCAATTCCTTGACGCCTACCGAATAGAGTTGCGGACTCTGTCTTTTCAGACGGGCCTTTTCGATGAACGTCTCCGTTAACAGCCCGTCGCAGCCTTCCGCCAGAATGACAAAATCGGTCTCGATAACTTCGCCTTCGACGTAGTTGGGCTGTTGATGGCCTTCTTTATCGATCCCCTGATCGACCAGTTTGACGCTCGTTGCCCCGGAGCCGGACTCGTTTAACTGAATGTCCTGCGCGCCAAAACCGGTCAGGATCTCGACGCCAAGGTCTTTGGCGATCTGGCCCATCCACTTCGTCAGTTTGCTGATGGATACGGAATAATCCCCGTGATGGATCATTTGGCCGAAGCCCAGACCGAACATCCTGGCAAGTTTGACGGCAAAGAAGATGTTGAACGCCATGTTCCTGCCCGGCATGAACATGATATCATCCTTGTCGATGACGTTGGCGAGCACGTCTTTGGCCTGGTCGCTCTCCCGCCATCCCGGGCTCGCCGCGTCCAGCAGCGTTTGCAGCGGTTCGGCTTCCAGGACCGCCCCGGAAAGATTATGGTTTCCGACCTCGGCCGATTTTTCCACAACGCACACGTCGAGATCGGGCTTGTTCGTTTTGAGCTGTATGGCGGCGGCCAGGCCCGCCGGCCCGCCACCCACGACTAAAACCGATACGCTATTATTGTCTTTGTAGTTTGCTGCTTTGATCATTGTGCTTTTTATCCTGTCCAGGTTCTATTTGGCTTCCAACGCTTGCACCAATTGCGGCACGGTTTCTTCGGCCGTTCCCACGATATAGTAATCACATTGTTTGAATATAGGCGCCTCGGGGTCGCTGTTAATGGCCACGATGGTCTCGGTATTGGCCACCCCGATCATGTGTTGAATGGCGCCGGAGATTCCCAGGGCAATGTAGAGTTTAGGCCCGACGGCTGTGCCGGTTTGCCCGACCTGGTGTACTCGTTCGACAAAGCCCTGTTCGACCGCCGCACGGGACGCTCCCTTTTCGACCGGCGTGCCCAGCCTTTTGTGGAGGCTCTCACACAGCGATCCCAGGAGTTGTTCGTAGTTGTCTCTGCTCTGCACGCCTTTGCCGCCGCTGACAATCACGTCGGCGCCGAAATTCACATCGCCCGAGCCTAATTCCGTCTTGATGATCTCCAGACTGATATCATTCTGGGAAAGGGCCACTTTATGCTGGACGACCTTACCCTTCCGGGACGGATCGGGGGGGATTCTCTTCATCACGCCCGGTCGCGCCGTCGCCATCTGCGATTTCGAGTTCTTGGTCCGAATCGTGGCCATGACGTTTCCGCCCAGAGCGGGTCGGGTTTGTAGAAGCAATCCGATGTCTCCCTTGCGAGAGCTGTCCCGGATGTCCAGCCCGGTGCAATCGGCCGTCAATCCGCAACCCACCCTGTACGAAATCATCGGGGCGAGCATCCGGCCCTGCGGAGTAGCGGCGAAAAGCACGATTTGCGGCCAGTGCGTGCTGATCGCGTCGGCAATGGCCTTCCGATACGCCGTCGGATCGAACTGCTCCAGCAATGGGTCCTCGATGAGGTAAACGGTGTCGGCGCCGGCCTCGATCAATTTCTTTGCCATGGGCTGAATGCCATGACCGGCCAGGCAAACTCCGACGTTGGTTTTAAGTGAATCGGCCAACTCGCGCGCTTTACCCGTCAGTTCGAATGTCGCCGGGTGGACGACGCCGTCGCTGTGCTCGGCCACGATCCAGACCTCGCCCTTGAAGGTCGGCTCGGTCAGCGTCAGGCCCCGGATCATATCATCCAGCGTTCGTGTGTGGAAACGACCGCCTTCCATGCCGAGAATTTTCTGCTTAATGTCATCATTGATTTGGTCTGTTTTTTGAACTCCCAGCTTATCGAGAGTATCGGACAGGAATTTATAATCTTCCTGTTCCCTTACGGTCGCTTCGAAACTTCTTTCAAACAGAGACGCTCGCCTGGCGGGCAGGATGTACCCGCTCTCCCGGGTCTGGCCGGCTTGATCGCCGTCTCCGTTGCCGTTTTTGACGCATTCGGTGAGCGCTTGGGCCAGTGACTGCACGTCATTAAGTTGCCGGCATTTTCGGGTGCTTTTGCCCGGCGGAAAAACGCGTATGACGCTCGTCTTTGAGCCTTTGACGCCAATATCCGTTGCTTTGATATCGTCGCTGCCCCAGGTCGTGACTTGCGTTTGTTTGGCCCAACGGGTTCGGGCAAATGTCGCGAACAAGGGATAGTCGTACTTCGCGACGGTGATCACCGCCGGCGGTTTCTTGGCGGCAACCGTCTGACTGCCGCCGCTGATAATGCGTGTAAACTCGAAGCGGTCCTTCTTAAATTCAGCATCCGTCACATAGCCGATACAGGGCAGGGACAATTCCTCCGCCATCTGGGGCGGGACCTGGGCCGTATCGCCGTCCACGGACTGCATTCCGCAGATGATGAAGTAATCCTTGTTGTTCTTTAGGATTTCTTTGGCGATCTTTCTAACGGCGAACGCCAGGGGATTCGCCGTCGCCCAGGTATCGGCGCCGCCTAACGCCCTGTCGGTCAGCAGGACGACCTCGTCGGCGCATCGGCTCAGGCTGTATCGCAGAACCTCTTCCGCCATCGGCGGGCCCATCGTCAGGGCGACGATTCTGCCGTCCCGGTCCTGGCTGATTTTTTTCATGTAGTCTGCAAACGCCAACGCCTGGGCATCCAGCTCGTTGATCACACTGGCTAAACGAGTCCGGATGAGTGTGCCGCTGACGGGGTCGAAGGCGTTGTCCGTGATTTGTGAGACGTCGGGAACCTGTTTTACCAAAACAATGTAGTCGCTCATTTTTCGTTTCTCATTTATAGGGGGTCATCTAAACGTGTAACAAACATTTTAATGTTTTATTCAGGTCATGTTGCCCTCTTCGTCATTATTGGCTTTAGGTAAAAGAATGCTGAAGGTCGTCCCCCGGTCCAATTCGCTCGCGACCTTCACACGCCCCTTGTGCGCTTCGATAATTTTCTTGGCGATTGCCAGGCCCAGGCCGGTGCCGGGGATGTGCTGTGTTTCTCGGCTCTTGACCCTGAAGAACTCGCCGAAGATAAAAGGGAGATGCTCCTGTGAAATCCCGATTCCGGTATCCGAGACGTCCACGACCAGGTCATTACCGGTTCTTTTCTGGGTGATAGTAACTGAGCCTCCCTCGTGATTGTAGTTGATTCCGTTACTCACCAGGTTCACAATCGCTTCTTTCAAACATTTCGGATCGCCGTCGATCACGGTGTGGTTGTCGCCCGGATGGAATTGGAGAGATACCTTCCTGGCCTCCGCCTGCGGCTTGAGCTCCTCTAATATCTCGGAGAGTATGGGCGTCAGGGAAATCCGCTCGAAACTCTCCGCGATCCGCCCCGCCTCGACGCGGGCCATGTCGAGCCAGTCGTTAATCAGTTGCAGGAGTCGATCAATTTTACCGGCGCCTTTCTCGATCATTTCTTTTTGCATGTCCGTCGCCTCCCCCGCGAATCCCTCGCGAATCACCCCGAAATACTGCTTGACGGACGTCAGCGGTGAACGGAGTTGGTGAGAGACAAGCGTCACGAAATTCTCTCGCATCATTTCCTTCTCGCGGCGCAGACGTTCGGATTCCGCGGTGAGCCGCCTTCGCTCCAGGCCCCGCTCGACAACAATCCTTAATTGATCGGGCGTGAAAGGTTTGGGTAAGAAGTCGTAGGCATTGCGTTTCATCGCCGCGACGGCCGATTCGATGGTGGCGTAACCGGTAATAACGACGGAGACAATATTGGGATCGATCTGCCCGATGGCCTCCAGCAGCTCCATGCCGCTCATGCCGGGCATTTTCAAATCGATCAGCACCAGATCGGGTTGGGTCTCTTTAATTTTATGCAAGCCGCTCTGACCATTCTCGGCGGTGTCCACGACACATCCATTCTTGGCCAGGGCCTGATGGCAGGAATCACGTATCGCCTCTTCATCATCAACAACCAGAATCTTGGGCGGTTTGTTCATCTATTGTGTCTCACTTTGCTTTTCAATTTTCCTGAACACGTCTCGTACGGCTTCGATCAACTCCTCCCGGTCGAAGGACTTGATGTAGTAGTAGAAAATATCTTGCTTGCGTATCTCGGACTCCAATTCCGCAGAATTTTTGGCCGCGGTCATAATCACTTGAATGCTCGGATCGATCGTTTTTATGATAGAAACAGCTTTATAGCCGGCCATCTCAGGCAAATCCACGTCCATGATGACGCAATCGAACCGGGCATCCCGGATTCGCTCCGCCATGGCGCTAATACTGGCTCTGACTTCGACATCGTAGCCTTCTTCGACGAAAACAGATGCCAATTGCCGGGCGGTTTCGTCATCAGGATCGACAACCAGTATTCTCTTGCTTTCGAGTTTCATCGGTTAATAACCACAACACGGTCAAATATTTCAGCTTCATATGAGCCATTCCAGCACTTTTCTCGAATCCGGAAGCAATCCGGGCGACTCAACCTCACCAACGCCATGCAATAACTGTGCCAAACAGTGTATCGCCGATAAGCATTTTTTCTAAGTGGCTAATAATAAAGGGAATATACGGTAATTAATAACATATTGGTTTTTGGAAGAAGGTTTCCTATTGGGGAATTATACCCCATTAATGGAGAGATTGGTTCCAATGAAAATCAGAAATCAAAGTGCAAAATGCAAAACTAAAGAAGTCATCCGCCGAAGGCGGATTCCGCAATTTTGGTTTCTTATGTTTGATTTATACATTTCTTTAGTCGTAATGCTATTCGAGAGCGTATCGACGGAGTTTCGAGCGGAGCGTTTTTCGGTCGATTCCCAACCATTCGGCGGTTTTGCCTTTGTGACCGTTACACATCTTGAATGTCCGGGCGATGTGCTCTTTTTCGACATCGACAAGACGCTGGGGCCTGTCCGCGTCTGATTGGGCCGGCATGGCCGCATTCAATCCGTAATACAACAGGTCGGACGGCTCAATCGTATCGTTCTCGGTCAACACGACGGCCCGTTCGATGGCGTTCTCAAGCTCTCTGACGTTCCCGGGCCAGTTGTACTCCACCAGGGCCTTCATGGCCTGCTTGGAAATCGCACGGATGTTCTTCTTTCTCTTTTGATTGTATTTTTTCAGGAAGTAGTTGGCCAGCGGCGGAATATCGTCTCGTCTTTCTCGCAAAGGCGGCAGCGTAATGGGTACGACGCTCAGACGGTAGAAAAGATCATCGCGGAACGTCTCTTCCTGCGTGGCTCTCTGCAAATCTCGATTGGTTGCGGCAATCACTCTCACATCGACTTTAATGACTTGGGAGCTGCCGACTTTCGTGATTTCCCGCTCCTGGAGCACGCGAAGCAATTTTGTCTGGATGCTCAGACTGATGTTGCCGATCTCATCGAAGAAGACCGTCCCGCCGTTGGCGAGTTCCAGCCGGCCGTACTTGGTGGCTTCGGCGCCTGTAAAGGAGCCCTTAACATGCCCGAATAATTCGCTCTCAAACAGGTTTTCGACCAGGCTGCCGCAATCGACGACGACAAAGGGCTTGTCCTTTCGGTTGCTGTGGTAGTGAATCGCCCTGGCGATGAGTTCCTTGCCGGTCCCGCTTTCTCCGGAGATCAGCACCGTGGTATCGGTCGGACTGACCTTCCGGACGATCTGCTCAATCTCTTTCATCGGCTCGCTCTGGCCGATGATGACCTCCGATCCGAAGCTTGCCTTGAGCTCGCTTCGCAAAAGAATATTTTCGAGGGCAAGCTCTTTTCTTTCCAACGCGCGACCGACGATCGTTCGAAGGCTGTCCGGCGTAAAAGGCTTGGGAAGAAAATCATAGGCCCCGCATTTCATGGCCTCGACGGCGGACTCCACCGTGGCGTAGCCGGTGATGACGACGACCACAATCTCCGGATATTGATCCTTAATGATGTTCAGGACGTCCATGCCGCTCAGACCGGGCATCTTCAAATCAAGGATGACCAGATCGAACGCTTCTTTTTCCAAAATGTCCAGACCCGTCCGTCCGTCTCCGGTCACTTCCACCCGGCTGGCGCCGCGAGAGAGCGCCTGTCGGCACGAATCACGCATAGACTCTTCATCGTCAATCACTAAAATACGAACCTGACCGAACATTTAAACCTCCACCTTCAAAGGCAATCTCACAATAAAAGTGGCTCCCTTGCCTGAGTGACTTTCCACTTCGATGGTACCCTGATGTCTGGCGATGATACCGAAGCTCACGGCTAAACCGAGTCCCGTACCGCGCCCGACCTCTTTTGTCGTAAAAAACGGATCGAAGATCTTCTCGAAATTTTCCCGGGGAATACCACAACCCGTATCCGTGAATTCAACCTCGATAAACCCGTCGCCGTTGGCCGTTCGGGTTTTGATTGTGAGTTCTCCGTCCCCGTCGATCGCTTCAGCGGCATTCAAGATGATATTCGTGAAAACCTGCTGTATCTGACCGGTATCCATCATCGCCTTGGGCAGGTTGGGAGAAAACTCGGTCGTGATCTTGATGTTTTGGAACAAGGCCTGATTCCGCAGCAGAGACAAGGTGCGTTTCAAAATGTCATTGGCATCCGCTTCTTCGATGTTCGGTTCGCTTTGCCGGGCAAAATCGAGAAGACCGCGTACGATGTTCTTGCATCGCGTGGCTTCCCCGACGACTTTTTCCAGGTTTTGACGTCGAAAATCTTCTTCCGGCGTTTCTTCCAGGGATAAGTGGGAGTACATTAAGATCGCGCCGAGCGGATTGTTGATTTCATGGGCGACGCCCGCGGCCAACTGCCCCAACGTCGCCAGACGCTCCGATTTCATAATCTGCTGGTGAGCAAATTCCTTCAGCCGTTCGTCTCGTTCTTTGAGGGATGAGGCCATCATATTGAAGGTGTCCGTCAATTCCGTTATTTCGTCATTCTGAGCGGTCTCTACCCGGTAGTCGAGATTGCCCTCGGCCCACTGATGGGAGGCCAATATCAATTGTTTGATCGGCTGGAGCATACTCTTGGCCAGAAAATTCGACACGATCAGGGCGATAATCATCCCCGCGCCGGCGATACCCAGGAACATGGCGGTGGCCCGGTTGCGCATGTCGATGAATTTCTGTTCCAGAATCCCGACATATAAAATCCCGATGATCTCATCCTTGATATCCCGTATCGGCTCGTAGGCGGCGATATACCAGTTATTCACAACAAAGGCCCGGTCGATCCACGGCTGGCCTCGGATGAGCACCTGTTCGTACACCTCTTCCGAGACGCGCGTCCCGATCGCACGCGTCCCATCTTCCTTCCTGACGTTCGTTGATATTCGCAGGTCGCCTTGAAAAACCGTTGCCGTGCCGATATCTTTCCCCTCGTACTTGACGGCCTGATAGACGGTATTTTTCACCTTGTCGACGATTTTGTCGTTTCGATTCAGTAAGTTTCCGGCGTACAGGACACCCAAGAGTCTCCCGTCATACCCGTGGATCGGGGCGGCGGCTTTCATCATCATCCCCGCCGTTTGTCTCGTTTCCTGTGTGGGTTTGGCTTTTGGGGTGCGAATGAATTCAATGCGCGCCTGCGCGGCCAGGTCGGCTCCCTCTTTGAGAAGGTCTTCCTCCGATACGATCACGGTGGCGGCGACGGCTTGCCCCGTGGACAGGACGCGGCTGACCAGATCGTCCTCTCGCTGACTATCCCCGGCATTGGAGAGGTTTCGAAGCCGGACGAGAACCCGGCCCTGATGATCGGTGAGCGTCAAGATATCCAGGACCTCTTCTTCTCTAATTTTCCCCAACTCCTCCGTCAACGTCGTCGTGTCTTTCTTTAATAAGGCGTCTTTGATGAAGAACCTCAGGGCGGTCAACCGGACGGTATCCTGGAGATTCTCGCTCTCTTGTCGATAGATGACGCGGGCGGAGTTCAGGTCGTTACGCACCTTGTCTTGTGCCTGGCGAATGATCCCGGTGCCGATAAACTGCGTCCCAACGAGGGTGGCCACCAAACCGCAGATCAGGATCACGGCCAAAAAACACGTTACCAGCTTGATTCTCAACGAGGTCTTCATTTCTATTCCTAAATCCGGCGGGGTCCGTCGACAATCCCCCGGTTTTTGAAACGCTCAAAGGTGGTTAGACGCTATTGATTCTACCCGGCGGGTATCTTAACAGGATTTGGGATTATCATCAAGCTCTTATGGAGGATTCAGCAGAGAACTTGAGTTCGGTCAATGCTTGTCGTTTGGAGATTCTTCACCCTCGTAAAGATCCTTGACTTCATCGGCGGTCAGGGCATAGCTGTAGATGCGGACCTCGTCAATAAGGCCGCTCCACGAGTGCCGGGATAGCAGCGAATCGGCGCCGATCCACACGTTGAAGCTGTTGACGGGGATGGATCCCGCGGTAGGGGCCGAGACGTCGCTCCGGCCGTCAATGTACAGCGTGGCGGTCCGCCCGTCATAAACGCCTGCGACATGATGCCAGCGACCATCGTCAAGACTCGTTCTGCCCAGGACGCCGCTGTGCACCCCGATGTCCCCGGGCACGTTGACGCCGCAGGCGAATTTCAAGCTGTCTGCATAGGTATGCAATTTCCAGCCGCTTCCTTTGGTGATGATCGTACGCCAAAGCGTAAGAGGTTCGTTCACCTTAATCCAACTCGATAGCGTCATTTCTTCGGTCATTGCGAAGAGGGAATCATTACCGCAATCGACCCAGTCACCCTCTCCGTCCAGTTGCAGTACCTTACCCCTCTCGGGATCGTCAACCACCCGTGCATCACCAACGAGTGTGCCGTCTATTTCGTATTTGGAAGAATCGGGCACCGTTTGTCCGTTAACATCGTCAAAGCGATAGTGCGCGACGAGCCTGCCGGTCAACAGATACTGATCATGATAGGATTTGCCTGCCTGGTACAATCTCAACTTCGCTTCCGAGTGTTCTCTTAGACTAAGCCGTATTTCAGGGGGCAGTTTCGTTATGGCCTCCTGCTGTCGATCCGTTGCCAGCTCGAACCGGCCCGCCTCGGCATAGGCCGCGGCAAGCGTATCGATATAGCGATAGCTATCCCAATGACTCAACTCGCATGCCTTCGTGGCGTTCTCAACCGCCCGGGTCCCATCGCGAAACTCCGCCTTAGAACAGGTGGCCTGAAACCGCGCCAGTTGATCCAGCGTCCCGGCGTGCCACGGCGCGGCCGCACCGGCGGACTCAAAGGTTTTAACGGCCCGGGCATATTCACCGCGTTGTTCATACGCTTGTGCCCGTCGGGCGAAATGCAAGGCGAGTTGTGTCCCCGCACTCTTCATGGCGGCATCAAGCTCAGGGATAGATGGCTGCGCCGAGCGACTTATCGCCGTCAGTAATTCAAGGGCCTTATCCAGATGCCCTTGTTCCATATGATCCCACACGGCCGAAAGCCGACGGTTCCCTTCCGCGAAGACCTTCTCGGCTTGCACCAGGGGTTGGAAGTCATCATGGTTGGTTCTATGTGGGAACATCTCGCGCAGCTTATCGAGCGCTTCCTTAGCCTGCTGCTTGCGACCTAAGCGGTGGAGCGTCATGGCGGAGTATGCCGCCGGGTCGGGATAGGGCGTGTCCCCACTTTGAAGCCGTAATTCCTCGGCGTGCTCCAAGCGGGCCAGGGCATCTTCGTACGCTCCAACGCGATAGTGGGCCATACCGAGCAAGACCTCGCCTGCCCATGCATCCTGCGCGATTCCGGCTATCTTTTCAGCCAGATTCAACACGGCATTCGCATCTCCGGCTCTGGGGTGGTACCGGTCGAGAACGCTATTGGCCATCTGCCAGTATGTGGACGATTTTGTTGTCGGCCACGTGGACAGGCTCCGGTACCATTTATCCAGGCCTGCAACAGTCTCTTCCTCCTGTCCGAGGCCGGCGTAGCAGAATGCTTCCACCCGCCCGGATAACGTAGGACGTACTTTTTCCGGCCACCACGCGATCCAATCCTTCATCTCGGCGATCATCTCCCGACAATGCTGTTCGGTGGTCAGGCCGGGGCCCAGAGATTCAACCGTCGGTCGATTCGGATCGATATCCGCCTCCCAGATTTCCCATGCCGGATGCCCAACGACCAGCGCCATCTTGGTCCCATCGCATGACCAGCGCCCCCAGACGACCGCCCCCGGAAGGACACGGCGAGCTGTCTTGGTCTCTAAATCGTAGATCCAGAAGCCAAAGCCCGTCAGTTCCGACCCGAGGCTGAGTTCGCGTCCCGTCGGCGACCACTCAATCGGGATGGGTTCATAGTCGGTCGGCATCGGCTTTCTCCACGCGGCCTGGAAGTACACCGGAAGAACCGGCAGCCTCCAGGCTGCGATTGTTTCTTTCGTGTCAATATCTGTGATCAGGATTTCACCTCTGTGCTCGTACGCAATGTATTTCTCGTCCGGCGAGATGGCGGGAAAATAGGAGGGGCTATAGATGATCCGTTCCGGCTCCGCTTCAGGATCGTCGAAAGCCTTTTTGCAAATGAACCAATCCCCCGAGTAGCGATGGTAGTAGATATACCTCGAATCCTTTGACCAGCCCAGAAGCACGCCTTTGACGAGGTGCCAGGGGTCACCGCCGGCGGCCGGGATGATGTAGATCTGCTCGAAAGCCGACCGATATGACCAGGGGGACTTCACGAAGGCAATGTACTTACCGTCCGGCGACCAGCGGGGAAAGTGGCCGAAGCTTACCAGCGATCGAATCGACCCCGCCTCCACATCTTCGACAACATCGATGCCCTTCGAGCCGGGTCTTTGGGGCCGGGCCAGTGGTGTCTCGTGATGCCATACTCTCCCAGGATCGAGGCGGGCACAGACCAGTTGTTGCCCGTCCGGTGAGTAGTCGGCCGCGGCGCTACTGGGAACCAGCCTGTGCGTTTTGGACCGGAGGTCTTCGTAGTAGCCGTGGATCCATCGCAGCATCCTCGCAGTAGGGCCGGTTTCGGTGCGATCCGGCAACGCGAGTTCTCGCCCGGATTCGAGACGGCCGACCACATACTTCGCCAACCACGGGACGAAATGGTAGATAAGAACATCCGGGGGCGAGGCGCATTCGGCGTCGGCCTCGCCATACCGACCCAGAACAACCAGGGCTCCCAGAAGGCCGCACTTGTATCGGCTGTCGTCGGGTTGCTTGTCAACACACGTTCTCGCATCGGCCAGCGCCTGTTCATAATGACCCATCCTGAAATACGTCTCGCGCCGCTGATCGTAAAGTTCTGCAATATCAGAATAGGCGTCGCCGGCCCATTCGATGGCGCGATTGTGATTCTCGATCGCTTCATTGTAGCGTTCCATCCGGCGCAGCGCCACAGCCCTCAGCGCGTAACCCGAAGGATTCTCCGGCTGGACAAATATCAGCTTGTCCGCATCCCGTTCCATATTCTCGAAGTCCCTCAGGGCCGCGTACGTCAGGGCCCGCATCTTTCGCGCCAGGTAGTGCTGTCGATCGAGGTTCAGGGCGTCCGACAGCAGGCGGACCATTTCGTCCAGCGTCTCGGCCGTGCGTGCTCGCACGATCAAGGCCTCCGGCGTCTGGGATGGAAACTTGTCGGCCAGCGTTCGGTACCGTGTGACCAGCGCGTCATTGCCCAATTCCACGTACAACATGCTCAAAAGCTCATACACGACTCCTTCTTCGGGGTGCTCGGCTTCGAGGGGTTCGAGTATTTGAAACGCCTCTTCCATCCGGCCCATATCGGTGAGGATCCGTGCTCTTAGCAACAGACCGTCGAAATGGTTCGGTGCCAATTCCAGTAATAGCCGCGTTTGCTCCAGCGCCTGCTCGTCCTGCCCTTCCTCGTAGAAGATTTCTGCTGCCGAAAAGGCCGCTTCGGTCTTCTGCAACGTGAGCCGATTTGTATTAGCCAGGTTCTGTCTAAATAGCCTGATGCTCAACAAGCCCATCAGAGCCACGAGGGCCATGCATGCCCCGGCAATGACCTGTATTCGGTTCCGCCGGACAAATTTCCGGAGCCGATAGACCGTAGTGGGCGGGCGGGCCGTGACCGGCTCGTCGTGGAGGTGTCTGCGAATGTCTTCCGCCAGGGCGTGGGCGGTCGGGTAACGCCGCTCCGGTTCCTTTTCCATCGCTTTGAGCGTAATCCAATCCAGATCGCCGTGAAGTTTTTGCCTCAGCGTGCGGACATCCGTCCGGCGGAGCATCGCCAGTTTCGTGGATGCCTCGTTGGATACCTTGCTCAATCGCGTGCTGGGCGTCTTGGGATTTTCCTCACGGATCACACGCCGGACATCCTCAACGCCGCCTTTCCTCAATGTCTTTGGATCGAACGGCAGCACACCGGTCAGTAATCGATAAAGGACAACACCGAGCGAGTAGATATCCGTGCGTGTATCCACACCGTCGGAGGTCATCTTCGTCTGCTCAGGACTCATATACTCCGGCGTCCCCACAAATTCTCCCTGCTCGGTCGTGAGCGTCCGTTCGGTCAGTGAATCGGTCAATGCCTTGGCGATACCGAAATCGATGATCTTGGGCGCCGCGTTGTTATCTTCCAGTGAAACGAGAATATTGGAGGGTTTGATATCACGGTGAATGATCCCCTTCTGATGGGCATGCTGCACCGCCTCACAAACCAGAAGGAAAAGTTTAAGTCTTTCTTCGATGGTCAGTTTGTGCCGATCGCAATAATCGGTCATGGCGATTCCCGTAACGAGTTCCATCACAAAGTAGGGCCTGCCGGTCTCGGTGGTTCCCGCGTCGTAAACCTGTGCAATAGCCGGATGGTGGAGAAGGGCCAGGGTCTGACGCTCGGCCTCGAAGCGGGCGATGACCCGTTGGCTGTCCATGCCGGGCTTGACGATCTTGAGAGCGACTTGGCGCTTAATGGGATGCTCCTGCTCGGCCAGGTGCACGATGCCCATCCCCCCTTCCCCCAGCACGTCGAGAAGCTTGTATCGGCCAATCCGGGTCCCCGGTTGTTCCGCGAGACGCTCCGTCGATTCTGCTTTTCGAACGGTCTGTTCGTTGGGTCCGTCGTCATCAGAGTCGGTCTTGTCGGTCACTGTGGCGAACAAGCGTCCCAACTGTTTGGGGCTGAGGCGAGATATCGATTTTTTGCTCATGGCTTAACAGAAAATGAGTGTTCCGGCCAAAAAACACGTCCGTTCATTAAGTTAATACAGGAACTACTCGAAATTTTGCGCGATCTCCGGGAAAAAACGCGCCATTTCCCGCAATTCGTCACTCACCTCGTCGGGGGAATCCACCAGGTCCCGAATGTGCTTTTTCAAAGCTGATCGGATTCGCCTTTTCACCGTGACCATCATATTGGCAAGTTTGGTTCCGTCCGGAATACCGTATTGACCGCAAATCTCCTTTACCGAGGGCGGATCGGTCTCATCGATGATCGGTTGTAAGACGCGCTGCTCGAAGACTTTCCAGTACACCGTCAAGCCGTCTTCATGGCAGGCGGCTTCCACTTCTTCGAAGACGCGCTCCAATAACGAGGACACCCAGGCGTAATTAAAACAATCGTCCGCAGACAGATCGTCAAAAACGGCGACGACACGATCCGGATCGACGACGTCCAGAGAAACGAGTTGGCCTTTGGGGACGCGTTTGCGAGCGGTTTCCTTATGTTTGACGTTGATACAATACCGGCGCAGCGACGCCAGGAGGAAGGAGCGAAAGCGCCCTTTGCGACGATCGGCCCGTTGGACCAGCTCATTGCCAAGGACGATCTCGTGAAAGAAGGCCTGGGTCAGGTCTTTGGCTTCTTCATTTGGGTATCCGTGCCGCCGTAAATAACAATAAACGGGCTTCCAGTAGTTCTTTAACAACGAACCGATCAGGGCATGACTGCTGTCCTCGCCCGTTCGTACGCTTTCGATGAGCGTCCAATGGGTGGTCAGAAACGTCTGCCCTTCTCCCCCGATATCCGTCTGATCGTCGTATCTCATGGTTGGGGCTCTGTGGCATCCTGGCCATGCCCGCGAACGATTAGAGGCGTCATACAACACCTCGTTCGCGTCGGAGATTACATGATACACGAAAAACCCTCGATTTGCAAGAGCATGTCGGGGTTGAGTCCGCTTTTAAGATCGCAAAAGCATAAAAAGATCCGTCCCGCGCGCAAAATCGAAAACTTTTGCTGTATCTTAATGGTGGAAGCCCGGATCGAGCAAAAGATGACACAGTGCCTCAAAGACTTCCGAAGAATGCTGTAGTGTCTTCAATATGTTTCTCAGAGTGGTCCATTTGATTCCATGGACTTTAGAAAGGAGAAAGAGAATGAAAACTCAAAGAGCAATCCAATGCCTGTTTAGTGCTGTGGTGCCCATACTTTTTCTGTGCGGCCCTGTCTGGGGGCAACAGGTCGGGCAGTTGTTCTTCGATGATTTCAGCGACGGAAATGCCCAGGATGGCTCACCCATATCCTGGCTTTGGGATGCAGCTTTGGCAGATGTGGCCGTGGTTAATGGATATCTGACTGTGCGACCGAAGGTCCAAAAACCCTTTGTTCCGTTTCCCACGATTGTGCCAAAAGATACCAACGGCGATGATGGACAGAAGTTTACCGGCGACCTGGCGGTAACCGTGCAATTCACTATGACCCAACCTGGCGACGCCTCGGCTGGAATCTTCGTGCGTTCTGCATTGCCTGAAGATAGACAAGCCTATGTGGGCGGGATCTACGGAACCAACAAGTTATTCCTGGAACGGGACGACGGCGTTTCCTTCTATAGTAAAGAGGTGTTTGGCACATGTTGGATTCCCGGCTTTAACATCGGCTCGGAAGATCTCATCCTCCAGCTTAGCGCTTCCGATTTTCTCACACCCCAGGGCACCAAGAGCAGCCGTATCGAGCTTCGAGCCTGGCGGCCGGGCGAAGAGAGGCCGACCCAGCCTCAACTGAGTGCCGTTGACAGCACGTATTCCGACGGATTCGCCGGTTTGTATGTGGATTCCGGTGCATATGCTCCCGGCCTCTCCGATATCACGGTACGCTGGATCGAGTTTGTGGGAGAATATCCCGACTCCGAGCCTATCGTTGACTTCAATGGCGATGGGAAGGTGGATATCAGCGATCTTCTCCGACTCATTGAATCCTGGGGGCAAGACGATCCGATGTGTGACATTGCCCCTCATCCGTTCAGCGATGGGATTGTAGATGGCCAGGACCTGGAGCTTCTGATGAGCTACTGGGGGCAACCTGTTGATGATCCGACGCTGAAAGCCCACTGGGCTCTGGACGAAGCCGAAGGCAATGTCGCCGGGGATAGCGTTGCTGAAAACAATGGTTATAGTGACGGCTATCTCATGGGCGATCCTATCTGGCAACCGACGGGTGGACAATTGGATGGTGCGCTGCAGTTGGACGGAGTGGATGATTTCATCATCACCAGCCCGGTTTTGAATCCGGCAAACGGTCCGTTCAGCGTTCTTGCCTGGATCAAGGGCGGTGCGCCGGGACAAGCCATCATCTCCGAGCCGGGTGGTGCACATTGGCTGTCCCTTGACCTATCGACCGGTCATTTGATGACGGAGCTCAAAAGTGCCAGCCGGTCCGGCAGTTTCCTGCTTTCAGAGACGATGATCAATGACGGCCAATGGCACCGGATCGCTCTTGTGTGGGATGGCTTTTACAGAACGCTCTACGTTGATGGCGTCATAGTAGCCGAAGACACACAGGATGGCCTGAGCAGCTCGGGTAACGGTATCTACATCGGCGCCGGCAGAGACCTGGAACCCGGAACCTTCTTCTCCGGCCTGATCGACGACGTCCGCATCTACAACCGAGCTGTGAGTCCATAGCACATCGAAACGCGGGTTAAATAGACGGCGTTGATCCCCGTCGTTGGCACATGGCATGAGAATACTAACGATCTTGAAAGGGTAGCAATATGAAGCGTACAATTTCACTCGTATTGGCTTTGGCGCTGGGTAGGGTCACGGAGATCGCGCAGGCGGATTTCACGTTTGGTACGCCGGATCATATTGGGCCGCCGATCAACAGTCCATACAGTGAAGCCCTGACATGCATCACGGCTGACGGTTTGGAGATGTACATCTCCTCCCTGAATAGGCCGGGAGGATATGGTAGTTGGGATATATGGGTATTGAGGAGGGAAACGGTAAACGACGACTGGGACACACCGGAAAATCTGGGTCCACCGATCAACACCGGGGGCAGTGATGGCGGCGCATACATTTCGTCCGACGATCTGGAGATGTACTTCGTGGCGTATAACAAGCCGGGAGGATATGGTGATAGCGATATATGGGTGGCCCGACGCACAAGCAAAAACGGCCCCTGGGCCCAGCCGGAGAATTTGGGACCCATTGTCAACTCGTCCAATTTCGAGCATTCTCCAATAATCAGCACCGATGGGCTGGAACTCTACTTCAGTTCTAATCGGTCCGGTGGTTATGGTGTTGAAGACCTATGGGTCACGAAACGCGCCACCAAAAATGATCCCTGGAGCCATCCGGTTAATCTCGGGCCTTCAGTCAATAGCTCGGCCAGTGAAGACTACCCTCGACTCTCATCCGACGGTTTGCTGCTTTTCTTTTCAGAATATAAAGATACCGTTGGATCATTCCGACCCGGCGGTTATGGTGATCCGGATATATGGGTCGCAAGGCGTGCAAGCACCTCGGATCCCTGGGGTACGCCTGTAAACCTTGGGCCGACGGTGAATACGTCATATCTTGATTGCGCCGCAACACTCTCACCGGATGGACAAACGCTCTATTTCAACTCTGAACGGCCGGGTGGACTCGGTGGACCATACGGAGATATATTTCAAGCGCCAATCATCCCCATCGTTGACCTCAACGGCGACGGAATTGTCGATTCTTCAGATATGTGCATGATCGTCGATAACTGGGGCACAGACCATTCATTATGCGACATCGGCCCGATGCCCTGGGGCGATGGCATCGTCGATGTCCAGGATTTAATCGTTCTTGCGGAGCATTTATTTGAAGACGACCGCTTGGTCGCGAACAGGGCGCTGGACGAGACGGAAGGGAACATCGCCTATGATGGCACAGGTGAAAATTACGGCACCCTTCATGGCAGCCCAACGTGGCGACCGGTTGGTGGTCAGTATGACGGTGCATTAGAATTCGACGGGATCGATGATTACATAAGCACGCCTTTTATCCTGGACCCCGCGAAGGGATCGTTTAGTGCGTTTGCCTGGATTAAGGGCGGTTCGCCCGGTCAAGTGATTATCTCTCAGACGGGACGTATCGGCGAAACATGGCTCGGTATAAACCACCCGGATGGCGGACTCATGACAGGATTGGGCGACATCTACTTCGGAGTATTGGAGTCGCAGTCCAAAATTACAGATGATCAATGGCATCAAGTCGGTCTTGTGTATGACTTCGATGCATTGCATAGGCGATTATATGTGGATGGAACCCGGGTGGCCGAAGATGTGACGTTCGTGGCTCCTCAGCCTTCGGATGGAGGTTTGAACATCGGGGCCTCAAAAGACCTTGATACACGATCTTTCTTCTCCGGTCTGACCGACGACGTGCGCATCTACAATCGAGCCGTGAGCCCGTAGGACACCGCAAACCTCACAGTAGAGATCATCGTGCCGACAGGCTTTATTCCATTTAGAAAGCTATATACAAGAACATGTTGCTATCGAACTTTTTCATAAGGCAAAAAAACAAAAAAAACAGTCATGCGCGCAAAATTGCAATTACTTGCTGTATTTATGGGTAGAGACCTGAATCTGAAAAAGGTCGGTGTGAAACCAACAAGACGTTTGATTAATGGGAAGAATGGTTGAAAAAGTGCTGCAGCAGTTTCAAGCCGTTTTAGGTAAATCGAAATTAGATTGCCGCTGAAGACGTCCATTCGATGTAAAAACAAAGTTGAAAGACAACCTCCTCAAAACGTATGAAAAATACGAGAAAGTGAGATGACACTATGAAACGCACACGTACATTTTTGACAATCGCAAGAACCTATGGTCCCCTCCTCTGCCTGCTGGCCGTCCCTTTATTGATTGCCGCCGATATTACCTACCCCACATGGCAGGACTATAACGACTCGGTGGACTCGATTGCGGGCGTGTGGATCAGCGGCCAACAGAGTTCTCCGGAGGATAATCCCTGGATCTGGACCGAAACGCTCACACCCCTGGATGATACGGGTATGCGGTATGCCTATCGGGGATCGGGTCCCAACGGATCGGTTCATGAAGGCATGCTCGGCCTGTCGGGCGTTCGTGTGCCCGGCGTGGCGATAGGGGAGTTCGTCCAGACGGGAGAAAACGAGTATTACTTCACCGTGATCTGTCATGCCGCCGGCGCCATACCGGAAGAAAATTTACATGGTGAGCTCAAATGGGTCTGGTACTGGATCGGCACGGCTCACCTCAGTGACGAGGGCACGTTGGTCAAGGATGGAATGTGGCAGTTCTACAATTCGATCGATGTGATGGACCCCGTCATTGCGGACAAAGACGCCGATGACGATGGCTTCCCGGATGAAGGCGCCGTGCCTCTTTTGTGCGGTCCGTGGCCGATGGAATCGAAACGCGTGCTCTTGCAGGCCCCAACTCCAAAGGAACAAGCAGATTTTTCATATTGATCGCAGGCAATCTTGTCGTACATTCGAAATAGCCACTTTGATAGACCGATAGCTATATCAAGGACGAGTAACGAGTTTTTCTCCCGTTACTCGTCTTTTGTTTATTGATCCCCGCAGAACCAAGTCCTTCCTCTCCGAAGAAGTGCCATAGGGAACACGGATCTGGGAACCGTCAAATTCGCCTGTCATAATTCACATCTAAAATAATATCCTAAAAAAAAGCCCGGCGCGCAAAATCGAAATCTTTTGTTGTATTTAATGATGGAAGCCTGGATCGAGCAAAGCACGACGTAATACTTTCAGCGCTTTCAACAATCGAAAGATAGTCCTGAGAATGTAGCCGTATCTTGAATGTGTGTTTTAGTGTTATACA
>Ga0180432_10002154_pt1 | contig 29816 bp, 22 predicted proteins | sample SS_ome_10_FD_132414 | JGI IMG/M metagenome (GOLD analysis project Ga0180432, IMG submission 132414) | Hypersaline lake sediment archaeal communities from the Salton Sea, California, USA - SS_1_MS_2 metaG | ecosystem: Environmental > Aquatic > Non-marine Saline and Alkaline > Hypersaline >...
CTGACCAGAGTTGGCTCGACTTCGGCATCCGGCATCACGACCATGAAATTCTTCGCTCCGGCCTGGGCGATAACCCTTTTTCCTTCTTCTCCGCATTTTCTGTAGATCTGTTTGGCTACAGGAGTCGAGCCCACAAAAGTGACGCCTTGAATCAAAGGATGTTCCATGAGATTCTTGGCCACTTCCGCCCCTCCATGGACCAGGTTGACAACGCCGGGAGGAAAGCCGGCCTCATCCATCAATTTGAACAGTTCAACCTGACTCATCGGCGTTCGCGGGGATGGTTTCAGGACAAAGGTGTTACCGCAGGCCACGGCAAAGGGGATAAACCATAGTGGAACCATGAAGGGAAAGTTGAACGGGGCAATACAGCTGAACACTCCCATAGGTTGATTGATAAGGTACTCATCCATTCCTAGAGATACATCCTCAAGGTTAGTTCCCTGCATCAAGGAAGGAATTCCCGTGGCCACCTCCACCATCTCGATCCCCCGGCGGGTTTCCCCGCGGGATTCGTCAATGGTTTTGCCATGCTCTCTTGTCTGGACAATACTGAGCTCATCAAAATTATCCTCCAAGAGCGCGACCAACCGGTGTAAATAGCGGGATCTGGCTACGGGCGGTGTGTTCCTCCAGTTGAGATAGGCATCTTGAGCGGCCTTGACAGCCTCATTGACCTCTTTGGCCGTGGACATGGGAGCAATGGCAAGGAGTTCATCCCAAGCAGGATTTCTAATCTCCACATATTCTTGACTGTGGGAGTCCACCCAATCGCCACCGATAAAATTTTGCAGTTTCTTTGTGCTCATCGCAAATTCTCCTCGTCTCTCTTCAGTTTTTATCTGTCTTTTTTTATCTGACTTTCATCTATCTATCGTTCATACGTTGACACTATCTCCCCTGCTTATGATCAACTCGACAGGGATTTCAATGATTGATTCCCTTTTGATCTGCTATTCCGTAAGGGTATCGGCATAGTCCAGGACTTCATCGATAATATGGAGACCCTCTCTGAGTTGATCCTCGTTTATAGATAGAGGCGGAACCAAGAATAAAAACATCCAGCGGACAAAAGTGAAAAGTCCTTTGGCCATCAGGCGGCTGTAGATTTCCTTGCTGTTTTCGGCCGCTTTCCCCATGGCGTTGTAGGGGCTGAGAGGCTCCTTGGTTTTCTTGTTCTTGACGAGCTCAAGGCAGGAAAAAAGCCCGATGGCGCGTGCATCTCCTACGCAGGCATGCTTCTCTTTCAATCGTTCCAATTCAATTTTCAGGATATCTCCCATGGCTCGAGCATTTTCGATTAAATTATCTTCCTTATAGACATCGATAGCCGCTACGGCGGCTGCGCAAGATAAGGGGTGGGCGGCATAGGTCAATCCGCAGTAGAGGATATCCTGGTCGATGATATTGCTCACACCGGTTGACACGGCCACAGCACCCAGAGGAATGTAAGCGGAGGTGAGGCCTTTGGCCATGGTCATGATGTCCGGGACGATGTCCCAATGTTCGATGGCAAACCACTTCCCGGTGCGGCCGAAGCCGGACATGACCTCATCGGCGATAAAAAGAACTTGATTGTCCTCACAAATCTGTTTGACTCTCTGCATATAGCCGTCGGGAGGGATGATGATGCCGTTGCTGCCCACAACCGATTCCATGAACACGGCGGCTACGGCTTCAGGTGTTTCGTACTGGATGATCTCTGCCACATGCTCAGCGCACTGAAGCCCGCAGCCTGGATATTCCAGCCCGAAGGGACAGCGGTAGCAGTAGGGATCCAGGATATGGATCACGCCTGGTATGGCGGGCTCAACCGGAGGTCTTCTGGGATCGCCCGTTAAAGTGATTGCTCCAAAGGTGGCACCGTGGTAGGACCTGTAACGGGCAAGGATCTTGTGCTTTTTCGTGGCCGTGCGGGCAATTTTTATGGCGTTATCGTTGGCCTCTGCACCACCCAAGGTGAAGAAGAATTTGCTCATGTTCCCTGGAGTTGCCTCAGCCAGGGCTTTCGCAATTTTGGATCGTGACTCATAGGCAAAACCGGGATAGAGGTAGCAGACCTTGGCCACTTGATCCTGAATGGCTTTGATGATTTTGGGATTTTTGTGTCCGGCGTTGACACACATCAACTGCGAGGAAAAATCCAATATTTTTCGGCCATCGGGATCGATGATATGGACACCGTCCACATCGGCAATGACCGTGGGATCCACATCCGCATTCACCGACCAGGAATGGATGATATGGTTTTTTGCCAGTTCTTTGACTTCCGAAGCATCCATGACAGAACTCCTAATGTGTGATTTTCTTGAATTCCACTTCTTTATATTTGCTGGGGATCTGATCCAACAGAGGGCTGTCTTTTCCTTTCAAGTATCGATCAAAAAAGGCAAGAGTATACGCATTGATGATTTCGTGGGCCAGGTGTTTGTCGATTTGACCGGGGACCTGAGGGAAAAAGAGCATGAGGTCCGAGAAACTCCCATGCTGGGAATTTTTAATTTTCATTACATAGCGATCACTTTTCGTGTTGGCCAGGAAAGTCGTATCGAGGGCTCGGACCTCTTTGAGAAGTTTTTCAAAATCCTCAGGACTCATCTTATCCGGGGAGGGTTTTTCGACTTCTCCGTGCATCATTAAAATTGGTTCCTCGATGCCGGTTTCGACCACATCGCCAAAGAGCTGGCCATCACAATCCACAACAGCTTTCACCCGGTTGTCATCTTTGGCTATTTGAACAGAGGCAGCTCCTCCGAAAGACCAGCCGAAAGAGCCGATTTTGTCCAAATCCAATCGCTTGTGAAATATACATCCGGGGTTGTTATTGAGCTTTTCAATCTGGTCGATGACAAAGGAGATGTCGCCCACCCAAGCCTCAAAAGGCAACCCACCCAGATACTCAAATGAGGCCATGGCATCTTCGTCGCTTTTTCCTGTGGGTTCGGGGAATGTGTGGGCATCGTGCACAAATCTGTAGCCATCTGGAAACACGACCGTTTTATTGAACCCCGTATGATCGATGCTGAAAACAACATAGCCGTTATTGGCCAGCATCTCTGTCTGGAACGTGGCCACATTCCGCATCCAACCGCCGCCGTGGTTGTAGATCAAAACAGGGTATGTGGGCTGTGACTTAGAGATTGGGGCATCCAGCACGGCATTCGTCTTGACATGCATCGCGGGTTTGTAATCTTTCCAATCGCCGTACTGTTCGGGATTGTTGATGTAGGGATAAGGCGAGGCCCCTTTCACCTTTTCGGCTGGGTACCAGACCTGGACCATGAGGTGCCTTTTGTCATCGGGGTCCGAAGTAAACAATTCATCGCGGTTTGCATCGATCCAGAAGTAATCATGTGTTCCGATGGGATAGGGTCCGGTCAGTTTGGGAAATGGATTCTCAGGTATTTTGGGTTCAGCCTTTTCTTGACCACCTCCCTCGCTCCAAAGAGAAAAGGCCAACACCACAATCCCTATGACCACAATGGATATGATCAAACTGGATTTCAGATTATCCATTTTTGCCCTCCCTGAGGTTGTATTCTTATCATATTTGCACAAGTTTTGCGAGAAAAACCGGGAAGCTGGTATAAGAACCTATTTTTGTTATAAAAAACCTCATTCTAAGCAAGAATATCGGTTATCTTTTTTACATATTTCATTATTTTTCAATAATTTGGATAAGCCAAACTACAATATCCGTCAATTGGAATTGCGGATGAGTTGGATGTAAAAGTTAATGATTTCTGCGTAGTTTGTGACAGCGATTCGCTCGTTTGTTCCGTGGGCCATAGCAATATCCTCTGGCCCGATGCGGAAGGGAACAAACCGGTAGATATTGTGACTCAAGTTGGCATAATGTTTGGAATCCGATCCTCCCATCATGAGCCCAGGCGCAACAAGAACATCCGGAAAGACCTGCCGAATCGTCTCAAGCAGCAGAACAAAGCTTGGAGATCCAGTGTCCGAAACAAAGGATGGCTCGGTCGCCGATGATTTCAGGGAGACGATGTCTATCCTGGAATCATCGGTTGTGTGATGAATATGGGCCATCACTTCGGCAATACTGTCTCCAGGAAGAAGTCGGAAATTGACGATGGCACGGGCTTCTTGAGGCAGCACATTTTCTTTGACACCTGCTTGGAATACAGTCGGCGAGGTCACCGTGCGTACAGTTGCGTTCGTGATTGGCGATGAGGCAAGCTTAGCTTTGATCATACCTCCGAAAAGCCATTGGTTGGCAAAAATCAACCGCATCGGAAAATTCATTTCAGGACCTATGTAATCAAACATCTGTGCGACAGGATCTGAAATTTTCGTTGGCATTGGATTCCTAATAAGTTTGTGAATGGCGCTGCTCAGAATTCCGATTGTCGAATCGCCAGAAGGCATGGCCGAATGCCCGCCTTCCACTTTAGCAGATAACTCTACACTCACATACCCTTTCTCTGCGATGCCCACCATAGCCACAGGCTTTGAAATACCAGGCAGCACGCCATCGACAATGGCCAGCCCTTCGTCCAAAACATATTCGAGATCGACACCTCTTGATTTGAGAATGGCTGCGATATGATGAGCACCGTGATTTCCTCCCACCTCTTCGTCATGGCCGAAAGCGAGATAGACCGTTCGATTCGGTTGATAGTCTTTCCCCAACAGCCACTCAACGGCCTCAAATAGCCCCATAAGTGAAGCTTTATCGTCGATGGCCCCCCTCCCCCAGATGTATCCGTCTGAGATCTCTCCTCCAAAAGGAGGTTGAGACCAGTCTCCCTCGGTCCCCGGTTCGATGGGGACGACATCCATGTGGGCCATGAGCAAAATCGGTTTCAAGCTGGTGTGTTGCCCTTGCCAGGTATAAAGAAGACTGAAATCTCCTACGACTTCCCTATCCAAAACAGAGTGAACTCGAGGAAAAGTATTCTCGATATACTGGTGAAAGGTTAAGAATTCATCGTGATCGAATTGGGCTGGATCCTGAAAAGAAATGGTCTGAAATTCAAGAGATCTGGCTAAGTGGTCAGCAGATATTTTTTCATCAATGGGAACAGCTGCAGCAGGTTTCACTGCGACTTGTTTGGATGTGAACTGAGCTGTTCTTATAAGGACGACGGATAACATAACCAGAAAAAAAATGGCTAAGCCTAGGCACAGCCGCAACTTCATTTTTTTCATTGAAGGGGCCTCCTTTATTTTAAGAATCACCATTTTCCTATAAAAAACATTCTTTTAAGCCAAAAAAAGACCCTTATTTTCATCTATAACATTTATTTTCAATTATTTGCGTAAGCCAAACTAGAATTATTCATCACTCAGATTTATATAACGAACAGAACCTCACGTAAAGGGTCTAATTTTTTATTGAACTTAACAATTTAGGAAAAATGCTTCACAAATGCACCGGCTTGGTGTACTTTATTCAGTCAAACTGTGGATAAACCCACCATGATACAACACCGTCGGAGGCATGTATGACTGAGATAAGCGATATCATTAAGACCAAGGTGGATGGCATCCAAAACGTGACCGTCCTGGGCGCAGGGACCATGGGATCCGGCATTTCCCGGCTATTCTCTTCTCTAGGTTACAACGTCCGGGTCGTCGATCCTTTTGAGAAAAACCTCAAAAAAACAGCTGCCGTGGCGAAAATCGGAGAAGACAACCTCTTCGAATCCCTCGCTGCAGAGGCTGTGAACGACACAGATCTCGTGGTCGAGGCAGTAACCGAAAACCCTCAGTTGAAAAAGGAACAGGTCTATGATGTGCTTGCAAAGTTGTATGCTGAAGGGAACCTCAAAGAGGGTATTCTGGTGAGCTCGAACACATCGTCCATCCCCATCCAGGAGTTGGGAGCGAGTCTGCCCGAAGCGATACGGCCCAGTTTTCTGGGCACTCACTTTTTCAATCCTGCCCATTACATGAAACTTATCGAACTCATTCCCTGTACAGACACATCCGATGAAACCTATAAGGCCTTTTATTACCTCTCACACCAAAAGCTGCTCAAGGAGATAGCCACAGCCTCTGATCTTCCCGGTTTTATCGTCAACCGGCTGCTGCTTCTCGACTATGGCCATGTGTTCAAGAGTCTGGCTGAGGGCGAATACGAAATCGAGGAAATCGACTATGTCATGGGTGCACCGGTCGGGAGGCCCATGGGGTTCTTCCAACTGGCCGATCTCATCGGCAACGATCTCTTTCCTTCTATCGGCCAGGTCATTTATGACGGCGTTGAAGGCGATCCCTACAGGAATATATTTCAAATGCCCGATTATCTCAATAAAATGATCGACAAAAAACTGCTGGGTGCCAAAACAGGTGGATTGGGTTTTTACAAAACCGAGAAGAGAAAGGCTGTTGCCGCCTACGACATCGTAAAAGAAGACTACCGCGAACTTCAAAAACCAAAATTCGACTCTGTGGAAGCCGCTTTGAAAGAAAAAGATATCATCAAGAGAGCGCACAAACTCGCCTACCCTGATAAGGAAGACCGAGGATCCGAAATAGCCCGCCGTTTTCTGGGGCTCCTTCTGAAGTACACAGACATGCTGACCGGAGAGATCGGGGAAGCTCAAGACATTGAAATCGGGATGTGCTACGGGCTCAATCACCGTGTCGGGCCTGTGGGATTCCTTCAGAGTGAGTACGGTGATGACTTCAGAAAACTGTTTCCAAATTGAGGGGAGCATATAATGGAAAAGCCAAAGATATACACATACCCAAAAAATTTAACTTTGATCCATTCCAAGGACAATTATCCCGTGATCGTCTCCGGAGCTATCAGCCCCGTGGGATCTTTTCTCGGTGCCCTCTCGAAAGTCCCGTTGTCGGTGTTGAACGACCATGTCATTAGAGTCGCTCTCCAACGGGCCGGTGTCCGGTTCGACAACGGAAGAGTCACCGAAGAGGATCTCGATAAGGTCGACGCCATCGTAACCGGGAACATCTTCGGGTTAGAGCGGGGCACGGCCAGGATAAGCGGTTACAACCTCGGGTTCGAACATCTCAACGCTGAAAATGTGGAAAAAATGTGCATCTCAGGACTTAAGGCCATAAACGATGTCTGCCTTCTTCTCACGCATCCCCAGTCTCAAGTCGAAAGAGCTGTCGCCAGCGGAATTGAAAGCCTGTCTCGTGTTCCTCATACGGCCGAAATCAGGGGGAAACCTCTCCAGCAGCTCGAGGGTGTCGATAAACGCGGAAGACCCAAGATGGCCAAGACCTTTTACGGCCATATCAACCTCGACTCAGCCCGCCAACTCCTGACAGACCTCAAGCTCAGAGACGAAGTCATGCAGGGTCTCACCTGCCAGATGGCCGGGATGATTATGGGAAAGACAGCCGAAAAGATCGCTTATTTCTGGGAAATTGCGAAAGATGAGGCTGATGATTTTGCCTTGACCAGTCATTTCAATGCTGGTGCTGCCGGGCTTCTGGGAGTGTATGACAGCGCGATAACCACGATTCCTGGAACAAATCTGCTTTATCACGAAGGCATCAAAACAGATAAGATCAAACTGGATGATATCGCCCTGAACAAAAAATTTGTTTTCGCTGACGACAATTTTCCCAATCCTGTGATTACGCCCAACAACGCCTGTCCACTCAACGACGGCTCGGCAGCTGTCTATATCGTCAAGTCAAGCCAGGCCGACGACTATCCATCAACTTTGGGAAATATCCTTGCCTACAGCGCTGTGGCGGTGGATCCCTCTGTGATGGGCATCGGTCCCTCTCCGGCCATTCAGCAACTCCTGGAAAAAACATCAGAAAAATTGAATATTGGATTGGATGATATCGGAGTGATCAACATCAATGAGGCTTTTGCAGCCCAGGTTCTGGGATGCAAAAAAGATCTCAAAGATCGCTTCGGGCTGGATATCGAAGGAAAGCTCAATCTGGATGGCGGCGCGATCGCTGTGGGACACCCGGTGGGAGGAACATTGGTCCGGATTGTCATCGAAACCTTGCTCATGTTGAAGGACAGGAATATGCGCTACGGAATTGCGTCAGCCTGTGTGGGAGGCGGCCAGGGCGGCGCCATGCTCCTCGAGAATCCTGAGTACGACTCATCCCAGCCGTCGGAAACACGACCGGCCATGGAAAGGTTGCAAACCCAGACCGGCAAAGATCCCTATTTGCTGCTCCGGCGTCTCATGGTTTATGGAAAGGGTTGAGCGATTTTCAGCTTCATGATTTTATGAATATTGAGGTTTTAGACTTAAGGTGTCGGCAGTTTTTATGAATAATTCAGCAAAATGGATTATTCACAAGTCAAGATTGCCGCAATTGCGAGGAAGCGGCCCATGAAGCTGTAGTAAACTACCGCGAAGGGGCTGCAACGATGCAGTTGTGGCAAGGTTGGCTTGCCCGGAGGGTAAAAAATGCCGACAATAGAAATATTTATTCTTTTGTTTAAGGTGTCGGCAGTTTTTATGAATAATTCAGGAACAGGGATTATTCACGGGCCGATGTCGCTGCAAAGGCGAGGCAGGGGCCTTCGAAGCTGTAGTGAACTACCGCGAGAAGGCCGCAACGAAGGCTTTGCAGTGAGATCGGTTCGCCCGAAGGGTAAAAAATGCCGACTATTGGATAGTGAGGTTTTTTATTTAAGGTGGCGGCAGTTTTTATGAATAATTCATGTAAGAGGAGGAATAATGATTGACTTCAGCCTTACCGAAGAACAACTGGCTCTCCAACAGACAGCCAAAGAATTTGCTGAAAAGGAACTGAAACCGAATGCATCCAAATACGATAAAGGGGATGAATTTCCGTATGACGTGATGCAGAAAGCCTTTGACGTCGGCTTTCTCTCCTGCACCATTCCGGAGGAATACGGCGGCGGTGGATTAAATGAAATTGACAGCACCATCGTCAGCGAAGAGCTGGCTGCGGGATGCGCAGGCATGTACTGCATCATCATGGTCAATGCCTTGGCCTACACGCCCATCCTCCTTTACGGGACCGAGGAGCAAAAAAAGAGATTCCTCACCCCCCAAACCGAGAAAATGTCCTTTGCCTCTTTTGCCCTGACAGAGAGAGAAGCCGGCTCAGACGCGGCAGCCCAAAAAACCGTCGCGATTCAGGATGGCTCGGAATATGTCATCAACGGCTCCAAATGTTTCATATCCAATGCGCCGGTTGCAGACTTCATCGTCATCTTTGCCATGACCAATCCTGCAAAAGGGACTCGGGGAATAAGCGCCATTGTCGTTCCCAAAGACACACCCGGCCTCATCATAGGGAAAAAAGAAGACAAAATGGGCCAGAGAGCCTGCCCTCAAACCGAATTGATCTTCGAAGACATGAGAGTTCCGGTTGAAAACCGGCTGGGAAAAGAGGGAATGGGCTTCCTCATTGCCATGAAAACACTGGAGCGAACACGGCCGCCGGTGGGTATTGGAGGCGTCGGTGTCGCCAGAGCGGCTCTGGAGTATGCCGTCGAGTTTACCAAAACGAGAAAACAGTTCGGAAAACCGGTGGCCCTGTTTCAGGCCAACAGCTTCAAGATCGCCCAAATGGCCATGGAGATAAACGCTGCCCGCCATCTGGCCTATCACGCAGCTTGGCTGCTGGAGGAGGGCAAACCGTGCGGCAAGGAATCCTCGATGGCCAAAACGTTCGGCTCTGATGTGGCCATGAGTACGACCATTGAGTGTATCCAACTGTGCGGTGGCTACGGTTACATGAGAGACTACCCGCTGGAAAAGTTAGCTAGAGATGCCAAGCTTCTCCAGATCTACGAAGGCACGAATGAAATCCAGAGGCTGGTCATGGCCAGGGAAGTCATCGGCCCGATAAAATAAGAACTCTAAGAACTCTTTTTGAGAAACACTTCACTTGTAGCCCAAGAGTTCTGAAAAAGCTGCTTTCTGAATCGGTGGGGATGCTGTGTCGTCATCCAGCGGAAGATTTGAAATTCGATAGCCGTCAAAGCCAATTCTATACGATATTATAAGGCAAGCTGAACAACGTGTTGGTGATTCTGGAGCGAGAACAAAATAGTTCAACACAATTGCGCATGTCCGGTCCTCTTATGAGAAAAAGGAGAACAGCTATGAGAAAGCTCTTTATTTTCGCTTTTTGTGCACTCTGCGTCATCGGTTCGGTTTTTTACGGAAATACGCAGAGATATGATTGCGTCATCAAATCCGGAACAATCTACGACGGATCGGGAGGAGATCCTGTCACTGCCGACATAGGAATTGTGGGGGATCGCATCGTCGCCATCGGCGAATTGTCATCCAATGCTCTAAAAGTCATTCAAGCCTCAGGTCTCTATGTGGCTCCGGGATTCATCGATGTCCACAATCATGCCGAACTCAGGAATAAAAAACTGAGAAGCATTGAAAACTATCTGACCCAAGGAGTGACAACTCTTGTTACCGGCAATTGCGGCTATGGAGAATACAAGGTGGCAGCACTGTTTTCAGGTGTTGAGGAGAATGGTGTCGGTCCAAACGTCATGCAACTCGTTGGACACAACACCATCAGGCAAATTGCCATGGGGGGTTCATTCGACCGGGCGCCATCTCCCGAAGAGATGGATCACATGAAAGAGATGGTCAGGATCGCCATGGAAGGCGGAGCCGCAGGCCTATCGACCGGACTTTATTACCCCCCCGGATCCTACGCGAAGACCGAAGAAGTCATTGAGCTGGCCAAGGTAGCCAGCAAATACAACGGCATTTATTCGACGCATATCCGGGATGAAGGGGATTTTCTTTACGAAGACCCAAACAAAGATGGATTGCTGGATGCGGTCAAGGAAGCCATAACTATCGGACGGGAGGCCGAAATCACAGTCGATATTTCTCATATCAAAGCCGACGGGATCCTTGGTGAGGGCCACTGGGGCAAATCCAAAGAAGTTCTGGAGATAATTGAAAAAGCTCAAGCTGATGGTTTAAGAATTTATGCTGATCAATACCCCTATACCGCTTCGAGCACGGACCTGGCTTCTGTGACAATTCCCCGCTGGGTGCAGGCCGATGGAAAGATGAAAGAGCGCCTCAGTGACCCGACATTGTCAAACCGCATTGCAAAGGAAGTGGCCCGGATCGTCGAGGGAGGGCTCGGCCCGCATGTCATAGTCATTTCCCGATTCCAAAAAAAGAAGGATTGGGAAGGCAAAAGCATAAAAGACATTGCCGGAATATTGGGAAAATCCCCCACTGAGACTGTTGTCGATCTTGTGCTGATGGGAAATCCCGATGTGGTTGTGCACTCACTCAGCCCGGATGATGTCGAGCGCTATATGAAAAAACCGTACATCATGACCTCTTCTGACGGAGCGAACCTCAAATTCGGCATGGGCATGCCGCATCCGCGTAATTACGGGTCCTTCCCCAGAAAACTCCGGAAATACGTGCTGGAAAAGCAAATTTTGACCATGCCTGAAGCCATTCGAGCTGCAACATCACTTCCCGCCGAAATGCTGGAATTGACAGACAGAGGCTGGATAAAGGAAGGCTTTATCGCCGATATCGTAGTCTTCAACCCGAAAACCCTGACAGATAAGGCGACCTTTAGTCAGCCCCACCAGTACAGCGTCGGGATCGAATATCTGGTCATCAACGGAAAGCTCGTGATCGATCACGGCACTTATAACGGTGAGCTGGCTGGCAAACCAATCAGAAAAAATAAATTCTCAAAGTGAATTATATTCTAATAAAATTGAGGAGTTCGGAGAATTGAAAGCTAGGTATCTTGACTTACCAGTCATCCGAATACTCAAAATTAAAAATACTTCATTATCTTTGAGTAATTCAGCAGGATATTCTTTTTTTGTTTCACCTCTGTAGCAGAAATTCATATAAAACAGGGATGTTAAAGGCTAAACAATCAGCTTCCTCATCAGTTTAGTCTGCCTGCGCATTTTGGTTCTCTGCAACAGGTTTGTTCAATTTTCTCAACGTCAAATCACGGAACTAATTAGGATACAGCAATTCATGTTTATTGAGGAGCATGGCAATCCACCAGAAGAGTATGCATCTTATGAGATTCGGCTTGAATCCTTGAATGATCCAAGCCAGGAAGCCTAGAGAGAAAACCCCGAGAATGAACATAATCACACCCTCAAGTAGCGTAAATCCAGTGATCACAGCAAGCCCCAGCACAAAAACCACGACCAAGACCAAAAGGAGAACCCTCCCCATCAATCTCCTCCTCTAGATTACTAATCTCCAAGTTCTCCATCGGGATATCAATAGAAAGATCCAAAGCCTGGAGAGAGGAATCTATTTGCTTGCGTTGTGTAAAAGCAGTTTTCCGGCCAGAACTTCGGTAAAATTGCCGTTTTCGATACTGATCTGTCCGTTGACAATCACGCACTTCATCCCTGTGCTGTATTGGCGCGAATCCTGATAGGTGGCATTGTCTCTGAGAGTTTTTGGATCAAAGATGACAACATCGGCTTTGTATCCCTCGAGCAGCATGCCACGGTCCCCTATTTGAAGGACTGAGGCCGGCAAAGAGGTCATTTTGCGCACAGCATCCTCCATTGTCAGCAGCTTCTCCTCCCGGACATACTTGCGGAACACTTTGGGAAAGCTTCCGAAGATGCGGGGATGACCCCGTCTCGGCTGCTCATTCTCTTCTCTCAAAGGGGCCGCGCTGCCATCGCTGGAGACCATGAGCCAATTCTGTTTGAGAGCATGCTGTAGATCTCTTTCAGACATGGACCCCCCGGCAAAAAGCATGTCCGGTTCGTTGAGGATAAAATCCGTCACGACATCAAAAGGATCCTTCTGGAGCTGATCGAAAATGTCGATAAAGTTTTTGCCTACAAATTGAGGGTATTTATCAGAGACTATAACCGTGTTGTCGTGCCAGCCCCAAAGAGCCACAGGGCTGGGCGCATGGGGAAGCCCTTCCACTGTCATCTTTTTGATCTGACTCCGTTGGGTATCATCCGAAAAGGCCTTCTTGAGCTCATTCAAATACTGCGAGACGAGCTCTTTCCCGACATCTCCACCAAGATGAATCCGGCTCAACTTTCCCCTGATATTTGACAGTGTTTTCATATCTTCGGGAATCTCGAGAAAGGTGAAGATAGGCCCGAAGGGCGCAGATTGGACGTAGGGATATTGGTCTGCCGTGATATTGACACCTCGAGCCCGCGCGTCATTCACTGCTTGGACCGCCTCCTTCATCAGCCCCCAGTTGTTCTTGCCCGTCACCTTAAGATGGCCTATGTTCACCGGAACCCCGGTTTCCTCCCCGATGCGTATCGTCTCTTTTATGGCTTCGACAATCCCTTCATTCTCATTCCTCATGTGCGACGTGTACATGCCGCCAAACTCAGCGACAACTTTGGTCAATTCAATAACCTCTTCGGTCGTGCTGTAAAGGCCCGGAATGTACTCCAAACCCGTGCTCACACCCCAGGCTCCCTCCTTCATCGCCTGCCGGAGAACCTCTTTCATTTGTGCAATCTCTTCATCCGTGGCTTGGCGTGGTTCCACACCCATGACAGCTTGTCTGACCGAGCCGAGGCCGACGAGATAGACGGCATTAGTGCCGATGCCCTGTTTTTCCCAACTGGTCTTGGTGTCGGCAACTTTGAGCGACACGCAGCCGCCGCAATTGCCGGTGACAACCGTGGTGACACCCTGGGTCAAATAGTTGAGGTTGGCGTTGGACGAGGCCTGACCCAACGAGTAATCGGAGTGATTGTGCATATCGATAAAGCCAGGGGCCACCACCAAGCCCTGGGCATCGATAGTTTTTTTCGCTGTCTCTTGAGATAAATTGCCAATGGCTGCAATGGTTTCTCCCTTGATGGCAATATCGCCGTAAAACCAGGGATTCCCCGTCCCGTCCATAATCTTAGCTCCTTTGATCAAGATGTCATAAGGTTCTGGATTGAACACGGAGAAGGCGAATCCTGCGAAACATAAAACCAAACAAAGGATACCAACTTTTTCCATTATGCCCTTGTGTGTCATTGTTCCTTCCTTTCGAAAAACCTGAGGCCTAATATTATAGGTTACTCAAGGTGTTTTCCCAATTTCTCGAAGTATAAAACATTTCGACCTGCGCGAAAAAAATTTGAGATCGGATGTCCGGCGCAACCGGTCAGGATCGCCGTTTTTTCCTTGATCCCTTCCCGAGAATTCCGCCGCTCAAGAAGAGTCCAGCGCCCAGGACAAATCCAAAATTGTACCAAGTGCCGTTGTTGTGGACTTCATAGAATCGGACGCTTTTACTGAAAACAGAAATGATAAAGGTGATGGGCGAAATCAAACCATGCCACAATCCCATCCAAAATCCAGCCACCTTGCCCTCTTCATCCGGTGTCTTCTCCAAATCATTGGGGCCTGCGGCACAGCTAGTCAACACAAACACTATCACAGTAAAGACCAATACGATTTTTGTCTTTTGCATGGGTCCTCCTTTCGGATAAATATCGAAAAATGTTCAATGGATCAGGGTTGCAGCTCCATTCTCATAATTTGATAATCTGAGTCACAAAACCCCGATTTCCGGTAGGCTTTGATAGCCCGGGCATTCAACTTATGGACATAGAGACGCAAATCAAGCGCATGGTTATCTTTGGCCGCGTCTTTCACTGTGTTCAGCAGTAACTCTATCAGCCCTTTTCCTCTGTAGTCGGGGTGAATATACATGCTCTGAATCCACCAGTAATACCCGGCATGCCAGTCGCTCCACTCTTTGATGACAGAGACATTCCCCACTGCCCGGGAGTCCTCTGTGACCAGAATCCAGTACATCCCGAGCGAATCATTATCAAGGGCTGCCTTGACTCCAGACCGGATGCTGTCTGGTGCTTCAGCCGTTTTCTCAGCTTCACGGAATTCTGCCGCCGTGAACCCGGACAGGTCCTCCAAATCATCAGCATTGGCTCTTCTGACATAAAAACCGCGATGCTTCATCGTTGGTCGAGAAGATCCCTGTTTATGGCCCGGGCATCACATTAAAAATTTCTTTCGCCGAAGATTCGGAACTGTGGCAAATCAGATTGGACTTCAGCAAAAATACAAATTTGAGAATCTTTGGCCAGCTCAGATTTTCTTGAGAAAGTCTTTGGCGAGGACACTCCCTTCCTTTACGGTTCCAAGGGAATACTTGGATTTGACTTCGGTCACTTCAATTTTCCCGACTTTCTCTTCTTCGGCTCCAAGAGACTGGCCAGTATCCGGGTCAATGAGTTCCTCCCCTTTCCGGTAGACATCATAGACATCGCCAACTTTGATTCCCGAGCCTGCACCGAGATTGATCCAGATTTTCCCACCTTCGACCTTGATAACACGTCCTGAATGCGAAGATGGCGCGGCCGTTCCCGTTATCCCCTGAGTCTTATCGACAATCTTGCCGACCATTTTTTCTACAGCAGGATGCATCACTTCATGGGCAAGCCCTCGATCGAACCTCTGTTTGAAATTGACTCCCTTATAACGGGCATCCACCAATCTCTTTTTGTTATCGGCTTCAGCGGCAACTATGATCTCTCCTGTCATTGTGTTGACCAGCCGGGCCTGCAGAGTGACTTTACCCGTTGTCACTCCCACGTGCAATCGGCTTATGCCACCACCTGTGCTGCTCACACTGAATTGGCTGACAGATCCCGTCAGGATCAGGTCAGCACCCAGCAGCTTTCCGATCCTTGCGGCTGTCTGCGGCGTCACGCGCCCTGAAGCGCCCAAGTTCTGCTCGGCCAATATGGCCCCCAGCTTCTCCCGCTCGATCATACTGAATTTGCCGGTTTCCATCATATCCGTCACAAACACATCGGCAGCGGCCTCCCCCAGCCTATTCCCCCACCAATGCCACTGGCTTTTGTTCTCAAAATCAACGACAGCAACGCGCAGCTTTCCCTTGGATTGGATGAGAGGGACTAAAACCAGAAGACAAACCACCACCCAAACAAGCTTAGTTTTCTTCATTCGCTCAGGCCTCCTTTCATAAAAATGAGATTATGAAAACTATCTCATGCTTCAGGACTTTGGTCAAGTTTCAATTCCTGTTTTATCGAATTTTTTCTCACACAGACACCTTTAAATCCATTATTGTAACCGTGATATTTCAGTGGCCAGAATAGACAAAAGGCAACCCAGCACCAGCGCAAAATCTATTCCGTTGTGCGACAAGATCCAACCGGAGGCAAGAAACCATGACAACTCTCCGCAGAAAACAGATTGGGAAGGCATATCGTAAGCATCTCTATTCCCGTGATGCCATTGAAACTTGAGGGCGTAATGGAGTGATCAGAATGTGTGATGGAGAAAACCGTTTGAAGGCCGAAGCGGGCATGGTTCCTTGACTGAAGGGAAAGGAGAGCGAGGCCGGAAAACGAGCCAATTTTCCTCGCCGGGGGAAATTGGCGTGTTTTAGAAATCACCATTCTGATCAACCGTTATGCCTTTCATCACGGTTTTGGAGATGCTTCCAGGCATATCTGCGATAATTTCCTTTCAAAAACAAACAAAAGAGATTAATCTATAGCTAGAACAAGATAAGCGACTGAGAAAACCTATGAGTCAAAAGACAAACATGTCAAAGCCGCAGACAACTATCAGGGCAGGCCTGACAACACTTCTGTTCCTGGCTTTAATCTTTATCCCTGCAGGCACCCTGAACTGGCCTGAGGCATGGATATTTATCCTGCTCTATATATCGATCGTCTCCGGAGTTCTGCTGTGGCTGAAAAAAAAATCACCGGAATTGCTCAAAGAACGGATGGCTCCCAAGAAAGAATCTAAAAAGTGGGATAAAATCATCATGATGACCTATACTCTGCTCGTTGTGGGGCTGATCGTTGTCTCAGGCCTTGATGCCAAACGTTTTGGATGGACAGACGCGTCCTTGCTCGCAAAAGTGCTCGGGTTTTTGGGCTATCTACCTGCCCTAGGCTTCGCATTCGGGGCTATGCTAGAAAACGCCTACGCGTCAAACGTGGTCCGGATTCAAGAAGACCGGGGGCACAGGGTATGCACGACAGGACCTTACCGTTTTGTGCGGCATCCGATGTACGTGGGGGTCATTCTGGCCGTCATCTGCATTCCCCTCTCCCTTGGTTCCTACTATGGGCTGATCCTATCGGCATTGATCATCATCCTGTTCGTTATCAGAACTTCGTTCGAAGACAAGACTTTGCAGGAAGAGCTGCCCGGTTACAAAGACTACGCACAAAAGGTGCGATATCGCTTGTTTCCCGGAATCTGGTGACAACGGAAGTGACACTCAGAGGCTTTCTCCTAAGCGTCAATACAGGCGGGGCAAACGGCCATACACCTGTTGCAGACATACTGACGTATGTTATCCTTGTCCATGAGGCCTCCCAGATAAGGTTATTTATGACGGGAAGGAATCAATCATCAGGGAATTCATCGCGATAAAGGTAATTGTAAGCCTTGGATCCAGCCGGATGGACTATTTTCCATTTGCCTGTCTTTTTATCTTTGATGTATCCGGCCGAATGGGACGGGTGTTTTTCTTTCCCGTCTTGGGTGCCCTTCTGGGGATTTGTCGTGTTTTGTTTTGCCGCTTCTTCTTTGGGCATCCGCTCTGGATTTTCCTCCTTCTTCTTCTCGCGCTTCTTGGTCATCTTTCTATTATCAGGGAAATTAGCCGTGTTTGGCAAATTTCGGCATGGCTAGATTTGAATCCAGCAACATGCTTACGATGGAGAAAACAAAAATCTCTTAAGCGAGCGTCAAGTTTTGATGGGCGAGAACCAACAGGGTTTGAACAGGAATCCCGTAGGGACATGCGGATTCGCAATATCCGGAACAATTCTGACACTGATCCGCTACCCGTGAATCCAATCTGGCGTATCTCTCCATGGCGTATTTTTCTCTTCCCTGAGCGGCAAAATAGTGATTGTAGCGCATGATGGTGTTGACGGCCACATTCTGTGGACAGCTCTCTTCACACACTCCGCAGGCATGCCGGCAGTAGAACTGTCCGAAAGATTGGGAATAGACATCCAGCGCAGCCTGGTCCGCAGGTTTCAACCGGGCGCCGGATAGTTTGACGTACTTGCCCACATCATCGAAATTCCGGAAGCTTATGCAAATGCTGTTGACACTGGGATTATTGAGACAGAACTTAATGGCCGCCTCTCTGATTTCATCGGGATTCTTCAGGTTGTGTTTTTTCAGGAATCCTTCGGCCTGCTCATACTTCGTTTTGAATTTAACAAGCGCCTTCTGATAAATTTCGGGAATATCCTTTCCCTCTTTCTCGAACCTTGCGATTGCCTCCTTCATGCCGAAGTAGCCTCCGACAGGATTTGTTTTCATCAGTGTGGTGCCAATACCCTTCTCTTTGCAGGCTTCCAGTACTTTTTCGCTCTGTTCGCGGTTGAGAAAATTGTAGGTCATCAGATAGACGTCGAACCGTCCGTCCTCAGCTGCAGCCAGAAGCACTTTCCCCAAAGGTTCTCTGTTATCAATAGGGTGGAAAGATCCGTGGTTGGAAAGCCCAGCCCATTTCAATCTTCCATCGGCTTTCAGTTGTTTGACAGCCGCATGAAAACCTTTATGATCAAGGTCTTCTTCCTTGTCAACACCGTGCATCATCAGGCAATCCGCATAATCGGTTTGCATGCGTTCCAGGCTTTTATGAAACCGGCTTATTATGGCCTCTTTCGTGACATCTTCTTTCTTGACGGGCATTCCGGGAAGGCTTGTCAGTAACTGTTTCGTCGTGATGAATATTTTCTTTCGGTCATGGTTTTTGAGGACTTTCCCGATCGTGGTTTCAGCCTGTCCGTTTCCATAACTCTCTGCTGTATCGATATAATTGATGCCAGCTTCAAGAAGGGCATTGAGAAGGCTTTCATCATAGAGGCCGCCCACACTGATATCCGAGATCTTGAATCCAGTCCGGCCAAGCGTTCTGTACTCCTTAATTTTTGGCGTCTCCTCCGTCTTTGTCTCTTCCGCCTTAAGCAAGCACTTTCCGCCCAAAACTCCACTTCCGACCACCCCAAGCGTAGAATTCTTCAAAAACTTACGTCTATCCATTTGTTCTCCTTTTCTTAGATTGATCTCATCCTCTGAGGCAGCTAAAAAGGGATGAGAAGAAAGGAATGTAAATTTGAATGGCGCACCTCATTGAAATGGCACTCAGATTCTCTTCAAAACTAACTGGGTAAGCTATCAAACGTCAACAGAGGGTGTCAACTCGATATTTGAGTCTGTATGCATTTCACAACCGCGATGGCACTAGAACCAACTCACCTTTTAAAGTGATCAAAATATGTGATGGAGAAAACCCTTTGAATGCCCATGGGGCGGGCATAATTGAGGTCAACGCTTAGGCTAACCTGAGATTCTGGTCAGCAAGAACCAAAAGTGTTTGAATGGGAACATTATAGGGACAAGCAGCCTGGCAGCGGCCATCGCAATTCAGGCAGTTGTTGGCCACGTCGGCATTCAGTTTCATGTATTTCTCCATCGCATACTTTTCCTTGCCTTGAGCTATGAAGTAGTGATTATATCTCATGATGGTGTTGATCGGAATGTTCTGCGGACATTCAGACTCGCACTCGCCGCAGGCATGCCGGCAGTAAAACTGCCCGAACGATTGGGCATAGACATCCAGCGCTGTTTGATCCACCGGAGTCAGCCGTTGGCCGGAGAGCTTGACATATCTCTCGACATCGTCAAAATTTCGGAAACTCACACAAATGCAGTTGACATCGGGATTGGAGAGGCAGAACTTAATGGCGGCTTCCTTCATTTCTTCCGGATTTTGCAGATTGTGTTTTTTCAGGAACCCTTCCGCCTTTTCATATTTACCCTTTAAGTTGTCCAAGCCTTTCCTGTAGAATTCCGGAATCTCTTTTTCCTCTTTCTCTAAACGTTCAATGGCTTCTTTCCAACTCAAGTACCTGCCTACAGGATTCGTTTTCATCAGAGTCGTGCCTATCTTCTTCTCTTTACACACCCGGAGGACTTCCTCGCTTTGTTCCTGCCTGAGATAGTTGTGGGTCATCAAAAACACATCGAATCGACCATCCTCAGCCGCAGCCAACAGCACTTTGCCCATAGGTTCCTTGACATCCATCCCGGAGAACGATCCATGGTAGGATATGCCAGCATGCTTCACCCGTCCATCCGCCTTGAGCTGTTTGACTGCCGCATGGAAGCCTTCATGACCGAGGTCAGCCACGTTATCTGTACCGTGCAGCATCAGACAATCCGCATATTCGGTCTGCATCCGTTCCAGACTCTTTTGAAACCGCTTGATGATCGCTTCTTTGGTCACATCCTCTTCTTTTATTTGGTACCCCGGCAACGGAGTCACGATTTGTTTTGTGGTGATAAACACAGATTTCCGGTCTCGATTCTTCATGACAGCACCGACGACTTTTTCCGATCGACCGTTTCCATAGCTCTCCGCCGTATCGAGGTAGTTAACCCCTGCGTCCAGAAGAGCATTGACCACCCCTTCATCCATGGGAGCGCCGGAGCTGATATCCGAAACTTTGAAACCTGTACGCCCCAAACTCCGATACTCCCTTATCTTAGCAGTGCCCTCTTTGCTCTTTCTCTCGGCTCCGATCAAGGATTTTCCTCCGACCATACCTATACCAACCATACCGGCCGTGGAATTCTTCAAAAATTTGCGGCGATCCATCGCATCCCTCCTGTTTATCTTCATTTTGACGTAGACCTGTTACGCTATCACACGAAAACAGATGGTGTCAAACCAAAAAGTCAGACAATAGACATATCATCTCGAGGATGAAACAGAAATAATGGCTAACTCAATTTGAAACTTCGTTTGAAGTCAAGAAATGGAAATAAGAACAGCATCAAGGTTTTAGGCCAAAGTCAAATTCCGATCAGCAAGGATCAAGAGTTTTTGAACAGGAACGTCATAGGGACAACTTGCTTCGCAGGCCCCATTACAACTCAGGCAACTGTTCGCCACGCTCTTGTTCAGCTTCGCATACAATTCCATGGCATATTTTTCTCTACCCTGGGCTGCAAAGTAGTGATTATAACGCATGATCGTGTTTACCGGCACCCTCTGGGGACAACTTGATTCACAAATCCCGCAGGCATGGCGACAATAGAATTGGCCGAAGGCTTGGGCATACACGGCGAGAGCTGTCTTATCTTTTGCAGTAAGACGCTTTCCAGAAAGTCCCACATAATTCTTCATATCCTCGAAATTACGAAAACTGATACAGACACTGTGGACTTTCTCATTGTTTAGACAAAATTTTATGGCCGCATTTCGAATATCTTGCGGATCCTCCAAATTATATTTTTTCAGAAACCCTTGAGCATCCTCGTACTTTTTCTCCATAATCGGCAATTGTTCCTTCAAGTACTTCGGTATTTCTTTCTCTTCTTTTTTAAATTTTTCTAGAGCCGCTTTCATCCCAAGATAGCCACCCACAGGATTTGTCTTCATAAGAGTGACACCGATCTTTTTGTCATGACAGGCTTTCAACGCGTCCAGGCTCAAATCCTCCTGGAGGTGATTGTACGTCATCAGCACCACATCAAACCGGCCGTCTTCAGCCGCAGCCATAATGACCTTTCCCATCACTTCTGTTTGACTGGGATCAACCGACCCATGATTGGAAAGTCCGGCGTGCTTGAGTTTCCCTTCGGCTTTGAGCTCTCTGACTGCCGCATGAAATCCCTCGTGCTTGAGAACTTTTTCGTCAGGAACCGAATGGATCATCAGACAATCTGCATAGTCCGTCTGCATCCTCTCCAGGCTTTTGTAAAACCGTTTTTTAATCCCGTCTTTGGTATTTTCTTCCTCTTTATAAGGCATCCCCGGATAGGGGTGAATGACCTGTTTTGTCGTGAGAAAGACCTTCTTTCGGTCGCGGTTTTTCATCACTGTCCCGACAATCGATTCACATTTGCCATTCCAATAACTCTCTGCATTGTCGATATAGTTGACACCGGCATCCAAAAGAGCCGAAAGAAGGGCTTCATCGGCTGGACCTCCCGTGCTGATATCCGATACTTTGAAACCTGTCCGGCCGAGAGTCCTGTACTCCTTGATTTTTGCTGCACTTTCTTTTTTCTCTTCGACTTGAAGAAAAGATTTTCCACCAAGCGTCCCAGCTCCAACCATCCCCAGAGCTGAATTTTTCAAGAACTTACGACGATCCATACATTACCTCCAAAAATTTTTTTTTAGCAATAACTCGCTACGCTATCACAGCAAAACCAACCATGTCAATAAGTTTAATATACTTTCTTCTCGAGAAATTGACCGGTTCCCTCATCTCTTTGGCGTTTATCTCGCTTCAACACTCAGCTGTTCTTAGCGATGTAAACACTCCTTTCCAAGGTATTGATTACACCGACGGCTTTCCCCATATTGAAAGTGACATCGGAATTGATAAAGAGCTCCAGTTTCATCGCTCCTGGTATAACAATTGTCTTATTCTCAATCTTAAGGGAATGCTATGTTCACGATCTTTCCACTAATTTAATGGGTATTGGTACGCACCAAATGTGTCATAAATTTTCTCCCGTTAAATCCAACCGAATGAAATAAAGAAGTCAACACGCCCATACTTGAACTGACAACTCGAGAGTCGAATGAATTTTGTCCGAAGTCACGCAGATACTGTTGCGGGGAAGTCAGAATCTAAGCGAGAAGGCCGCCGATGAAAGCACCAAGCAGAAGTGGAACGACATTAGACAGGGCGAATATGCTGCCACCCAATCCTGCGACAAGTCCAATTATGGGTAATCCAGTGAAAACCGTAGCCAGGAATGCGAGCAGTCCGCCAAAAATAAGAGCAGGCAAGATAGCAGCAAGCAGGGCATTCCCCAAACTGCCTGATTGCTTTCCGCCCACCAGCCCAGCAATAAAAGGGCCGACAACAGGTAACCAAAAAAAAAGAATGGATAACAGAATCATCCAGAAAAGGCCTCTGCCTACACTGCCTTGCTGAACAGCCATATATGCCTCCCCAAAAAAAATCCTTCAACAGAACCGATCATCTAACGATGAGGACAATAAGAAATGCAACAAGTGCGAGATTGATCGACAGGACCCACCAAAAAAACAACGCTCCGGTTTTTCCCGTCTCCTGCTTGGTGATTGCTTTGTACTGGTGAGCATATTTCGGAATCAAAAACCTTATCAGCAAGAAATTGGTTTTCACGCCGCGCCTGTCAAGCGCAGCAAAAATCAGAATTGAGGTAACCGTAAAAACCACGGCACAAAGAAGTCCCAAACCTAACACAATTTCAGCTGCGCTCATGATGTCCTCCAATTGTAATAATCATTCACTCCTTTAATTATACTCATCCATCAACCGAAAAATTCATGAGAATCCTTCGTAAAAAAAGAAAATTCAAACCGGCAATGGAGGGTACTTTAGGTGAAAATCCGTCGCATCCTGGAAAGCTTTGGCCACAGCAAGAGTCTCGGTTTCTCCGAATAGCTTGCCCACAAAAACAATGCCTATCGGCCGGCCCTCGACAAAGCCACAGGGTACAATCACGGCCGGGTGTCCGGTAAGGTTCGTCAGTTGCGTGTTGGAATGAGCGACTTCAACAAAAACATCGACATCCTTCATAAGTGCATTCAATCGTTCCACGAGAATTGTCCGGTAACGATTGGCCTGGATGTATTCGACAGCCGGAACAAATCTTCGGTGCCGGAAGGTGTCAGGCCAGTGGCTCTTTTTGACCAAATCGTCCTCGGAGCCGCGTGAGAATTCTTCGAAGGCCGCGGCGGCTTCAGTGGTCAGGATAAAACCTGTTCCCAGTGACGGAAGATCGAAGTTCAAGGGTTTGAGTTCGGCACCTAAATTTCTCAGGGTATGCAAAGCCTGGTTACACAATGCCTGTTCTTTTTCCCTGAATGCCTTCCACTTTCCCTTTTTGGGTTTCCCCATCAATTCTTTGAAGTATTTTTCAAAGACACCGATTTTTAATTTTCTGATTTCCGGGAATGGATCCCAGTTGAAGGGAAGGTCGATGACGGTGTTGTCTCTGTCATCCGGGCCGTAGATTGAATTAAAGATAACTGCACAGTCTTCAACCGTCCGGCAGATCGGCCCCACTTTATCCATACTCCAGCTGAGGGCCATGGCTCCATAGCGGCTGACTCGACCAAAGGTAGGCCTGAGGCCTGTCACGCCGCATTCATAGCAGGGGGATATGATGGAGCCGTTGGATTCTGTCCCGATGCCGAAACCCACGCATCCTGCCGCCGTAGCCGAAGCAGGCCCCGCGGATGATCCGCTCGAGCCTCTTTTGGGATTCCAGGGATTGTTTGTCCGGCCTTCGTACCACACATCACCGGTGGCAAGGGCCCCCATGGATAGCTTGGCAACCAGAACAGCGCCGGCATCCTCCAGTCTTTCAATAACAGCTGCATCCCGGTCAATGATCTGGTCTTTGAAGGGCTCGGCGCCCCAAGTTGTCTTGTATCCTTTGACCGAAAACAGATCTTTTGCTCCGTAGGGAATTCCATGGAGAGGGCCTAGATATTTGTCCGCCTTGATCTCTTTATCAGCTCTTCTTGCCTGATTAAGCGCCAATTCTTCTGTCAAATTGACAACAAATTTCAAAGTGGGATTGTATCTTTTCAATCGAGAGAGATACATTTTTGTCAATTCCAGCGAGGTAACCTGCCTGGTCTTGACAAGATGCGCCAATTGAAGCACGGAGAAAAAAGCCGCATCCTCCAAGTTGGCAGGTCTCTTCACTCGAGTATCAGAAAAGACAACCGGCTTTTTCTCTGTGGTAAAGGTCATACCGGGGGGAACGGGATTGAACACCAAGGCGCACTGGACGCTGTTGTCCATGTGCTCGTCTCTGAGATCTTGATATACTTTGAGGTTGTTGTTCAATTGTCCGGCAATTCTCTTCCGTTCTTTCGGAGTCAATTTGACTCCAATGATTTTTTCGGCCGCCTCGATTGTCTCCAAGGTAACAATTTTGGCCTTTTTCTCAATTGTTTTCCCCTGAAATTCAGGTGCAAGGGTCGAGGCAAGCCCCAACACAGCACAATACTCAATAAAATGTCTTCGATCCATTCCTGATTGTGTTGAATTATCCATACAAGCCCCCAAACATATCTGTCCCGGACGAATTTATTTCCAGAATCATACTCTATTTACTTTTTAGCCTGCAAGCCGGCTTTCTATGGCGCTAAATACCATGTCCGAAAAGGGAGATTCTTTCTCATGTCAATCTTCAATAACAGGCAGAATGATGTGTGAAGGATATTTCTTGGAGTGGTGGATCGTGTTCTTGGCGACTACCCACTCTGTCTCATCAAAGTTATTCCCTCCTGTGTTGAGGTTTCGCTCCCAACGGGGGAAATTGCTGCTGGATACTTCGACACGAATCCTGTGCCCGGGACCAAAAAAGATGCTCGATACACAGAGGTCAATTTCCAATCGATAGATTTCATCCGGTTTCATCCAGACTCTTTTGGTGAATCCTTCTCTGTACCTGGCACGCAAAATCCCTTCCTGAATGTTGTAAGCAGTGCCATCGGAACAAACATCGACAAGCTTGACCGTGAAATCGGTGTCTTTGGCTGATGAAGACACGTAGAGCACGGCTTTGAGGGGACCGGTGACCTCAACGCCCTCTTTCAGAACATCAGAAGTGTAGACAAGCACATCATGGCGCATTTCCACCTCAGATTGGTCGAAGGCGCCCGCAGGTGCATCCTCTGTACCCGTACAGCAGATGGGGCCCCCGACTGACGGCACGGGTGTTTTGGGATCGTAGATAAAGACATCGCTTTTCTCTTTTCCGGGTACGCGGGTGTTCAGCATCCCCGTCCCATATCGGCTGTTGGCATGACCATCACTGTGGAGATAGTATTTCGTATATTTTGTCCGGGCCAAAGGCCACTCGTTTTCGGTCCGCCATTCGTTTTTTCCCATGATATAAATATGAATCTTGGGCATATCCGTGATGCCGTTTTTTTCGCCTTTAAGCCAGTAATCAAACCAACGCACATAGGTGTCCCAGTAAGGAAAGCGGGCATCCCCCACATCACGCTCCCCGACAATCTTTCTCTCTCCCACTCTCTCTGATTCACAATGGGCTGTGGGCGAGATGATGGCGAACTGATTATCGCGGCACCGGTCGCTCACAGAATTCTTTTGGAATAAATTGAACAGGAATAGGGTGTCGGCAACACCGTAATCGTACCAGGAGTTGATATGAAGGGCCGGAACGTCAAAGCGATCCGTGTCCTTGATATAGGCAAAATTATCCCACCAGGGATCCCCCGGCGGATGGGACACATAATCTTCAAAATCGGTGGGGGGCGCCCCAGCTTTTTTCAGCATATCCTTCACGGGCAGATGAAACCATGTTTCTCGGAAATTGATTCCCTCCAGTTTGGGCGCGGGATTGAAGAACTCTCTGATTTCTAAAAATTCCTCTCGCGTCATTCCGGGCGGCCGCCGGAAAAAGACCTTGCTCCCGCTTCCGTAAAACCAGCCCACGGAGGGGGCAATTTCATTGACACCTCCATGCATCACGCCGAAATAATGATACAGGCCTCCGGCTGAGCCCACCGCTCCTCCGGCTGCCTGGGGAATCATGGCCTTGAGATGAGGATTTCGTAATTTGGACTGTTGGATCTGCACTTCACCCAGATAGGAACAACCAAAAGTTCCGACATTTCCGTTGGACCAGGGTTGGGTGCCCGCCCAGGTGATGGCGTCATGGCCATCCTCGGCTTCGGTCTCATGCTCCACGATAAATTTGCCTTCAGACTCGAAACGGCCGCGAATATCCTGCACGGCGACCACATATCCCTGACCGGCAAAGTCATAGGCGGCGCTCCCCCACTGCCGGGAAAAGTACAGCTCTTTGTTGTAGGGCAGCCGGATGAGAATGACGGGAAGCTTCTCCCCTGCTCCCACCGGGATATAGAGGTCTGTGGAAAGCCGGACACCATCCCGCATCGGAACCATGACACTCCGTTCAACCCTGACTTCATATTTGGCCTCGGGAAATGAATACTTATCCCTGGTCAATCCAAACAGAGATGCGATCGTGCATGAGAAGACACAGAACCCAACTGTCACAAACTTGAAAAACTTGGTATTCATCGATCCTCCTTCGTTGGCTTTTCAAAGCCCGGAATTCAAACACCATTGCCTTCGTAATATCTATCTTCGAATTCATACATTATTCAGAATATTCGGGATAATTTCAACTTTTTGCGCTGGATTCCGTATTACCAATCAAAATATTAAAGTGGATTTAAAGAAGTTTTCAAAAATATCTGCACCGGATGAATATTTTTGTGCTCATTTTGCGTATAATAAAACAACATGATCAATTTGAAAGGGAGGTTTCTATGAAAAAATCTCATTTTTGTGCACTTTTATTTTTGTGTGTGTTGCTTGTTTTTCCTCTATCGGCCGTGGATACCAAAGACTCATGCCTGCTGCATCAGCCGGCACTCAGCGCGAATAAAATCGCCTTTGTCTACGCCAATGATCTCTGGACGGCAAACCTTGATGGAACCGGGGTTCGACGCCTGACTACGGATGAGGGAGTCGAATCTGAACCCGCATTTTCGCCGGACGGACAATGGATTGCCTTCAGCGCCCAGTATGACGGCAATACGGACGTCTTCATGATTCCCGCCGAAGGTGGAATACCCAAGCGCCTGACCTGGCATCCAGGACCGGACATCGTTCGAAGCTTCACCCCGGATGGCAAAGCCGTAATGTTTGTCTCTATTCGAAACCTTGGCTCGAGCACAGGTTTTCCATATCTCCAACCCTTTTCTGTCGCCGTTGAGGGAGGATTTCCGGAATACCTTAAAATTCCCAGCGCTTTCTATGCAACTTTTTCACCGGATGGGACAGCCATAGCTTATACGCCACGCTACCCCGCTCATGATGAATGGAAACACTATCGCGGAGGAACAACCTCCCGGATTTGGATCTGTCAGCTCAACGACTATTCTGTTGTACAGATCCCTCAACCGGAAGGACGCTGCAACGACACCCATCCGATGTGGATTGATGATACCGTTTACTTCCTTTCCGATAGAGAGGGTGAGTTTAACCTGTTTTCCTACAACACCGCATCGAAAGATATCAAACAGTTGACAACTTACAAGGACTTCCCGGTCCTCGATGCGTCGGCATCCGGAACAAAGATTCTCTTTGAAAGAAAAGGTTATCTCCACCTTTTTGACATCCCACAGGGACAAAGTCAAAAGCTGACCATCGGTGTTGCCGCCGATCTCCAAGAGGTGAGACCGCGGTATGTCAGAGGTCCCCAGTACATTAGAAGCGCTGATATCTCTCCTTCGGGAGCCAGGGCTGTTCTCGGGTATCGTGGAGAGATCATCACCGTACCGGCAGAAAAGGGCGACCCCAGAAATATCACCGATACCCCGGGGGCTCACGAGCGGTATCCAGCCTGGTCTCCCTGCGGAAAATCCATCGCCTATTTCTCTGATGCCTCGGGTGAGTACGAGCTGCACATCAAGCCCCAAGACGGAAAAGGGAAAGCAAGACAAATAAAAGTTACCGGCTCAGGATTTTATTTCAATCCAGCCTGGTCTCCGGACAGCAAAAAAATCGCCTACTGTGATTATGCGAGAAACCTGTTTGTGCTTGATCTCGATTCCGAAAAAATCAAGAAAATTGCGAACGAACACTACTTGGGTCCTGACGCAGGCGTGTACTATGCCTGGTCTCCGGATTCCAAATGGATTGTCTACACTATAGCCACTCGCTCTAGCATTCAACAGGTGTATCTCTATTCTCTCGGCAGTGACAAATCCTACCCGGTGACCGATGGGCTGAGTGAAGTCAGCGAACCCGTATTTGACAAGAGCGGCAAGTACCTCTACTTTTTTGGCTCGACAGACGCTGGTCCGATCAAAGATTGGTTCGCTATGTCGACAGCCGATATGGAGATGAGGAACGCCCTGTACATGGTCGTCCTCAAGAAGGGCGAGCCCTCACCACTGGCCAAGGAAAGCGATGAGGAGACAGTCAAGGAGGAATCCAAAGAAGAGCCCAAAAAGGAAGAAATCAAAGAAGATAAGGCGCCAGAGGATAAAACAAAAAAGGAAGACAAGAGCATAACCATAGACATTGCTGGACTCGACCTCAGGATCGTGACTCTCCCTGTTCCTCCGGCACCATACACCAACCTCCAGGCAGGCTCGGAGGGACAAATCTATTATCTGGAGTTCCCTGCCCTTGGAATGGCGCTGTTCATGCTGGGTCCTCCGCAGGCAAAACTTCACAAGTTCGACCTCAAGACAAAGAAAGCGACGCCGATCGCAGAGGGAATAATGGACTATAGAGTATCCGCCGACGGACAGAAGATACTCTACCGGGCAATGGGCATGGCTGGAATTGCTCCCTCGGCTGCACCGATCAAACCGGGTCAGGGAAAACTGAAGCTTGAAGCGGTTGAAGTGTTTATCAATCCGAGAGCAGAATGGAAACAGATCTATAGAGAGGCATGGCGGTCAAACAGAGACAACTTTTACGCCCCCAACATGCACGGAGCGGATTGGGACGCAGAATATGCCAAGTATGAAAAATTTCTCCCCCATCTTTCCTGCCGCAATGACCTCAACCGCGTCCTCACCTGGTTGGGAAGTGAGCTGGCCGTCGGACATCATCGCACTGGAGGCGGGGATTTTCTTCATCAGCCAAGGCGAGTGCCCGGAGGCTTGCTTGGGGCTGATTATGTTCTCGAGAACGGTCGTTACCGATTCAAAAAAATATACGGCGGATTGAACTGGAATCCCCAGCTCCGCTCGCCTTTGACAGAACCGGGTGTCGATGCAGTGGCCGGTGAGTACCTGCTCAAAGTGAACGGGGAGGAACTCACTTC
>Ga0180432_10002156_pt1 | contig 29809 bp, 26 predicted proteins | sample SS_ome_10_FD_132414 | JGI IMG/M metagenome (GOLD analysis project Ga0180432, IMG submission 132414) | Hypersaline lake sediment archaeal communities from the Salton Sea, California, USA - SS_1_MS_2 metaG | ecosystem: Environmental > Aquatic > Non-marine Saline and Alkaline > Hypersaline >...
CCTCTCGACGCGTCACCAGCGGTTCACTCTCCGTTCGTCTTCCCGGCTCACACCTGACGCCCTTACAGACGCCTTTTCCGCAACGTTCACCACCCCAGCCATTGGGCTGACGCAGCTTGCGGCCGTTTGAAACCTCCCCCTGCGAGGCGGTTCCAGGGGGCCTACCCCTATCGCCAACACAGCATTGCTTCCGACAGCCTTAATCTACATCAGCCGCACCCTGTTTGGAATTTCGTGCTTTGGTATTGTCGGTGATTTGAGATTTCCGCCAGATACTAGAAGATGACCTCGTCGGGCCATTTTGATCGTTCGCCGGTCCCGATTCATCGGGATGACCAATTGTTTAGTATCTGCAGTTTGGGATTTGGTGCTTCGCCCAGGCCACCCCCACCGGCGTACCGATGTGGCGTGGTGGGTAGTGGCATATCCGCTGCTTGTATCCGCGACCGCAGGCCGATACAATTCGGTCGTGGCGCAGAAGGAGCACCTCAAAGACTCACAGGCCATATACCCTGTGGCAAGCTGGGAGACAACTCATGAAGGCATGTGAAGGACGTCCCGGAAGGGTTTTCGTGATCAGGCTGGAAGACGGCGATGTGGTGCCGGATTGCATAGAGCGTTTCGCCCTGGAGAACGGTGTATCGGTGGCCCAGGCCTTGCTGGTGGGCGGCATCGGCGGTGGGGAGGTCGTGGTAGGACCGAGGCGCACCGAGGAAATGCCACCGGAGCCAATGCTGCTGCCAATCGATGGGGCACACGAGGCGGTCGCTGTCGGGCTTGTGGCCCCCGCCGGGGACGGCAAACCCATGTTGCACATCCACGGGGCCCTGGGGCGGGCGGGCAAGACGACCACCGGCTGCCTGAGGCCGGGCGTCACCACCTGGCTGGTGGGCGAGGTTATCCTCTTTGAAATACTGGGCACATCGGCCAAGCGACTCGCTGACGCCAGGAGCGGCTTCACACTCCTTGAGCCAGGGAGCACTTAGTCACGTCCGGGCGGCTAAGGGAGGAGCCCGTGGGTGGCGCAGTGGCGGGGTGGGTGGAGCGAAGGGAGACCCGCCATCATCCTACACGGCCCCAACCGCCGGACAGGGGCCGCACAGGGTGTTGGGCCCTCACAATGCCCGGGGGACCCGCTACTTTCTCTTGGAGGCTTTCTTGGGGACCTGCCTGAAGGGCTTCCCGGGAGCCCGCACGTATGATCCGGTTTTGGACCCAAAGCCGGACACCAGTCTCTCAGCCTTTGACTGGCACTTGGGACATACGCCCGGCTTGTCGCTCTCGTCAAAGGTCCGCCTCACCTCGAACTCTATGTTGCACCTGGGACAGTAGTACTCGTAGATTGGCATCGGCAACCTCCTCGGCTGGCCGGTCAGTTCAAAGAGGCCAGCAGCCTCAACTCGATTATAGCACAGGGCCCCCGGATTTCCCGTACAGGTCCGTGCCTGTCTGCCCGTGCCAGCACGCGATGCGCCCAGCCGAAGGGCTGCCAGCTTGACCCATTGCCTACAGTCTGGAGGGGAGAGGGGCAGCCTGGAACAGCAAGGCACAGCCACCCGCCGAATAATGAAAGACGGGGGACGCAAGCCCCCCGTCCAGCGCTTTCAAGCCGTCCCCGGCCTAGATCAGCCCGTCCCAGTTGATGATCACGGGCGCAAAGACCAGGGAAATGACAGCCATGAGCTTTATCATGATGTTCAGGGATGGCCCTGAGGTATCTTTCATTGGGTCGCCAACGGTGTCACCCACAACGGCGGCCTTATGGGCGCCCGAGCCCTTGCCGCCATACTCGCCCTTTTCAATGTATTTCTTGGCGTTGTCCCACGAGCCGCCAGCGTTGGCCATAGTTATGGCCAGCAGGAAGCCGCTGCCGATCGCCCCGATCAGGAACCCTGCCAGGGCAAACTTGCCCAGGACGTAACCGACCAGAAGAGGGAAGGCGATCGAAATCGCCGCCGGTAGGACCATCTGTCGCAGGGCGGCGGTGGTGCATATCGCCACGCACCTACCGTACTCCGGCCTGCCTGTACCCTCCATGATCCCCGGTATCTCCCTGAACTGACGACGGACTTCCTCCACAATCAGGCCGGTGGTCTTGCCCACCGAGGTAAGGGTGAGGGCACAGAACACGCCCGGCAACATGATGCCCAGGAACAACCCGGATATCATGGGAGCATTCAGCAGGCTCATCTGCTGGGCGAAGTCAGGGTTGAAGATCACCTGCCCGTTCTCAACGGTGACGATCTGCACCGCTACGGCGTAGGAGAGCAGCAGGGCCAGGGCCGTGAGACCGGCCGACCCGATGGCGAACCCTTTCCCTGTTGCCGCCGTGGTATTGCCCAGAGAGTCCAGGGCGTCGGTGCGCTCCCGGATCTTAGGCGGCAGGTCGGACATCTCCACAATGCCCCCGGAGTTGTCCGCCACCGGACCGTAGGCATCGGTGGCCAGTGTGATGCCCAGGGTGGAAAGCATCCCTATGCCTGCCAGCGCCACACCGTAGAAGCTGGCGTAGTGGTTGGCGATCAACAGGGCAATGACTACGAAGAGGAAAGGCGGCAGGATGCTGATGAGGCCATTGGCGAAACCGCTGACGATGTTGGCGCCAGCCCCCGAGGCGGAGGACTTCGATATGCCCTTGGTGGGGCCGAATTCATAGGAGGTGAAGTAGCTGGTGCTTTCCCCGATGAGCACGCCGGCCACCAGCCCTGCCAGCACCCCCCAGTAAGGGTTGATGTCCACGGCCAGCTCTCTCACGGCCACGTAGGAAAAGACGGCTGTGAGGATCGCTGCTGCGAAGGTGCCGATGCGAAGCGACCTGAGCAGCGCGCTCATCTCGGGTATCTCGCCCACTCTGACCATGAGGGCACCTATGACAGCGGCCACGATGCCGCCGGCCGCCACCATCATGGGCAGAAGCCAGGCGCTCTCCAGGTCGCCTGCAGCGAAGAAGGGGACCGCCACGGTGAAGAGGGCCATGGTGGCTATGATGGACTCGACATAGGACTCAAACAGGTCAGCGCCCATGCCGGCCACGTCGCCGACGTTGTCCCCCACGAAGTCGGCGATGACGGCGGCATTGCGCGGGTCGTCTTCGGGAATACCCTGCTCAACTTTGCCCACCAGGTCGGCCCCGGTGTCGGCAGCCTTGGTGTATATCCCACCGCCGACCCTGCTGAACAGCGCTACCCCAGACGCTCCAAAACCGTAGGCGGGGATAATGGCGATGAACTCCGGGTCGGTGCAATTGTGGAAGGCGTAGTAGAGGATGGCCAGGCCGATGATCCCAACGCCTACCACCGTCATGCCCATGACAGCGCCAGCCCTGAAAGACACCCTCAGTCCCTGGTTCAGGCTGGTGCTGGCAGCCGCCGCCGTTCTGGCATTGGACCTGATGGCTATGCTCATCCCGGCGTAGCCGGCACCCATGGAGCAAATGGCGCCAAACAGGAAGGAGACGGCCATCTGCCAACCCAGGGAGTCTATGCCCGCCAGGATGGCTGTCACAATCACCACGAACACTGCAAGTATCTTGTACTCGTTATGAAGGAACGCTATAGCGCCTTCCTTGATGGCCTTGGATATCTCCCTCATCCGAGGTGTGCCCTCGTCCTGCTTCATCACGTAGAAGACGGAGAACACCGCGAAGGCCAGGGCCAGTGCCCCGGCTATGATTGCCACATACATATAGTCCATAGGCTGCCCTCCTTGACTAGGCAAAAAAAACGGGGTCAGACCTCATAGGCATTCCCCTGTATGTTCATGCAGTCGACCCACCGACAACATCGATGGAAGTTTACTACCAGACACGCGGCCCAGTCAACAGCGCGATTTCCCTCATCTAAAATGTAACCGAAGGGGCGGTGGTTGGCTCATGAAAAAGGTAACCGAAATGTGGAGAATTGGGCTGGCTGAGACAGGAGAAGGAGGTGAACGCTGGCCCACATGGCGATTATGGGTATGCAGGCACGAAAGGAGTACAGAGGAGTAGTGAGAGAGAGGTATTGGAAGGCCCGGTCCAAGAAGGAGAAGACCCAGATACTGGACGAGTACTGTGCCAATACAGGGCAGGCCAGGAAGTACGCTATCAGGAAGCTGAGGGCAAGGGAGGATTCCGAGCACAAGCCGAGGAAGAAGAGGAAGCCGGTGTATGACGGGGAGGTGACCGCTGCCTTGGCCAGGATATGGGAGATATTTGACTATCCCTGTGGCCAGCGCCTAAAGCCTCTCGTAGAGAGGGAGACCGACAGACTGCGAGACTTCGGGGAGCTCTCGATATCAGACGAGGTGGCAGCAAAGCTCAAGAGGATGAGTGCGGCCACCATCGATAGGAAGCTCAAGCACCAGAAAGAGGTCTTACACCTGTTATGGTCCAGGGGTGGGCATAAGCCTGGCTCGGCGCTGAGTCAGAAGATAGCCATACGGCTCACCGACTGGGATACGGCCAAGGTGGGCTACATCGAGGCAGACCTGGTTTTCCACTGTGGGGCTTCCACCCTGGGGGAGCACGTCTGCACTGTGAGCGCTACGGAGATATCCTCTGGGTGGTGGGAAGGTGAGCCTATAATGGGCAAGTCCCAAGACCGGTGCTCCCGGGCACTGAGAGAGATCAGGCAGAGGTGCCCCTTTGCGTGGAAGGGGCTTGATTGCGATAACGGTGGGGAGTTCATCAATGAGATGCTGTACAAGTACTGTGCCAGGGAGAAGCTGGAGTTTACCAGATCGCGGCCTGGTCACAAGAACGACAATGCCTACATCGAAGAGAAGAACTGGACCCACGTAAGGAAGGTATTGGGATACCTCAGGTATGACACCGTGGAGGAGATCGTCATCATCAGAGACCTCTACCGCCATGAACTGAGGCAGTACAAGAACTTCTTTCAACCGGTGATGAAGCTACAGAGTAAGGAGAGGATTGGAGGCAGGATCAAGCGCAAGTACGGGACGCCGATGACCCCTTACCAGAATCTGATGGAGTCAAAGCAGCTCGGTGAGGAGGCCGAAGAGCATCTGCGATTTCCCTCATCTATGCGGCGGTTTTCCTCATCAACAAGGTACACATCGTCATACAGCTTCTCACAGCGACGCGGTCTCGGGACATCCGCCAGTGCTTCCAATTTTGCCCGGACGCGCCGGTGGTCTGCTTCCCTTAGGCGCTTGGCAAAGCGCAAACGACAACATGTTGTCGATGTGATCAAGGCGCAATACGCGGGCATTCAAGTATCTCTTCTGTCCACCCAACCTTCTGGCCCCGTCAGGTCGGGTCTTCTGAGGAGACCCGACCTGACCCGCTCTTCCTACTGGACAACCCTGCCCAACGGAATCGACGAAGCTGCGATGGACGGGAGTCATCAGTGACTCTGTGCCTGTCTCGTCAGCATTCCCTGAGAGGTGACCTGCCCGCTCAAGCGGGCCACCTCTTCCAGGCGAAGCCCTGGACGAGGCATAGATTCTTCGCCCCGCTTGTCCCGATGAACCGGGATAGATCGGGACTCAGAATGACAGTGAAGAGGGCCCTCTTTGTGTCATTCTGAGGGAGCCGAAGCCCTGGATCCTATCCGCGGAGCCTGTCCTGAGCCCATTCGCTACGCTCAGGGCAGGCTCCGCGAAGGGGGAGCGACCGAAGAATCTACGCGCATTGCGCCCGGGCGCTGGGGGTTCGCGACGGCCACGAGCGCGGGCCACGCATTGTGCGCTCGTCCTCAGACCATTCTCATCATTGGTGGTGTTGCTGGCGAATCCCGAGACTCGGGACAGGCGGCATAGCGGATTCCTGCGGAAGCAGAAATCCAGGGTTGGGGCGGGAGCCCCGACCTACGGAACCAGGCAAGCGTCGCGCGCAGCCGCAGGCCCGGGTAGGACCCGCGCCAACAGCATGGCTTCCTGAAGCGTGAACGCGCTGGGGCTTGGGCGGCGCTACCTGCCCCGGCGCTCTGCAAAGACGCTGACGGCGGCTGCCCTTCTCGCCCTGCGCCAGGCTGCCAGGGTCAGGCCAGCAAGTACCACCAGCATTCCCAGAAGCCCGTACTCGAGTGGTCGAATCCAGCCGGCTTCCTCACTGCCAGGCGTGCCTGCTGCCAATTCAGCCTGCTCCTTCTCCTCCTGCTCGTTGTCCACGACCACTGAGTCGCTGTGCAACTCATCGCTGGCGTCTGGGGTGCTCTGGCCCGATTCCCCTGAGGCACCGGCCGATGCCACATTCTGGACAGGTTCTTCCGAAGGCGTAACGTCCCTGGTGTCAGAGTCCTGGGAGTAAGAGCCCCCACCCTCCTCCTGGCCCGTACCCAGTTCGGAGGATGCGCCAGCCTCCGGGCTGCAGGCAGGTGTGGTCTGGAACAGGTTGGTCGCATCCGCAGCGAAGAACAGAACGAGCAGCAGGGCCATCGATGCCGTGGCGGTGCGTAGCACAGGGAACGGCCGCCTGGCCGGAGCTGGCCTTGGTTCGGCTACTGCGAAGCTGCGGTGGGGCGTGGCCTGGGGTACGCGGTGCAGTAGGGCAACGGTTGCCCGGAGGGAGTCCAGCTCCTGGCGGCACGATGAGCAGCGGTCAAGGTGCCTCTCCAGTGCCTGGCGCTCGGATGTGCTGACCTCGCCGTCGACATAGGCGGAGAGCAGGTGTTTGGCCCGATGGCATTCACCAGGCCGGAACAACCTCTGGACGCGTTGTAGCATGTTCACTCCTCTAACTGGTGTGACGAAATCCCGGGCGGCAAAGTTCCCTTCCGCACCATGTAGTCGCGCAATCGCAGTCTGCCCCGGCTGAGGCGGGAGCGCACCGTCCCGATGGAGCACCTCATTACCTGGGACATCTCCTCGTAGGTCAGGCCCTCCATGTCAAACAGCACCACCGCCAGTCTCTGCTCCTCGGGTAGGCTGGCCAGCCCCTCCCGGATCTGCTTCCCCAGCTCCCGCCGAAGAGCGTAGTCCTCCGGTGACTCCTGGGAGGGTCCGGCTTGCGGCTCTATGAGCAGTTCCTCCAGCGGGGTGGTGGGGTTTCGCTTTCGTTTGCGTAGCTGATCGCGGCAGGCATTGGCGGTTATGCTGAGGAGCCAAGCCTTGAAGCTGCCACCCTTGAACCTGCCTATGCTCCTCCAGGCCGAGACAAAGGCGTCCTGGGAGGCGTCCTCAGCCGACTCACGGTCGCCCAGCATCCTCAGGGCCAGACTGTACACTGCCCTCTGGTACCTCTCGACCAGTTGGTTGAAGGCGTCCAGGTCGCCCTCTCTGCTGCGCTCTATGAGTCCGGAGTCGTCCATCTTCGTCTGGAAGGGTGACTACGGATAGATTATAATCGACAATGCAACGTGAGAATAAAGGCCGTATTCACTCGCTTGCAACCAACGCCCACCCCGAACCGAGCGTGGCGTCGCAGCCGGCTCCGCGGAGGCTGGCATTTCGCACCTCGCCTGCGCAACAAGCGGCCCTGTCAAAGACCTGGCCGCTGTGGCGAAGTCCCCACTCATATGCTAGTCTTAGGAGACTGACTTCGCCCCCGGGCGGTGGATAAGTATGGACGAGGAAACCTGGCACCTGTTCGCTCTATGGGGGATACTGCATCACACGGGGTGGGCAATTGCGCGCAACAGGGAGATCGAGCTGAGCCAGGCAGACACCACCTTGATGCAGGCGGCCGTCATGACACTTGTCAGCATAGTGAAAGAACCCATGACACCCAGCGAGTTATCGCGCTGGCTGTTCCGCGAGCCTCAGACGGTGTCGTCTCTACTCAATACCATGGAGAAGAACGGCCTGCTGAGAAGAGTGAAGGACCTTGACAGAAGGAACATGGTAAGGGTTGAGTTGACCGAGAAGGGCCAGGAGACATATGCCCGGTCGCTGGAGAAGACAGAAACGTTGCGGGAGATCATGTCCTGCCTCTCCCAGGAAGAACGCTCCAATCTCGAGGCATACCTGCTCAAGTTGATGGCCGCGGCCCTCAAGTGCCTTGGGGTCAAGTACCGGTTCGCACCACCCTCCACAAGGCCGTACTCCGCAATTCTGCCGAACCAGGAAGATTGACCTGCTCAAGTCAGTTTCACCGAGGACCTACGACTGCCAGTGCACTGGACTTCCCCCGACGCTGTCGATCGCGCAGCCACCATGCCCTCATGGGAGCCTCTGAAGCCGTATTCAATCTGGATACCCCCGAACCCGGCCTCACGACAGACCACCGCGAGCAACCGGGGAAATCGGCGGCATCTTGACGCCCGAGGAAGAGGCAGGCTATCCTATTGCTCGCGACGGGGTGTCATACTTCGCGGCTCCAGGGACGTCAGCGGGGAGTCCCGGTGGCATCTCAGGGCCAGTCCAACAGGGACAACGGGAGGGGAACATGGAGGTCAAGTATGGTCCGCAGGGGCCCCCGGGTCAGCAGTGCAGGGACTGCAAGTTCTTCGAGCCTTCGACTGCCGATCTCTCCAGCGGCAAGTGCTTTGGCAGGGACGTGCTGGCCCAGGGGACATGCAACATGTTCGCTGCCAGGTAGTAGCCGCCGAGGTGGTGGAATAGGTAGACACGCCATCTTGAGGGGGTGGTGGGCGTAAGCCCGTGCGAGTTCAAGTCTCGCCCTCGGCACCAGGGCGGCGTAGCCAAGTGGTTAAGGCGGGGGTCTGCAAAACCCCTATCCAGCGGTTCGAATCCGCTCGCCGCCTCCACCAGACCCGAAGACACTCCCCATTAGCAGTGACCTTGTCACAATCTTCACAGTGACCCACCAACACGAGTTGGATGGAAATTGCCCGTTGAAAGCTTTTCTCCAGACCCGAAACGTCGGACAGGGTTCAACCTATTCCATATTCAAAGGAGGTGTACCAAAATGGCTGATCAGACAGATCTGGAGGCCAGAATCAGAGCTATCGAGGATATTGAGGCTATCAAGCAGGTCAAGGCCAGATACTGGCGCTGCGTGGACAAGAAGCTGTGGACGGAGTTGGAGGAGGTATTTGCCGAGGATGCTACAGCCGACTATGGCCCCGACCTCAAGTTCCAGGGGAGAAAGGCGATCATCGATTTCCTGATCGCCAGCCTGGGAGGTGAGGCGCAGGTCAGCTTCCACGGCGGGCACAACCCTGAGATACGCCTGACAAGCGTGACAACCGCCACGGCCACCTGGCCCATACAGGCTTTCGTACTGGTCGACCCCAACACAAGGGTAGAAGACTGGGGCCACTACGAAGACGAATACGTCAAAGTCGATGGCCAGTGGAAGAAGAAGAGCGTCAAGATCGTCCCCATCCTCCAGGAGTGGTCCATGAAGAAACGCCCGCGGCCATGAGCCCTGCTGACTGAAACGGCCGGGAAGAACACTTTCACAATCTGCAAGGCGGCACGGAAGGGAGGACATAGTGGCTGACATGACAGACCTGGAGGCAAGGATCACAGCCATTGAGGACATCGAGGCCATCAGGCAACTGAAGGCCAAATACTGGCGCTGCCTGGACAGGAAGCTGTGGGCCGAACTTGAGGAGGTCTTCCACGACGACGCCACGGGCGACTACGGGTACGGCGAGCCGGTCCACGGAGGGAAAGCCGTCGCCCAGTCCATCAAAGAGACCCTGGCAAAGGAGTCCACGATCACTTTCCACGGCGGACACAACCCCGAGATCCATTTGACCAGCCCCACCACTGCCAGGGCCATCTGGCCCCTGCAGGACCACGTCATCATGGGGGAAAACATGCGACTGGTGGGATACGGCCACTACGAGGATGAATACGTCAAGATCAACGGCCAGTGGAAGAAGAAGAGCGTCAAGCTGACCCGAATCCTCGAGGAGTGGTCGATGCGGAAACGGTGAAGCCCGCTTGGGCCTCGCCTTGTTCCACGTGCCCCAGGCCACAACGCTCCGGGAGTACTTCGTCTTGCAGGGCCGGAGTTGCTTCCTGCCCTATTCCGCCCCCATTTCGGGACAGGTCATCATGGCCTGCATCCCTGCGATGGCCCTATTCCTGCCGGGCGGCTGAGGCCAAATGCAGCCATCAGCGCTATCATAGTGTGAGATGACAGAAGTCCACATCATAGCGTTGCTGTGCACCGGGCTGGTGCAGGGGCTGTCCAGCGGGGTTCTGGGGACGGGGGGCGGGTGGATCACGACCCCCGTCCAGTACTGGGTATACCAGGACATGGGTATAGCGCCCGACCTGGCCATCAGAATGGCCTTTGCCACCGGGCTTCTCGCAATGCTGCCCGCCGGAGCTGCGAGCGCCTGGGGGCACCACCGCAGGTCTGCCGTGTGGTGGAAACCTGCATTGGTCATGGGCATCTGCGGGCTGGCTGGCTCTTTCAGCGGAGCTACCCTGGCCACCCACGTCTCTGCGACACCACTGAAGGTAGTGTTCGGCGTGGCTGTGCTGGCCGTGGGATTCATGATGCTGGTGAGCACGCCTTCGCCACGCGGTCCCCGGCCCAGGGAAAACGCGCCCCTCTGGGCGGCCTGCGCCTTCCCCATCACCTTCCTGGCTGGCATGATTGGGGTTGGCGGGGGGCTGTTCATGGTGCCGGTGATGGTCCTGCTTTTCCACTTCCCCATGCACATGGCGGTGGCCACCTCGGTAGCAACGGTCGCCGCGATCAGCATCGGCGGCATGCTGGGGTACGTCGTCAACGGGATGGGCGTAGCCGGTATCCCATCGCCATCAGTGGGCTACGTCTACGTCTGGGGCTGGCTGTGCCTGGTGGGAACCGGCGTTCTCATGACGCAGGTCGGTGTCAGCATAGCCCACCGACTTCCCGCTAGAACGCTGGCATGGGTATTCAGCGCCGCCGCTCTCTACATCGGCCTGAGGATGATAGGCCTGTTCGAGTGGCTCGACTGGCCACTGTGATCGGCAGGGGTACGTGGCCCGCCGGGCTCACTGCGACACCCGAAACCACGTGCAACTTGCCCTGCCTCCGGCGACTGACCCCTACTTCCTGGGCAGGCCCAGGCCCATCCAGGCGATGAGGTTCTTCTGTATCTCCGTGCTGCCCGCCGCAATGGTGACACCGAGGTAGAACTGGCATATGGTCTGGAACTTGCCGTAGAGGGGAGCCCACTTTGACCCCCTTTTCAGGGTGCCGTACAGGCCCATGATCTCCACGGCCGTGTTCGCCAGTTGGACTATCAGCTCACTGGTGAAGTACTTGGACGACGAGGGCTCCGAAACGGCAAAGGTGTTCCTGGTCTGCGTCCAGGCGCAGTAGTAGCCCCACTGCCGGGCGGCTTCCAGTCCTATGGCCAGCTCGGCGAGCTTCTGCCGGACAATGGGGTCTCGGGACAGCACCTGGCCGTTCCGCTCCGTCTCTCTGCAATACCGGACCAGGTCCTCCAGGTCGCGCATTCCCTCGGCCACTGCGCCGCACCCCGAACGCTCGAAGTTGATCCCTGCCATGGTCACATACCACCCCTGGTCCACCTGGCCGATGATGTTCTTCTTGGGAATCCGCAGGTTGTCGAAGAAGACCTCGTTATACACGTGGGAGCGGTCCATATAGTACAACGGCCGCACCTCGATGCCCGGCCGGTCCATCTCAGAGACGAAGTAGGTGAGCCCCTGGTGCTTGGGCGCGTCGGGGTTGGTCCTGGCCAGCAGGAAGATGTGGTCGGCCCGGTGGGCGCCGGTGGTCCAGATCTTCTGGCCGTTGATCACGTAGTCGTCGCCGTCCTCCACCGCCCGCGTGGTCAGCGAGGCCAGGTCCGAGCCGGCATTCGGCTCACTCCAGCCCTGGCACCAATCGGTCTCGGCGCGGGCGATCCTGGGCAGCCACTCCCGCTTGTTCTCGTCACTGCCGTACTCCAGGAGGCTGGGAGCGAGTATCTGCAGACCCCAGAAATCCACCCCCGGCGCCCGGTAGCAGGAGTACATCTCGCTGAAGATGGCCTGCTCCACGTGCCCCAACTCCCAGCCCCCGTACTCCCGCGGCCAGGGCAGGGACAGCCAGTTCTTCTCCGCCAGTTTCTTGGCCACCGACCGGTGATAGGCCCAGCCCTCTTCGGAGTCGTAGCGGCCCTCGAACCCTCCAACCCAGCCTTCAGGGGCATTCTTGGCCTCCTCCCTGAAGAACTCCTCGAACTCGTCCCTCAAAGCCTGCTGCTCTGGTGTGAACCTGAAGTCCATCCGACCTCCTTCACGGCGATCTGTCCAGTCATGTCAATCATGCCTCGTTTCTCCAATGGCGCTGCCCGGCCGCAGAGACTGGTACTGCGTTTCGGCTACCTCTGCCGCCCTCCTGATATGTCCTCGGCCTTGACCAATGCTCCCCACGGCGGATGGAGGGCACGGCCCCCCCCAGCCCTGGGTGGCGCCATCTTGTGTTTGGGATTCCGGTCATTGGATATTGTCTCGGATTTAGGGATTAGTGCTTGGGATTTGGCCTTGCTGTCCAGTCACTGTCATCACTTTGCGATCAATGGCAGACAGGAAGGCATAGGCTTCTGCAGCGAGGTCTACAGCCCCATCTGCTGGGCCACCACCTCCTTCCACGAAGTCGAGTCCCCGAAGAGGAGCGCCCCCTGCCTGGCCCGCCTGTAGTAGAGCCCGATATCGTGGTCCCTGGTGGTGCCGATGCCGCCGTGAAGCTGGACCGCCATGCGGGTCGAGTGCTTGTAGGCCTCGTTCACCAGGGTCTTGGCCATGGCCACTTCCATGGTGCAGGGCTGGCCCTGGCTCACCAACCAGGCGGCGTAGTACGTGTACCGCTTGGCCATGTTGACCTCGGTCCACATATCGGCCAGGTTGTGCTGAATGCTGCCGAAGCTGCCTATGGGGCGGCCGTACTGAACCCTCTCCTTGGCATAGGCCACCGTGGCCTCAACGGCCCAGTCGGCCCCGCCTGCCATCTCGGCGCACTTGGCCACTGCCGCCTGCTCCAGCAAGCGTCTCACCGCCGGCCAGCCCCGGTCCAGCTCACCGAGCAGGTTGGCCTCCGGTACTACCACGTCTTCCAGCACCACCTCGTTCTGTTTGTCGTCGGCTATGGCTTCCAGGGGAGTGATCCTGACCCCGGGGCTCCCGGGATCGACCAGGAAGAGGCTGATGCCGTCTTCGGGTACTGACCACGCCCTGGTTCGAGCCACGCAGATAAGGTAGTCAGCTATGTGGGCATCGTGAACAAAGAGCTTGGTGCCATTGAGCACGAAGGCGTCCTTCTCCGCCCGGGCGGTAGTGGTCACCCCGCTGGCTTCGTAGGTGGCGCTGGGCTCGGTGAGGGCCAGGGCCAGTATAAGATCACCCCAAGCTACTTTGGGGAGCAGCTCCCTCTTCTGCGACTCGCCGCCGACGGCCAGAATCAGGGGAGCGCAGAGGACCGCGGTGGAGAAGTAGGGACCCATGAAGCAGGCCCGCCCCATCTCCTCGAGCAGAATGGCCTGGTCCAGGAAGGAGAGGCCGGTGCCTTCATACTCCTCGGGCAGGACGAGCCCCACCCAACCCAGCTCGGCCATCTTCTTCCACACCTCGGGCCTGTAGCCCCTGGGGTCGTCCTCCATCTCTCTGACCAGGGTCTTGGGGAACTCCTTCTCGAAGAAGTCCCGTGCCGCTGTCTTGAGCATCTGCTGTTCTTCTGTCAGGTCAAGGTCCATGAATCCCCCTCTCTGGTCAAATTCCAAATCCTAAGCACGAAATCCTAAACAAGCTCAAAACCCCAAGGCTCGAAACCCACCCCCCAGGGAGCCTGTCGGCCCCTATCCCAGCACCTCCGGGATTCGGATTTCGGTCATTCGATATTGTTTAGGATTTAGGCGCTTGGCAAAGCGGGAACGACAACATGTTGTCGATGTGATCGGGCTGCAAAGGGAACCCGTTCAAGATTTCAACTGCCCGCCCAAGCGGGCCACCTCTTCCAGGCGAAGTCCTGGACGAGGCGTAGATATTAGTGCTTAGGATTTCACCCCACGCCCCTCCCCCCTACACCCCCATCGGTCCTGCCCACAACCCGAACAGCTCTCGCCACACATCGTGCACTTCGCCCACCGTGGCATAGGCCCGGACCGCCTCCATCACCGCCGGCATGACGTTCTCATCGCTGCGGCTCACCTCGGCCAGGTTGTCCAGTTTCCGCCTCACCGCATCGTTGTCCCGCTGACCCCTCAGCCGCCTCAGCCTTTCCACCTGGATGTCCGGTGACTTCCTGTTGGGCTCGAAAATGGGTACCTGGTAGGGCTCCTTCTCCAGCCGGAAGCGGTTCAGCCCCACCAGGACGACGTCACCGTCTGCAACCCTGTTCTCATGGTCCAGCATGGCCTCCTTGTACTCGCGGTGGACCCAGCCCGAGCGTATAGCTTCTGCCATCCCGCCCATGTCCTCGATCTTCCTGATGTAGTCCCAGGTGCGTTCCTCGATCTCATTGGTCAGCGACTCGATGTACCAGGATCCGCCCAGTGGGTCCACCGTGCTGACCACGCCCGTCTCGTGCTGAAGTATCTGCCCCGTCCGTATGGACAGCAGCATGGACTGCTCGGTGGGTAGGCACACGCCCTCGTCGTACCCGTTGGCGTGCATGGACTGGGCCCCGCCGAGGCAGGCGGCAAGCATCTGGTAAGCTATCCGCATAAGGTTGTTCAGTGGCTCCTGGGTGGTATGGGTACATCCGGACGTCTGCACGTGAAGCCTGAACAGCCAGCACTGGGGGTCTTCGATGCCATACCTTTCCTTGGCGATCCTGTACCACATGCGCCGGCCGGCCCGCAGTTTGGCGATCTCCTCGAAGAAGTCGTTGTGGATACCCATGTTGAAGGCGAAGCGCCTGACGAACTGGTCCAGTGGCACCCTGCCCCGCCTCCTCCCCTCCTCGATGTACTGCATGGCGGTGGCCAGTATCAGGCCCAACTCCTGCACGGCGTCTATACCCTGCTCCCGATAGGGATAGGAGTCCAGGCACATGGGATGCCACTTGGGTACCACCTCGCAGCACCATTCAATGAGATCGGCGCTAAGTCTGAGCAGGTCGTGCGGCGGTATCTGGAAGGCGTTGCTGGCGCAGGTCGCCGAGGCGCAGAGGTCGTTGAGGGTGGTGCCCCTGAGTTGCCTCAGGTCGTAGCCTCTCTTCTCTGCCACGGTGAGGTACATGGCGGTCAGCGGGCAGCCCGCCATGGTGGAGGCCTCCAGAGCCGTGCCCACCCTGTCCAGGGGCAGGTCTTGAAATGTGATCTCCATGTCCTCGAGGGAGCTTACAGGCACGCCGTCATTGCCCACATCGGCGTGTGCCCTGGCATCGTCGGAGTCCAGCCCGAACCCCGTGGGGACGTCGAAGGCCATGGAGAATCCCGTCTGGCCCAACTCGTACTCGTGGCGGTACAGCTCGTTGGTCTCCTCTGGCGTATTGACGCCGGAGTAGCGCCTGATGGTGAACAGCTTGCCGCGGTACATGTCCGGGTACACACCCCGGGTGAAGGGCGGGCGGCCGGGCGGGCCGATGTCCCTCCCATAGTCCGTGCCCGACAGGTCGCCGGGCGTGTAGACGTCCTTTATGGGTATGCCAGACCCGGACTTCACTTGACCTTCACCAGGCTGCATCTTTCTCCCCTTCCGCTGTGACTGGCGGCCCTATTGCGGCAGGTGTATGGTGCCTTTCTCTGCCAGGGCCTTGATCTCGGAGTCGCTGTAGCCCAACTCCTGAAGCAGCTCCCCGGTGTTCCCGCCGGGCAGTGGCGCCGCGCTCCTGATCTTCCCGGGGGTGTCGGATAGCTTCACGGGAATGCCGACATGCTTCTCCATCCCGCCCTGGCGGCCCGGTATCTCTACCAGCATCTGCCGGTGGAGCACCTGTGGATCGGTGAATATCTCGTCCAAGTCGTACACCTTGCCCACGGCTATGTTCATTGTCTTGAACAGCTCGAACCATTCGTCGCGGGTCCTGGTGGAGAAGGTCTCGGCGAAGCGCTTCTTGATCTCGTCCTGTTTGTCCCAGTTGGCATGGTCAGGAATGAACTCCTCCCTACCCAGGGCACGGCACAGGTTCTCCCAGAACCAGGGCTCGACACATCCCACGCTGACATACTTGCCATCAGACGCTTTGTACGCCCCGTAGCCTGCATTGGACACTATCATGTTGCTCTGTGCTTTGGCTGCGGCCAGGTCACCGCTGGCCAGGTACTCCCCTGTGAACTGCGTCATCAGTGATACCACTCCGTCAGTGTAGGATACGTCCACGTGCTGTCCCTTGCCGGTCTTCTCCCGGGCCAGGAGGGCCAGCAGAATCCCGATCACCGCGTGCAAGGTCGCCCCTGCGTAGTCGGCGATGAAGTTGGGAATGGGGGGAGGCGGATCACCGAAGGTAAGGAGGGCTCCTCCTATGGCCACGTAATTGATGTCGTGCCCCGGCATGTCGCGATAGGGGCCGTCCTGACCGTAGCCGCTCATGGAGCAGTAGATGAGCCGCGGGTTGAGACCGCTCAACGTCTTGAAATCGACACCCAGGCGCTCGGCCACGCCCGGCCTGAAGCCTTCGACGAGAACGTCCATGGTCTCCACCAGCCGGTAGAGGACTCGACGGCCCTCTTCGTCCCTGAGGTTGAGCATGATGCTCCGTTTGTTGCGGTTGAAGGCGCCGTAGCCCGACCCCATCATCTCCTCGAACCTGGCTGTAACTCCCCCACCGTCTCCAGACGCCGCCTTCCTGGGCGGCTGGTCCACCCGCACTACCTCGGCCCCCATGTCCGACAGCATCATGGAGCAGAACTGCCCCGGTGGCATGTGCGTCATGTCGAGGATATTCACGCCCTCGAGCGACTGCATGATTACGGACCTCCTTGCCTGTTGTACGGCCACCCACCGGCCAGCAACATCTAACGAAAACCCTTGGGCCCGGTTACGCGGTCCTGTGCATCGCCGGCACACCCACAAGCCGGCGTCTGTCCTGAGCACTTGAATAATAGCATTCCTGGGCCGATGGCGACTCCCCCCACGCCGATTGAGGCTGGCCGGCCGACGAGGTCGGCCATCATGCCCTGGGCAGTCCCAACCCCACAGTGCCGATGAAGTTCTTTGATACCTCGCTGGTGCCCCCACCAATGCTCCATCCGGGGGAGCCCAGGTAGTTGTGATTGAACCTGCCCCGCACTCTGGCACACCTGGAGCGCTCGTCCAGGGGGCCGTAGGGCCCGAGCACCTGCATGGCCAGGTTAGCCAGGTGCTGCAGCAGGGATGCGCCCAGCACCTTCAACTGGCAGGCCTCTTTGGCCACGTCCATGTCCAAAGTCGCCATCCACATCATCCTCCGACCCAGGTTGTACCCCACCTCGATCTCCATGGACACCTCCGCCAGCCTGTTGCGAATCAGGGGGTCTCTGGCCAGGGTCCGCCCATTGACCACAGTCTCACGGCAGTACTGCACCAACCACTCGAAATCCCGCCTGCCCCTGAGGAGTTCCTGGAAGCCGCAGAACCTGTCCAGGCCGAAGGACAGTGTGGCGGCACGCCAGCCCTCGTTCTTCCTGCACAGCATGTTCTCCTTCGGCACCCTGACGTTCTCATAGAACACCTCTTCGCAGGCGCGGATGCCGGTCATGAATTCTATGCCGCGCATGGTGATCCCAGGAGTTCCCAGGTCTACCAGGAAGACGCTGATGCCCCGCTGCCGGGGGAGGTTAGGATCTGTCCGGGCGTAGAGCATGCACCAGTCCGCCATGTGGAAGCCGCTCTGCCACGTCTTCTGGCCGTTGATGATATAGCAGTCCCCGTCTTCCTCGGCCCGGGTCTGAAGCGAGGAGAAGTCCGATCCTGCCCCCGGCTCGCTCATCCCCACCGCCCACTTCACCTCTCCCCTGGCCACGGGTGGGACCAGGTTTCGTTTCTGCTCCTCGGTGCCCAACTGGTACAACACCGGGCCGCAGACACCGAAGGTGGGCTGGTCGTAACCCGGCACGCCGAGGTAGTACACCTCCTCCTCGAACAGGAAATGCTTCAGCTTCGAGGCGCCCAGGCCCCCGTACTCCGGTGGCCAGCTTATCTCCAGCCAGCCCTTCTCTCCCAGCTTCCGCCGGATGTCCAGCCCCAGCTCGTAGATATCCTCGAAGTGGTCCTGGTTGTTCATGTCCTGGTCCACGCCAAGCCAATCCCCGGGCAGGACCCCATCGAAAAATGCGCGCACTTCGTGTCGGAAAGCTTCGTCCTCTTGACTCAAGCGAAAGTCCATACTGTAAATCCTAACCTTTCAGGTCTGTACCCGCAACAGATTGGCTATGCCAGCCCCCCGTGGGCACACGCGTTTGTGCCCTGGTAACACAGACCACGGAGACATCAGCCCACGCAACCCGCAGGTCGAGGCGAGCGCCCCACCTGTTTGGCTGCTATAGATGCGCCGCGCCCGGCAGGGCTATCCGCCCAGCGTCGGGGGACGCTGCCATTCGGGGTAACCCTCAACCGGGAGCCACTTGTCCTGATCGGAGTTGTACTGCACCAGCTTCACCGTGTAGGCGAAGGAGTTCACGTCTCCGGTGTACTTCCAGTCGTTGCCCCACCCCTGAGATTCCATGGGCATGTCGGTGGTTGCCAGGTAGTCACGCACAGCCGCCGCGTCGATGTTCTCCGGGCCGAGGGTCTCGGCGGCCCTTCTCAGCGCGTTCACCAGGATCATGCCATAGGCCCAACCGTTGATGTAACCTGTGCCCAGCTCTGGGTCGTGGCTGGCACCATCTGGATACCCGTCCACTCCACCTTGTCTTTGTTCTCGATGGCCAGTAACTCAGTCATTTCCCCCTGGGCCTCATAGAAGGGCACCCCGGCGAAGCCTATGTAGCTGATCTTGGGCCTGGCCGCGCCGTCCCAGGTCTTGATCACGTAGTCCATCAGTATCTCGATCTGGCCCTCGGGAGTGCCGTACACAGAGAAAAGCCAACTGCTGTCCAGGGTGGACAGCATGTTGGAGACCTCGAAGAAGGGTATGTGGTCCGCCTCAAACTGCGTCCTCAGCATCTCGCAGTCCTGGGGCGATGCCGACATAACCTTGCAGCCCTGCCCCTTCAGCCACACATAACCGGGCACCACCCTGGCCGGGTCGCTCTTGGTGTCGTAGGTGACGATTTTCACGTCGAGGTCCGGCAGGGGATTCTCGGCCTTGGTCTTGTCCAGTAAGTCGTTGAGGGCGTTGTAGACCTGGATCACGGCCAGCGCCGACCTGCCCGTCAGGTCCCACAGCCAGCCCAGCTTCACCTCAGCCTTGCCCGTGTCCCCATCACCCCCACCGCAGCCGGACGCCAGCGGCAGCACCGCCAGCAGCAGGACCATGCAGCCCAGGAGTATGCTCCTAGCCAATCTACGTCTCATGGTTCCCCCTTTCCCTGATAGATAGGAGGACAGCAGAAGGCAGGTAGAGCTGGTGGCGGATGACCGCTGGGCGTCCGGCGCGTCGCCTGCCCACTGATATCCCCTGGAGGCATTCTAACAACGTGTTGCTGCCGGCATAAGCGTCAAAGGGGCTGTCGCCGACGTGGTCGCGGCCCATGTCGCGGCCCGGGGGAGTCATGGGCTATGGACCCAGCGGGAATCAGCGCGGGCCAAAAGGGCCATTTGCCTGGTGCAAGGGAGGAGCCAGCAATCGCAAATCCCAAATCCCAAGCACGAAATCCTGCGCCTCGTCCAGGACTTTGCCTGAAAGAGGTGGCCCCCTTTGGCAGGCAGTTGAAATCTTGAACGGGTTCCCTTTGCAGCCCGATCACATCGACAACATGTTGTCGTTCCCGCTTTGCCAAGCGCCTAAACAATTTGGCTCTTTCATCGCTCCGTGTTGGTTGTGCCTGAAAACGCTATACGTGCGCAACGGGAATTGCAGGGCATCAACCCACAACTAGTGAAAGAGCCATGTCGGTTGGCGAGTAGGCTGTTGGTACAGCCTTCTTACGCTGTTGATTGCAGTACCCACGATAAAGACAGTGGCGTGAAGGATTGCCAAGTAGAAGGCTGTATTGTAGGTTCCCCACCATAGCACGAGGCCGACAACCTGAGGTAAGGATGCTGTATCGAATTGGCTTACGATAAAGCCCGTAGACGGGCCGAGCCCCGGGGGGACGATAAATGTCAGGAGTAACGGGGGAACGTGCCCGCCTCCGATGCCAGCCAATATGCCAAGGCTGATGGCAATGAACGCTAGGATCACGGAAACAGCCAATAGAATGCCAGTGGTCAGAAGAGCCAGGCCCCTGTTGCCGTGGAAGATCTGAAGCCAGAGGCGATATGGAGCCTTTACGATTTGGCGGATCATGATAACAGGAAACTATCACACGAACGACAAGCTGTCAAGGGGTGAGAAGATGCTGATGTCTCTCTATAATGGAGGACAAGGAGGACATCATGCGCATCGTGAAATGGTTGGGCGTGCTCATAGTCATAGCGTCTCTGTTGTTTGGCAATTGGCAACTCGCCCGTTTGCAGGGAAGGATTGATGAAATGGCATTGACCGGCTTCGGTTCTGGGGTTACGTCTTTTCTGAAGGAACCATACGGCTTTGACAATGAGCTTTGGTTCAGCAAGGATGGCTATACGCCTCACTACGCTGAGCACATTATTGATCCCATAGACGGCAAAGAGAAGCTCATCATGGCTGACCCGCACACCTACCAGGGTGTTGTTCTCTACAACCTGGCTGACAAGCGCATTGAGTGGGAGGTCAAAGTTCCGGGTAGCACGATCAACAACCCCCATACCGCCAGGGTATTGATGGAGGACGTTGACGGTTTTGGTGATGCCGGTGACATATACTGCTGTGACATGGATCAGCGGATCATCGTTTTTGACCGGGCGACTCAGGAGATTAAGAAAGCAATCACGATCAGTGCTGTCGGTGGCCAGTGGGATCCCAATTGGTTGCATGAAGCGTGTCTCAGTGTGGACCCTGTCCCCCATCTGATTTTGACCGACTACAATGGCCCTGACGGCTATCGCTATGCCAAGTATAGGATTTCTGATGGCGTACTGGCCTGGCATAAGGGTGACTTTGGCCATCCGGCCAAGGTATGTCCTATCGTGGGTGCTCATGCCTCACTGCATACGCCCGACTACGGCGGTGACTATCTCATTTGTTCAAACGAGTTCCACGGTTCGGTCTGGGAGATTAAAGACAGCGATGGTACGTGGACATGGGCTCGGCCACGGGATAGGCAAGGGCCGTCACTGGTCTCCCCCCATGCTGCAATCAGGATGGGACGCGTAGAGAATGTCGGCTGGTATACGGTTGTGGCGACGGAGTCTGGTGGGGGCCTTATGGCCATCCATTTCATGGGCGCTCCGATCTGGGGCATTGGTAATAGGGCAGGCAAGTCCGTGGGTGGTGACTCCGTTTATACGGCTAGCGTCCACGGTCTAAGCGAGATCACCCACGTCTTTCCTACCCTCGATGGGCGCATAGGTATTGTGGACTGGGGCGGTCTCAATAGGGCCAACGTCGTTATCATCAATGAGATTCCCCAGAAACAACATGTAAGCTGGCAGCTAGAGCACGAGATAGCCACGACGAATGACTACAGTTTTCTTGAGCATGTACCTGTGGCTGATTGGGACGAAACCCACATCGTCATCAAGAACGTTGGTGGAGGGGGGAATCAGCTACAGTGGAAAGTGCTCGGAAGCCTGCTTCAATCTTCTGCTTACACAGGTGGAGATGCGCGACAAGAGGAGTGGATCGAGGAAAAGGCCGAAGCGACTTTGGCAGACGGAGACAGTGCCACCTACACGCTATCGCGGCCCTACCAGTACATCTTGGTGATGTACTGGTCGAAAGAGATGGACAATCATACCAAGGTTAGCCTGTATTTGGACCACGTGAGGAAGTGAAAACGAGGAGGGGCATAAATGCAATACTCTGCACTCAGACGACTAAGCTTCCAGGGAGTCGTGATTCTGTTGCTTTCAGCCATGCTGGTAATGAGTATTCTGATTCACCTGAATTTGCCTCAAGCCGAAGAAGATAGTGAGCAAAAGGACATATCAAGTGATGGCTTATTGGTAGGTGCTTACTATTATCCCTGGTGGAGTGGCACGAAATGGGACCTGGCAGATGAATATGCCAGTGAATCTCAGATAGGTGAATATAATTCGAGAGATGTGCAAGTGATTGACCAACACATCGCTTGGGCGAAAGACTGCGGCATAGACTTCTTGGCTATGAGCTGGTGGGGGCTCACTCCATACTGGGAAGATGTAACATTGCGGTCTCATTTTCTAAACTCCGCCCAGATTAACGATATGGAGTTCTGTATCCTTTATGAGAGCACTGGCAGGTTATCATCTACGGGTGAAGATGCCCATATTTTCGAGGACACCCCTGAGAATGAAGAGATATTGCTCAATGATTTTGATTATCTTGCTGATGCCTACTTTGATCACCCCCAGTATTTCAAGGTCAATGATAGGCCGGTGGTGATCCTATATGTAACAAGGTGTTTTGCGAACTGGGGGCGATGGAAAGACGACAAAGATAATTGGCACCCAGGGTGGGAGGGTATCTTCGCAAAACTAAGAGCGAATATGGCTACGAAGGGTTACGACCTTTACCTCGTTGGAGACATGGTTTACTGGCAGGAAGAAGAGGATATCTCCAGTAACCTTCTTCCCTTCTGGCTACTCGACGCTGTTACTGGCTATAACATGCATACCAGTGATGAAGGAAAGGTAAAAATAGCTGGGTCGTCCCCCGGCATTATTGATACTGAAGATTTCTTACGTGGTGTGGATAATCAATATGGGATGTGGAAGGACACTGCTGACAAAGAGGGCTGCAATTTTGTTCCTGGTGTGATGCCGGGTTTCAACGATTCCTTCTATCCTGGCAGAAACAACCCCATTATTCCCAGAAGCCCAGAGTTTTTGGCTGATTTCTGGCAGATAGCAGCTAAGCACATAGACAGTGACGTAAAGATGCTCATGATTACTAGCTTTAATGAGTGGTTTGAGGACACTCAAATTGAGCCTGCCCATGAATATGGCTTGGCCTATTTAGATGTAATTACGACTTGCTCTCAAAATTCATAGGAGAAAGCAATGTTACTCAAGAACATGGACACGTTACGGTGGGGAGGCCTCAACTGAGGGAGTAGGGAATGAGAGGGTTACTCAGGGAAAGCATCTTTGCCCTTGTTATCTTAGGGTTATTGTTTCCTTCCGCAGGTTGCGCAACATGGTCAAGGCCTTCAATTAAACAACCTGAAACACAGCGGCGCCCTGAATTGGTTGGTGCGAACTATTACCCTTGGTACAATGCTGCTCGCTGGATTAACGAAGAGGTCACTGATACCCCCTCGTTAGGCAAATACCTCAGCAATAACCCCGAAGTTATTGACCAGCATATCCTATGGGCAAGCGAGGCAGGCATTGATTTCTTCCTGGTAGAGTGGTGTGGCGAACCGGGATCACCCACGGATCAGGCATTCCGGCAGATGCTGGACAGTCGCTACAGTGACAAGATCAAGTTCGCTATTTTCTACGATTCCGCAATCAATCTCAGCCCCGGCTGGTCGTACGACGATTGCCCTGACTTCCAGGACATGTTCGATGAAACCCAGAAGAAGGGCCAGAAGTTTCTGGATGACATGACCTATATTGCTCGAGAGTACTTCGACCAACCTCAGTACCTGAAGCTGGATGGCAAACCTTTTGTTGTGTTTTACCCCGCTGGTGGCTGGAGTAATGCGGGCCCCTACCTGGATGCCCTTAACCTCGAGATGGCTTCGCTGGGCTACGATACTTACGCCGTGGCTGACCTTATGGGCTGGGACGAGGACGATGTCCATGAATATCCCTGGGAATCCTGGAGGACTCACTTTGAAGCAATTACAGGTGGGGTGATGCATTGCCAGGCAGTCATTGATGACCCCAAGAGAGAGGTTTTCTTAGACGAGTTGGAGGAGAGAATCACCCAGTATCGTATCGAAGTTCTTAATCAAGGTATGGGCTTTATCCCGCCTGTGATAGCTGGCTTTGATAATAGGGATCCTGAGATTACAGCAATACCTAGAGATGAAGGGAATACCATGCGGCGCTCATGGGACATTGCTACCAGTAACTTGGATGATAAATACAACATAGTCAACATCGTAACCTTCAATGAGTGGCATGAAGGTAGTGAGATTGAGCCGTCTGAGGAGTACGATATGTTCTACCTGAATCTACTAAAGGAATTGCGTGGAGGATAAAAGATTGGGATGCCACTCTTGTGTATTCAGGGCAATCAAACAGAGTGCTGTGGTTTCGGTATTCGTGTCGCAATGAGAGAGGGGTTTCCTGTGAGCGGTGTAGTCTGTATAGATTCCTCCGTAGCGATTAGAGGTGACTTTGGGGTCGGATGTCAATAGTGGACACCAAACCTCTCATGCTGGCAGCAGCCCTATGTCGACCAGTGTCCCCGACAGGACAAGACGGTCATACCACGACAGACTGAAGGCGATCTTATCAGCATGGCGTTCGGTAAACAGTCTCATGCCTTAACCATACAACTCAGATCAACAAATGACCAGAGCTTGGTTCCGGCTATGCCGGGTTAGTATCTAAGATTTGGAGCTTAGGATTTCGCCTCGTGACGGGTGGGGGATTGGCCGCCCCGGGGGGCAGCGAGGCACTATACGTGTCAACTCAGCGATTTCCGAATGTTACCGGTACGGAATACGCGGTATTGACAAACGGCCCCTGGGCGGCTATAGTCGGGCCGTAGCTAAAAGTTAGCCTTGGGCTAAGCATTCAGAAGAGTTGATTGCTCCGATTCTCCACGTGATTCTGAAGACGTCACCAGACTCAAGAGCTCGCCAGCAGTGTCCGATCCCTCGGGGCACCGCCGCTGACGTCTCCTGAGATTCATGCCGGGAATTCGCTCGGCTGATGTTGCGGCCACAGAAAGGAGGTGTGCATGGCTGAAAGAGTGGGGATTGTTGCGGTGGCGCAGACGAAGTACAGCGCCAACAGGGATGATGTGAATGAGGGGGAACTGGCCTATGAGGCGATAAGGCAGGTGCTGGACGAGACTGGCCTGCGCTTCTCGGATGAAGGTGATGGCATCGACTCCGCCGTGACCTGCTCCCAGGACTTCTGGGACGGGAGGACGATATCCAGCACCAATGTCATGTCCTTCGTCGGGGCTCACCTCGGGAACGAGGACAAGATAGCCGAGGACGGCATCAACGCGCTGTACTGCGCGGTGGCCAGAATCCTCTCAGACCATCACCAGATTGTGCTGGTAGTGTCCCACATGAAGGAATCCCAGGTCGACGGGTCAGTGGTCCAGAACTGTGCTTTTGACCCGATATACTTGAGGCTGCTTGGGCTTGATTTCCTGACTGCTGCAGCGCTCCAGGCCAGGAGCTACATGCACAAGTACGGCATAACTGTGGAGCAGTGTGCCAAGGTAGTGGTGAAGAACCGGGCCAACGCCAGGAACAACCCCTATGCCCAGGAGCCCCTCAACGTGACCGTGGACGACGTGCTGAAATCGGACATGCTGGCCTCGCCGATACGGCTTCTCGACACGAAGCCCGTGTCCGACGGTGCCTGCGCCATGGTCCTGGCCACGGAGGAGAAGGCCAGGAAGCTGGCTGCCAAGCCCATATGGGTTCTGGGTGTGTCCAACTGCTATGAGACTCATTACCTCGGTGAGCGGGAACTGGCGGACTGTGATGCCCTGGCGTCTGCGGCCCGCAAGGCCTACAGCATGGCCGGGATCACTGATCCCTGGAAGCAGATAGACGTTGCGGAGATATCGGAAGAGCAGTCCTACCAGGAGTTGCTGTGGATGGAAGGGCTGGGCTTCTGTGATCGCGGAATGGGCGGCAAGCTCATCGACTCGGGGAAGACGCAGATGGGAGGGGAGCTTCCCGTCAACCCGTCCGGGGGCATGCTCTCGGGTAATCCCAACGGCGTTGCCGGTATGACGCGGGTGGCCGAGGCAGTGCTGCAGTTGCGGGGCGAGGCCGGGGGGAGACAGGTGCCTGGTGCCAAGGTGGCGCTGGCCCACGGCGTGACCGGCGCTTGCGGACAGCTTCAAAGCGTCATGATTGTGGGTAACAGCTAGGGGAGGCAGGAGATGGCCAACAGAGTAGCGATTGTAGGAATTGGTCAAACACACCATAAGAGCAAGCGTCCTGATGTCAGCCAGCCGGAGATGGGCAACGAGGCGGTAAGGGCCGCCCTGGCCGACGCCGACATGCCGATGCGTGACGTGGAGGCGGTGGTCAGCACGAACATGGAGACCTTCGAGGGCGTGTTCCTGCCGGACCACTGGATGGCCTCCCAGACTGGGGCCTATATGAAGCCTGGCTTCAAGGTGAATACAGGCGGGACCACCGGTGCTTCGGGGGTGGAGGAGGCCTTCAATCTGGTTGCTGCGGGTCTATTCGACGTTGTCCTGGTGCTGGGATTCGAGAAACAGGACCAGGGTGACACGACGGCCGCCATTACCACGTGTGCCACACCGGTGTGGGGGGGCGGTTTCGCCACCGGCGCTATAGGTGAGTTCGCCAAGCAGGCATTGACCTACATGGAGAACTCGGGGGCAAAGGAGGAGCATGCTGCTATGGTCCGCTTGAAGGCAGACCGTGGGGCCTGCCGCAATCCCCATGCTCACCTGAGGCTGGGGTTGAACACCGTCGAAGAAGTGCTCAAGTCAGGTTACCTGGTCTGGCCGATCAGGCTGCTGGACTTCTGCCCCCAGTCTTGTGGAGCATGTGCGTTGGTCCTGGCGTCGGAGCAGGCAGTTAAGAAGATCACCAAGAAGCCGGTGTGGATAGCGGACATGGTGACTGTTCACCAGTTGCCTTTCCGTGCCGGGATTTTCGGCGATCTGACCGGCAAGGACCACTATTCCCAGGAGATAGCCGCGGAGAAGCTCTACAAGCGAAACGGCATCACCAACGTGATCAGAGACATCGACATGGCCGAGATCTATGAGCCCTCGAACTGGGAGGAGATGAACCTCTACGAGCATCTCCGCTTCTGTGAGAAGAACGAGGGGTGGAAGATGGTGGAGAAGAACATGACGACCATCGAGGGCGAGTTCCCGGTGAATCCGTCCGGAGGAGTGATAGCCACGAACCCGATCGGTGCCACGCCGGTCATTCGCATAGCCGAAGCTGCGCTGCAGGTCAGGGGAGACGCCGGGGAGCACCAGGTGACCAGGGATGTGAAGACTGCCCTGGCCACTGCACTGGGCGGGTCCAACTGGTCGGTCTTGACGCTGTTGAAGAGGTCGTTGTAGGAGGCGAGAGATGACACAGGAAACATCCCAGAAGCCGGAATACATATTCGTCAACTACTCTGTGCCCCGCATACACCGGTGGTCGACGGGCAGGTACATGGGCAAGGTCTACAAAGAGGCCAGGGATAACAAGAGACTGGTGACCAACCGATGCCCCAAGTGCGGCGAACTCATGTGGCATCCCGAACCGATGTGTGGCAGGTGCAAGGTGGATGCTGGGGACGACTGGGTGGAGATGAGCGACACGGGGACCGTACTCCAGTACACGTATCTGGTGGTGCCCATGTGGGACCCGCACCGGGGTGAGAGATGGGCCAACCCGCACCCCCTGGCCACCATCCTGCTGGACAACGGGTGCTACATATACCACTTCCTCGAGGAGCGGGACTCCGAGAAACTTGCCTCGGTGAAACGAGTCAAGGCTGTGTGGAAGGAAGACGGAGAACGTGGGAACGGGATCAACGATATCCTGTATTTCAGGGCGATAGAGGAATAGGAGGGTCGGAGATGGCTGAGAAGCTTGAACACCTGGACGTCTTCATTGTCGAGGGAAAGATCGACATTCCAAACAGCTACTCCGCTGGGGCCGTGGGCAGCAAGTTCCTGATCGAGCTCAGGGACAACAAGAGAATACTGGGACTGAGGTGTCCCACGTGCGATCGGGTCTACGTGCCCCCCTCATCGACCTGTAAGGACTGCTTCGGCGAACTCAGCGAGTGGGTCGAGGTCAGCGACAAGGGCACGCTCCTGTCCTACACGGTGGAGCATCGCTCCAATGTCGTTCAGCCGGTCTCGCCGCCGATTGTCTACGGAGTGATACAACTGGATGGTGCTGACACTGGCCTGGTTCACATGCTGGGCGAGGTTGACCCCAAGCACGTTGAGATAGGCATGAGGCTCCAGGCGGCGTTCAAAGACGAGAGGACGGCCAGTCTGCTCGACATAAAGTACTTCAAGCCGCTGGCGTAGCCTTAGCGAAGTGTGCTGTATAAGGTAGGGTGGTTGGAGCGCTAGCATTCCGACTTGTCGGGGGGAAGAGGTCTCGCTACGCTTCACCCACCCTACCAGCTTACCACGAGGTGTTGACACTGATTATCAGGAGGAGTGCGTGAATGGCTCGTAGCGTTTTCCGGACGAGGCTGTGTGACCTGCTGGACATCGAGTATCCCATCATGCTGGCTGGCATGGGTGGGGTGGCCACCGCGGAGCTGGCGGCGGCCGTCTCGGAGGCGGGCGGACTGGGAGTGATCGGCGGCATGAACCTGTCACCTGACGAACTGGATGCCGAGATCACCAAGTGCAAGAAGCTGACAAGCAAACCCTTTGGCGTGGATACCATCGCACCCACCAGCATGGTGGAGACCGATACCCTGGGCGAGCTTAGGGACTATATAACGGACGAGGTCGTGGAGTATGCGGCCAAGCTCTGCAGTGAGCTGGGCATACCGGTCCCGGAGGGTGTGGAGTTTGGCAGAGAGGGGGGGACCGGCTGGGCGGCGGGGATGACTCCCAGGCAGATCGAGGTAATCTACGACCACAAGATACCGGTCTTCTGCGCCGCTCTAGGCAGTCCCGCTTTCATGGTCCCTGAGGCCCATTCCAGGGGCATGAAGGTCGTCGGCTTGGTGGGCAACGTCAAACAGGCAAGGCGCGAGGCCGAGGGCGGCGTAGACATCATCGTGGCCCAGGGTCACGAGGGCGGAGGGCATACCGGCCACGTCACCACCATGACGCTGTTGCCCCAGGTGGCCGATGCTGTGGATCCCACCCCTGTTGTGGGCGCAGGCGGGATACTCGATGGCCGGGGCCTGCTGGCGGCGCTGAGCCTCGGTGCCTGCGGTGTATGGTGTGGCACGGCTTTCCTGTGCACAGAGGAGGCAGGAATGCTCGAGCCGGAAACCAAGGATATCATTCTCAAAGCCAAGGAGACGGACACGCGCGTGACCAGGGTCTTCACGGGCAAGACCTGCCGTCTCCTTACCACCGAGCTTTTGCAGAGGTGGGAGAAGGAAGGCCCGATACTGCCCTTCCCTCTGCCGATCCTGATATGCACCAGCATTCAGGATGTCCTCTCTGCAAATCACCTGTTCGACTACTACTTCATACCGGCAGGCCAGATCTGCGGGGCGGTTAAGGAGATCAAATCGGCCAGGCAGATCGTGGAGGACATGGTCAACGGAGCAGTACAACTGCTCGAGGAGGGCTTCCCCTCGAGGATCAAGCTCGGCAGCTAGTGTTGTGTCCCTGAAACGGCTTGACAACGGAGGCCCCTCTTCCGTGTCATTGTTACGAAAAGGCTCTTTCATCGCTCCGTGTTGGTTGTGCCTGAAAACGCTATACGTGCGCAACGGGAATTGCAGGGCATCAACCCACAACAGTGAAAGAGCCTACGAAAATAGGGGTTCTGTGTATGCTGTCGTCCCCTGAGCCGTACGCTTCCCCGTTCATATCGCGGGTAGAGCGCCCGACGTCGGGCGCTCTACCCAACCGCCGTCCCGGCAGTCATTTTCATACATCGTGGTGTGTCCGACAGGAGACATGATCGATTACCTAGAAAATAGGCGACTTTCAGCGCGCCATGGAGAGGCCCACTTGGTGTCATTCTGAACGGAGTGAAGAATCTACGCCTCGTCAACGCGTCTTGCTTTGTCAACCTGAGACCCTTCG
>Ga0180432_10002157_pt1 | contig 29804 bp, 25 predicted proteins | sample SS_ome_10_FD_132414 | JGI IMG/M metagenome (GOLD analysis project Ga0180432, IMG submission 132414) | Hypersaline lake sediment archaeal communities from the Salton Sea, California, USA - SS_1_MS_2 metaG | ecosystem: Environmental > Aquatic > Non-marine Saline and Alkaline > Hypersaline >...
CCCCCGGCGAACATGGTGCCGATGCTGTAGACGGGGTAGGCCGGGTCGGGCACCAGGGCAATGTCGCCAGGATCAATGAAGCACAGAGCGATATGCCCGACCCCCTCCTTGGCGCCGATGAGGGGCAGCACCTCCTCATCCGGGTTGAGAGCCACGCCGAAACGCTCGCCATACCAGTCGGCTATGGCACGACGGAACTCAGGCAACCCTTCCGACTCGGGATAGCGATGGTTCTGCGGCTCACGCGCCGCCTGACAAAGCCGTTCCACGACATGGGGTGGCGTCGGGGTGTCGGGGTCGCCTATTCCCAGGCTGATGACATCCTCTCCCTTCCGCCTCTTCTCGGCGATCTTCTTCGAGATCTCGACGAAAAGGTAGGGGGGCAGGTTCTCAACACGTTTTGCCGGTCGCATTTGGAAAGCCCGCGGGTCTCTACTCGCCGTACTTTGCCTTCAAAGCTTCGAGAACTGGTGCGTCCCATCTGGCCCGCTGCCATGCACGGGCTCCCGAGATGTCGAGCTTGTCGATATCGAACTTCGCCCCGGTGAAGTCGGCGTCCTCAAGGTCGGTCTGGGCCAGGGTTGCGCCGGTGAGGTCAGCCCCGCTGAAAAGGGCGCCTCTGAGCCTGCTCCGGGTCAATTTGGCGTCCACCAGACAGGCGCCGGACAGGTCGGCGTCGGTCAAGTCGGCCCCGGTTAGGTCGGCGCCCTTCAGGTTGGCCCCGCTCAGGTCACAGTTGAGCATGTCGGCCTGGACCAGGATCGTTCCTGACAGGTCAGCGTCACAGAGCATCTCTCCTCTGAAACTTGCGCTCACCAGGTTTTGCCCTGCCAGGTTCTTGCCTCCAGATTCACTCATTCCAGAAACCTCCACATTGCTTTTTATTCCAGCCCGACCATTCTGAATCCACAGCTAATCAGGCCATTCTCCCAGGAACACCAGCTCAGCCGGACCGCTGAGCATTACCTTGCCTGTCCCGTCCCAGTCGATGGTCAGCGTCCCGCCGGGGAGTATGACATCGACGTGGTCATCCACAAGGTCGTGGAGACGGGCTGCCACCACAACGGCGCACGCCCCGGTGCCCGAAGACATGGTCTGCCCTGCCCCACGCTCCCAGACCCTGGCCACAGTCTCCTTTCGGCTGACAACATTCGCCACCTCGAAGTTCACTCTGTGAGGGAATGCAGGGTGGGTCTCCACCTTGGGGCCCAAGTCAACCAGGGGGAAGTCGGCCACCGGTTCCTCGGGGAAGCAAACCGCATGCGGGTTGGCCATGGACAGGCAGGTCAGGAGCAGTCTCCGGCCATCGATAACGATAGGGTAGTCCATTATTATGTCAAGTTCATCCTCGGTTGCCACCGGAATGTCCTTGGACCGCAGCACCGGCACACCCATTTCCACCTGGATGAGATGGCTGCCGGCTTCCGCCTTCCTGACGCCGCCCGGTGTTTCAATGGTGAGCGCCGGAGGGTATCCCCTGTGGACGGCATACTTCGTGAGGGACCTAAGCCCGTTGCCGCAAGCCTCGGCTTCCGAACCATCGGGGTTGAAGAAGCGCATCCCCAGGTCGGCTACCTGTGATGGTGTGAGAAGAATCAGCCCATCGGAGCCCACGCCGAAGCGGCGGTCGCACATCGATCTGGCGAGGTGGGGCCAATCGCGCTCGGCATCAGCCTCGACGAGCACGAAATCGTTGCCGGTAGCCTGCATCTTGGCGAATCTCATACTCTGACCTTCTCTCCGGCTCCGAGAAACCCGCTCACCAGAGCCTGGACTGGCTCCTCCATCGGCTTGCGCACATCGAACCAGTGAATGCTCTCGTCGCTGAGACGGAACCATGCATACTGATGGCGAGCGAAGCGATGGGTCTCATGTTTGATGCGCTGCACCGCCTCATCCAACGCGACCTCCCCCTGAAGGTACTGGGCGATGCGCCTGTATCCCAGCCCCGAGAGCGAAGGGAGATCCGGCGAGTAGCCTCGCTCGATAAGTGCCTGAACCTCTTGAACCAGGCCTCGCTCTATCATTGTATCAACTCGGTCATCTATCCTGCTATAGAGCTCCTCCCGAGAAGTGGTGAGCCCTACCATCAGGCTGCGGAAACGCGGCTCCCTTCTCCGGAGTTTGGAGAACGGCAGTCCGGTGGCATGGCAGACCTCCAGAGCTCTCACCACTCGTCGCACGTTCCGTGGGTCGATTCTTCCTGCCGCCTCGGGGTCAAACCGCTGCAACTCTGCATACAGGGCCATGCCGCCTCCGCTGGCCGCTTTCTCCTCCAGCATCCGCCTCAGTTCGGGGTGCGGGCCGACCTCCGGGATCCTGAAGCCGGCGGTGACAGCCTGAACATACAGGCCACTGCCTCCCACCAGGAAGGCCGACTTCCCTCGCCGCTCGATGTCTTCCAGTGCACGGTATGCCGCCTCCTGATACATGGCGAGGCTGAAGTCCTCGTCAGGGTCGACTATGTCCACGAGATGATGGGGGACGAGGGCTCTCTCCTCCGGGCTGGGCTTCGCTGTTCCTATGTCCACGTAGCGATACACCTGGCGGCTGTCGGCGCTGACGACCTCTCCGTTGAAGGCCTGCGCCAGATTCATTGCCAGGTCGGTCTTGCCCACCGCCGTAGGACCCACAATAGCTACAAGACGCTTCATGTTCGTGCCGCTGACTGCTCCACAATACTGACGAATTCGTCCGCTTTCAAGCTCGCTCCGCCAACCAGAGCGCCATCGATCTCCCCTTGCGCGATGAACTCGCCGATATTGTCGGCAGTTACGCTCCCCCCGTATAGAATCCGCGTTTCCGAAGCCATCTCTGCGCCATAGAGTCGCCTCAGTTCTCCTCTAATCAGATTGATGGTGAGATTGGCCTCTTCTCCGGACGCAGCCATGCCGGTGCCGATGGCCCAGATGGGCTCATAGGCCATGACCAGCCCGTGAGGCGAGTCGACGCCCCCGAGAGCGCCAGCGACCTGTGTTCTCACCACCTCCTCAGTCCTCCCCGACTGCCTTTCCTCAAGCTTCTCTCCGACGCACAGGATAGGAATCAACTTCGCCCCGAGTGCGGCACGGAGCTTCCGGTTCACCAGTTCGTCAGTTTCACCGAAGTACTGTCGGCGCTCGGAGTGTCCCAGAATCACGAATTCGCAAAGCGCCGATAGCATGGTGGCGGAGATCTCACCGGTATAGGCGCCCTTCAGTTCGTAGTGACAGTTCTGTGCCCCCAGCCCTATCGACGTGCCATGGAGCAGTTCTCCCACCGCCGCCAACGAGATGAACGGGGGACAGATGACCTTCTCCACCCCCTGGACTATGTCCAGCCTGCCCGTCATCTGTTCCACCAGTGCCGTCGCTTCGGCCAGGGTGGTGTTCATCTTCCAGTTGCCCGCGATGACTGGCGTTCTCACCTGATCCTCCTAAGCGCCAAACTTGCCCAGCTTCCTCGCATTGGCCAGGGCCAGAGGCATTATCTGAACAGCGGGAAATCTCCCCAGCCCCCCTCTGGCACAGGCGCTCTCTCCGAACTCCTCCACTGCGTCGCGACGGCACCACCTGGAGTGGATCAGGACGGGAACGGGGTGCCAGCTATGCCCCTTGAGCAGCGCCGGGGTGGAGTGATCGGAGGCCACCACTATGACGTCCGGCCTGAGTCCGATGAGAGCGGGCAGTGCCACGTCGACATCCTCGATTATCTTCACTTTTCGGTCGAAGTCACCGTCCTCGCCGGCCATATCCGTTTCTTTCACGTGCACAAAGAAGAAATCATAGCTGTCGTAGTGCTGCGCCAATGCCGATAACCCGTCGCTTATGGTGGGCCCCGTAGGCAGAATGTCCATCCCGACAACCTTGGCCAGCCCCCGATACATGGGGTAGGAAGCTATCGCGGCGGGCCGGAGCTTGAAGACCTCAGTCATGGTGGGGAAATCCGGGCAGTGGGCGAAGCCGCGTAGCAAGACCATGTTTGCGGGGTGGTGGCCGGCAAGCTTCTCTCGCGCCCTGGCGATGAACTCATTGGCAACGTGAGCGGCTCTGGCAGCCTGCGTAGTACGCGGGACTACCGCCCTTGGAGGCACCCCTTCGTGCTGAGGGTCGGAATCGCCCAGTTCGCTGGAAAGATTGTCTCCTCTGAAGACTGCCACGAAGCGGTGCTCCTTGACCGGTGAGACGAGGACTCCTGTGCCGTCAATGCTCATGCCAGTGAGGAGTTGGCACAGTTCGAAGCATTTCTCCGTTGAAATACGTCCGGCGCGGCGGTCGGTGATCATCCCGCTGTCATCCAGTGTGCAGAAGTTGCCGCGAGCGGCCAAATCTCCCTTCTCCAACGCCAGGTCTATACCGAGGGCGGCCAGGGCACCTCTGCCCACGCTAAAGCGTTCCGGGTCGTATCCAAACAGGGCGAGATGCCCCGGGGCGCTGCCCGGTGTGATCCCCACGCCGACCGGCTCCGCCATGCCACATATGCCCTCCCTCGCCAGCCTGTCTAGATTCGGGGTCCTCGCCGTTTCCAGTTCTGTCAGGCCGGTCTCAGGACGCGGCAGCCCGCCCAGTCCATCGAGGACAAGGAGGACGATCTTCGATGGGGTGGCTTCGGCTAGTTGAGATATTTGCTCCAGGCTGAGCATCACCGTTCCTTGTCTTGCAGCACTTCTATCCCGGGCATTGGCTGTCCCTCGAGGAACCTCAGGGACGCCCCACCGCCCGTTGATACGTGAGTCATCTTGTCCACCAGTCCCAGCTCGTGCACCGCCTCGGCGGTCGAGCCACCGCCGATGACGGTAGTGGCATCCAGGCCAGCGAGGAGGTGGGCAATGGCTTTGGTGCCGTTGGCGAACCTGGGGAACTCGAATACACCCACCGGTCCGTTCCAGACTATGGTCTTGCTCTTGCGCAGTTTCGCTTCGAACAGGGCGATACTCTGTGGCCCGATGTCCATAACGTACCACGTTGCCGGCACCTCGGTAATCTGAACCGTCTTCGACTTAGCGCCCCCTTCGAACTTGTCGGCAACGACAACGTCGGTGGGCAGGAGGAAGTGAACCCCTTGCGCCGCTGCCTTCTCCATCAGTCGCTGTGCCAGACTCACCTTGTTGGTTTCCACCGTGGACCCGCCGACATCGTACTTCAGGGCCTTCAAGAACGTTGAGCTCATGCCTCCAGCGATGATAAGGGAATCCACCTTGTTGAGTATGTTCTCAATGACGCCAATCTTGTCGCTGATCTTGGCGCCACCGATGATTGCGGTGAAAGGACGTGCCGGGTCCTCCAGAGCCTTGCCGATCATGTCGACCTCTTTCTCCATCGACAGGCCGGCCACGCTGATCAGATACTCGGCGACGCCCACGTTGGAGGCGTGCTTTCGATGCGCTACGCCGAACGCGTCGTTGACGTGGATGTCGGCGAGTTGAGCCAACGCCCAGGCGAACTTGGGATCGTTCTCCTCCTCCTCGGGGTGAAAGCGCAGGTTCTCCAGCATCAGCACCCCACCCTTCTTGAGCTTGGACACGGCCTCTTCCACATGAGGGCCAACGCAGTCGCTTGCCACCTCTATGCGGGAACCGAGCACTTGCGACAGGAGCTCGGCAACCGGTTTCAGCCTCAACTCCTCCACCACCTTCCCATCGGGGCGCCCCAGGTGCGAGCAAAGGATAACGCGCGCCTTGTTGTCAATAAGATACCCTATGGTAGGCAGTACCGCGCGAACCCTGGTGTCGTCAGCGATGCCGCCGTTCTGGTCGAACGGAACGTTGAAGTCGACTCTGACCAAGACCCTCTTGCCCGTCACATCGACGTCTCTGACCGTTTTCTTGTCCATTATGTATGTCTCCTCATAATCCAGCCTTCTTCCAACGAGAATGTCAGGTACTCCGCCGGACAACCCGACACTTTGAATTCCCATCCAGGCTCCATCCGGCGTCGCGGTCGCACGCTATCGCTTCTTCGCCTCAGCCGTGTGAGCCCGTTGCGGAAAGGCACTCAGAACGCGTTTCACTATGCCGTCAGCGTCCAGGCCGTACTTGGCGCGCAGCGCCTCTTGAGTCCCATGTTCCACGAACTCGTCGGGCAGTCCGACGCGCTCGACCTGAAGGTTGGGGCAAGCCGAGGTCTCCAGAAGCTCCAGCACACTGCTGCCGAAGCCACCCTGCAGGGCGTTGTCCTCGACAGTGACCACCATCTTGGCGCGCTGCGCCACGTCGAGAATGAGCGCCGTATCCAGCGGCTTGACGAAGCGCGCGTTGACCACCGCGCACTCGATGCCCCTGTCGGCCAGTCTGCTTGCCGCCTCCAGACACGGTGCGACGGTAGTCCCCAGGGCCAGCAGCGCCACGTCATCCCCGGACCTGAGGACTTCGCCCTCACCCACGGGGATTTCGCGGAGCGTTTCGTCCAGGGACACACCCGTCCCGCACCCCTTCGGGTAGCGGATGGCGAAGGGACGCTTTGCCATCACCGCCGTATGGAGCAGGTGTTGCAGTTCGTTCTCGTCCTTCGGAGATGCGAGCACCATGTTGGGAACGAAGCGGAGAAACGAAAGGTCAAAGGCTCCCTGGTGAGTCTTGCCGTCGTCCCCTACAATGCCGCCGCGGTCTATGGCGAAGACCACCGGGATATTCTGGAGACACACGTCGTGTATGACCTGGTCAACGGCGCGCTGGAGGAAGGTGGAGTATATGGCGACAATGGGGATGAACCCCTGTGTGGCAAGGCCTGCGGCGAAGGTCACCGCGTGTTGCTCGCAGATGCCGACATCGAAAACCCGCTCGGGGAACCTGTCAGCCACAATGCTGAGGCCGGTACCTTCGGGCATCGCGGCGGTGATTGCTATGATCCTGGGATTGTCCGCCGCAAGGCGAAGGATCGTCTTGCCACAGACTTCGCTATAGGAGGGGCAACCATTCCCCCGGGCGTGACTGGGCGAAACCCCATGGAAACTGACTGCGTCCATCTCGGCTGGCTGGTGCCCTTTGCCCTTCCTCGTCACGACGTGCACCAGGGTTGGGCCATAGGAGTGGCTGCCTACCTGCGTGAGGACTGCCTCCATCTCAGCGATATTGTGTCCGTCGATAGGTCCGACATATGTGAAGCCAAGCTCCTCCCAGAACATCGAAGGGATGATGAAGCCTTTCAGGCCTTTCTCCACCCGTTTCCACAGTTGCCACAGCTTCGCTCCCACCGGCAGTCTCGCCGCCATGAGCGATGCCTCGTGTTTGGCCCGGTGATAGCGGCGGTCGAGTCTGAGACGATAGAAGAGCCTCGAAAGGGCACCCACACTGGGCGAGATCGCCATCCCATTGTCATTCAGCACCACGATGAGCCGAGTGCGCAAATGGCCCGCCTGGTTCAGGGCCTCGAAGGCCATGCCTCCTGCCAGGGCGGCATCGCCGATGACTGCCAGCACACTGTGGTCTTTCCCCTCAAGGTCGCGGGCAATCGCCATTCCCAGTGCCGCCGAGATCGATGTTGAGGCATGTCCGGTGCCGAAGACATCGTGAGGACTCTCGTCAGGCTCAGCGAATCCGCTCAACCCTCCGTGTTGTCGAATGGTGGAGAAAAGCTGTTTACGCCCGGTGAGCAGCTTGTGGGCATAGGTCTGATGGCCGACGTCCCAAATGATCCTGTCGCGAGGGCTTTGGAAAGCGCGGTGAATGGCGATGGTGAGCTCGACTACTCCGAGGTTAGACGCGAGGTGCCCGCCGTTAGCACTCACCGTCGCAATGATCTCCTCTCGAATCTCGGTGGCAAGCTGCTCCAGTTCGGAGGGGGTCAGTACCTTCAGATCGGCGGGCTCATTGACGCGGTCTAGAACCTTGACCATACTACTTTCTCATTTTGGAAAGCAAACACAATGTTAGCAACATCCAGCCGTGTTTGTCAAGGAAGCTACGCGCGCTCCAGCGCCTTCACCTTCTCGAGACGCTGCGCATGTCTTCCTCCCTCGAAGTGTGCGCTGAGGTGCATCTTGACTATCTCTTTGGCCAGTTCCTTCCCTACGATTGATGCCCCGAGGCAAAGCACGTTGGCGTTGTTGTGCTGTCGGCTGCGCTGTGCGCTCAAGAGGTCGTGGCACAGGGCGGCATAGGCCCCGGGCACCTTGTTGGCTGTGATGCTCATGCCAATGCCCGTACTGCAAACCAGAATGCCGTGCTCGAAACGCCCTTGCGCTACTCCTTGAGCCACGGCGCTGGCGAAGTCGGGGTAGTCGACGGATGCAGTGTCGTGGCAGCCAAGGTCCTCGTAGCTGTGCCCTTCGTCGGAAAGCAACTCCTCGATCGCCTCCTTGAGTTCGAACCCCCTGTGGTCGCAGCCGATAGCGATGTGCATCTTCCATCCTCCTTCTAACGTATCTCTTCTCCACACACCCGTTCAATCTCTTCGCGGCTTATGACGCCCTGCCTGAGCATCCGCGGTGGATCCTCGGTGAGGTCGATCACCGTGGATTCCGAGCCGCCGGGACACCTGCCGCCATCGAGGACCAGGTCCACCCTGCGTCCCAACTGGCGACGGACTTCCCCTGCTGTCATCGGACTGGGACGGCCACTACGGTTGGCGCTGGTCCCGGTGATCGGTGCACCCAACCCCTCGACAAGAGCGATGGGGACGGGGTGATTGGGCACCCGCACCGCAATCTTGTCGCCGCCGCCGCTGACCAGGCTCGAGACGGACGCTGATTTATGTAAAATAAGAGTCAGGCCTCCGGGCAGAAACTGCCGTGCCAGGACCCACGCCGTCTCCGGCACATCAATCGCTACGCCGGCTATCTGCAGAACGCTACCGAGGAGCAACGGGAGTGCCAGGTGACGTGGCCTGCCCTTGGCCTGATAGACCTTAATCACAGCAGCGTCGTCGAGGGAACTGGCGCCCAACCCATAGACCGTATCTGTAGGGAAGGCCACGATACCCCCCTCCTTGAGCGTCTCGATTGCCTCGCCAATCTGAGCCTCCATGTCGACTCAAGTATACCATAGGGGCTCGCTTTGCCCGAAGCTGGCGTGCTCTGCGGCGTATCTGTACGTCGCAGGCGCAGCGAGCGCCATGCCGCCGGCCGCACCTGCTCTCGCCGTGTGGGCAATAATAGATAGGATAACATATTCATGCTTAATATTATATAAAGATTTGACGCCTGCCACAGGAGGCTGATACAATTCTAGGAAGAGGCACTATCGTGTGAGCCGAGTAAGCAGGAGGTAGACACCTATGACAGCATTGGAGGAGTTGACCAAGCCCGCCGCGTCGCTCGTCAATTCTCAGGTTGAGCGGTGGAAGGAGAAGGGTGGCAAGGTTATTGGCCACTACTGCACCTACGTTCCAGTGGAGATCATTCATGCTGCCGGCATGCTGCCGTATCGGATGCGTGCCACGGGGAGTACCAGCTCGGACCTTGGAGACGTGTATACGTACCGCACCATGTGCACATTCTGCCGCCACTCGCTCGACCAGGCAATGCGGGGGGAGTACCAGTTCCTTGACGGGCTGGTCGCCCTCTACAGTTGTGACCATGTCCGGCGTCTGTATGATATCTGGAAAGCTGGCAAGGTCGAACCTTCCGCTCCTCCCTTCTACTTCTACTTCCTGAGCATGCCAATGAAGGCTGAGGAGGAAACCAAGCAGTGGCTGGCGGGTGGACTGGATAGGTTCAGGCGAAGCCTGGAGGAGCATTTCCAAGTGACCATCACCGACGATGCCCTCCGCAACAGCATAAAGGCCTTCAATGAGAAGCGCAGGCTGCTGAGGAGCCTGTATGAGTTGAGGCAGCAGGAGACACCTCCGATCACCGGTACCGAGGTGCTGCAGGTGGTCATCGCCGGCAGTGCGATGCCGGTGGAGGAGTACAATGACCTTCTGAGACAACTGCTCGGGGAGCTGCAGGGCCGCAACGGCATCGGCGAGTACAGGGCTCGACTGCTGGTCGGCGGCGGTGAGCTGGACGATCCCGAGTACATCAAGCTGATTGAGGACCTCGGTGGACTGGTGGTCACCGATTTCCTGTGCTACGGGACACGGGACTTCTGGGATCTGGTCGACGAGGACCGTGACCCGATTCCGGCCTTGGCGGAGCGCTATCTGGAGAGCGTTTCCTGTCCCCGCATGATCGACCATCCTCGAAGGCAGAAGTTCATGATGGATATGGCCAGGCAATTCAAGGTTGACGGCATTATCGTCCAGCGCATGAAGTTCTGCGATACATGGGGTGGTGAGAGCGCCATGATGGATTGGGACATCAGGAAAGAGGAGTCACCCACGCCATACATGGTACTGGAGCGAGAGTACCTTATGGGGCCTGTCGGTCAGATGCGCACGCGTGTGCAGGCGTTCTTGGAGACGATTGCGGGGTAGTTGGTCCGTGGAAGACAAGCTCCAGGTACACCGAAATGTATATGATTTGCTCAAAGGGGCGAGCCCGCCGGGGATACTGGCGCGGTGGCTCGGCGGCATCTTCGAAGCAGTCGACGAAGGCAGACCGATAGTATACCATCCGTTCACTACCTTCTCCGAGATCATGGTCGCCATGGATGTGCAGCCCCTGTGCTGTGAGGCGTGGGACATCGTGGGACTGCAGGTTGACCCTGACCACGCCATCAAGAGCGTTGATGCCGCTCATGAAGCGGGTATTCCCGCCGAGCTGTGCTCCTTTGACAAGGCGATTATCGGGAGCATCATCCGGGGGACTATGCCGAAGCCGTCGTTGGTGGTGCAGGCAGGCATGCCGTGCCAGAATGCCTACACGACCTACCAGGCCGTTGCCGCTCTCACCGGCGCTCCTCTCTACGTCTGTGACACGCCTTATGACCTCGACGAAGAAGGGGCTTTGGACCACTGGGTCAACCAGTACAAGGGTATGATCTCCTTCATCGAGGAGCATACCGGGAAGAAGATGGACTATGACCGGCTCAGGGAAGTGGTGGAGGAAAGCAACCGCTGCGTCGAGTACTGGCTTGAGGCAGTGGAGTTGATGAAGTCGATACCGGCACCTCGAACAGGCCCGCTGTCGCAGGGCACCATTGCGGGCATGATGGGATTCGGGACGCCGGAGGGCACTGCCGCCATGAAAGCTCTCCTCGATGAGACGAAGGACAAGATAGCCAGAGGGGAAACAGCGATTCCCGAAGAGAAGGCAAGGGTGATCTGGTTCCATTTCCAGGTGATGTGGGACAACGCGCTGATGGGTTTCATGGGGGAGCTGGGAGCAACGGTCCCCTACGTTCTTTTCGATGACTTTCGTGTGGAGCCGGTGGATACCTCCTCAGTGGAGCGGATGCTGAGGGGGCTGGCGTGGCGGGCATTGCAGGCACCAATGGGCAAGGTAGGGCGCGGCGCCTTCGATGTCCTTCTTGGCGACATGCTGTACGCGGTCGACCAGTGGAAAGGAGACTGCGTGATTATCGGGGCCAATCCCGGCTGCAAGTGGCTTACTGGCGCCTACGGGCTCATCAGGGATGCCTGTCGTGACCGGGGTGTCCCTTTGCTGCTGTACGACGTTGACCTGGTTGACAGGAGGATAACCTCGGCTGAGGAGTCAAGGTCCAGAATCGAGCATTTCCTCGCTACGGTCATGGACCGATGAAGGCGCGTGAGAAGGCGATTGCCGCGCAGGTTGGCATTGGGCGTGAACGGAAGTTGACCGACTCAATGGAAGAGTGTGCTAATTGGATTGAGGCACTTCAGGAATGCGACAGGAGGTTGATTAATGACGTATGACCTTCAGATACACCGTGGCGTGTACCAGATGCTGAAGGAGACGGACAATCCCGAGTTCCAGCTCCTGGTCAGATGGCTGGGAGGGGTCCTCACGGCAGTGGACGAGGGGAAGCCAATCATCTACCATCCCTTCACAACTTACTCCGAGGTCCTGCTTGCCATGGACCTGCAGCCGCTTTGCTGTGAGGCATGGGACCTGGTAGGAGCCAGGGTTGACCCGGACCACGCAATCAAGAGCATCGACGTTGCTCACGAAGCCGGTATTCCCGACAACCTCTGCTCGTACGACAAGGCGATCATCGGCAGCGTGCTTCGGAAGACAATACCGCCGCCATCTTCGATTGCAGTAGGGGCGATGCCGTGCCAGAGTGCCTTCATCACCTACCAGGCGGTGGCTGGACTTACCGGGGCTCCCCTGTACGTCTGCGATATCCCGTATCACCTGGACGAGGATGGGGCGTTGGACCACTGGGTCAATCAGTACAGGGGGTTCATTTCCTTCCTGGAGGAGCAGACGGGGAGGAAGATGGACTACGACCGGCTCAAGGAGGTGGTGGAGGAGAGCAACCGCTGTGTCGAGCTCTGGCTGGAGGCGTTCGAACTGCAGAAGCGAAAACCGGTGCCGTGGAGTGGGCCGCTGCGCCAGGGGACCACATCGTTGATGATGGCATTCGGCAGCCCGGAAGGCACAGCGGCGGTCAAGAACCTCCTTGACAGCATCAAAGACAGAGTGGCCAGGGGCGAGACCGCATTACCTGAAGAGAAGGCCCGGGCAATCTGGTTCCATTTCCTGCCCGGATGGGACCCGGAGTTGATGGATTTCATAGCCAGCCTGGGGGTGGTCGTCCCCTATGTTCTGTTTGACGATTTCCGCACTGAGCCTGTCGACACTTCAACGACAGAGAACATGATCAGGGGAATGGCGCGACGGGCGCTGCAGTCACCCATGGGCAAGCTGGGCCGCGGCGCTTTCGACGAGTACATCGAGGACCTGCTGTACGTGGTTGAGGAGTGGAAGGCTGACTGCGCCATTATTGGAGCCCACCCGGGGTGCAAGTGGATCACCGGCGCTCACGGTCTCATCAGGGATGCGTGCCGTGAGCGAGGGATCCCCCTCCTGGTGTACGACCTTGACCTTGTTGATCGCAGGATCACCTCTGCCGAGGAGTCAAGAACAAGGATAGAGCAGTTCCTTACTATGGTTATGGATCGCTGAGGATCGGAAAGGAGAAGTACCCCATGATAGTTGCTGGTTGCGATGTCGGTTCCACCACTGGCAAGGCCGTCATCATGAAGAACGGTGAAGTCTCTTCCTACACCATTATCTCATGCAAACCAAGGCCGGAGGAGACAGCTCGCATTGCCATAGGAGAGGCGATGGAGAAGGTGGATATCACCTCACTGGACGAGCTGGACTATATTATTGGCACGGGCTATGGGAGGATGAAGATCCCCTTTGCCAATGACAATATCTCGGAGATCACCTGTCATGGCGTGGGAGCCTACTGGCTGTGTCCATCGGTGAGAACCATCATCGATATCGGGGGCCAGGACCTGAAGGTCATCGGGCTCGATGACAATGGTAAGGTAGCGGAGTTCGTGATGAACGACAAGTGCGCTGCCGGCACCGGGCGGTTTCTGGAGAACCAGGCGCGGGCCCTGGAACTCACCCTGCCGGAAATGGCGGACATATCTCTCACTGCAACGAAGCAGTTGACGATAAGCAGCCAGTGCAGCGTTTTCGCTGAGTCAGAGGTGATTACCCTGGTCAACGAAGGTGAGGGTCTGGCTGACATTGCCAACGGCATCCACGAATCGGTGGCCAGCCGCGTGCTGACCCTGGTGAGGAGGGTCGGCGCGCGGAACGACATTACCTTTGCCGGTGGCTGCGCCAAGAATGCCGGGCTGGTTGCCGCCCTGGAAAAGGAGCTGGGGGGTGGTATCGTCAGGCTTCCGCAAGACCCCCAGATCATCGGGGCCATAGGCGCCGCAATCCTGGCACGGCAGCGTTTGGAGAAAGAGGCCTCCAAGGAGTAGCGGAGCAGACCGGGGCAGGAGGAAGCGCTGTGCGGCAGTGAAGGCACGGCGTGAGCCAGGCTGCGCCGTCAGAATGGGACGGATGACATGAAAGCTTACGAGATACACCTAGCCAGGGTCAGGGAGTACGCGGAGGCGAGGAAGAAGCAGGGCAGGACGGTCAGGGAGATCCATGGCGATACGCGCCCTGACGAGCTGCTTCGCGGCCTGCCGGTTACCGTCGGGTCTCAGGACAGGACCGGTGTGATACTCAAGGAAGACACCTTCGTCGAACTGGGCAATCCAAGCGTAGCATCCTCCGCCTTTGTGATATGGAGCGACGACCCTTCCGTTGTCGAAGATGGGCGTATCACCTTGATCGGTCCTGATATCCAGGAGAGCGAGGGGGAGAGCCTTCCCTTCGGCCAGGTCATCATAGTCGGCGGGAGCGACCTGAAGGAGGAGCATTACCTGGACCTGGAAAGGACCCAGTACGCGTCGGACCAGATAGAGGGTTACATGCTCAGAAGCGTGCCGCGCCGCGTGTGGAGCAGGGTGAGCAAGGAGGCGGCGGCCAGGGGCTTCTCCTTTGAGACGCTCGGCCGGGCCCTGATGGCCATCTTCAGGCAGAAGCATCCCTTGATTCAGTCCACCGAGATCATATTCGTTACTTCGGGCAAAGAGGATGTCGACCAGTTGGACGAGATCGCCGCTGGCGTGCGCAAGTTCAGTGGAGAACTGCGGAGACTGGTCAGACAGGACGACGGCACCTATGAGTGCACCGAGTACAACTGCAGCACGTGTGACAATGAGGCGGTGTGCAATGCGGTCAGGGAATGGATCGTCTTGCGCCGCAAGAAGGCGGCTATGGAGGCCGAAGAGGTTGGTTCATAGCCTGTGTGCGTCAGGGGAAAGAGAGGCACGGCCAACAGATGAATGAGAAACCTGCTTCAGCGGGGGCTACATCGGTTGCCATGGTTGGCAAGGGCGGCGTGGGCAAAACGGCCCTCACCGTTCTTCTGGCCAAGGTCCTTGTTGGCAGCAATGGGAAGTTGCTGGTAGTCGACGCTGACCCCGTGGTAGGCTTGCCTCAGGCGCTGGGAGCGCGGGTGGGCAAAACGATGGGGGACGTCAGCGAGGAGATAATCAGTGCGGCGCGGACGGGCGGCAAGAAGGCGAAGATCGAGGTAGTCAGCATGCTGGACTACATGGTTCTCGAGGCTCTTGTGGAGCTTGACGGGTTCGCCTTGCTGGCAATGGGGAAACGGGAGGGAGAAGGGTGCTTCTGTCCGGTGAATGACATCCTGCGGGATGCGCTGAAATCCCTGTCTCGGAGCTTCGACGTCATTCTCATCGATGGCGAAGCCGGCGTTGAGCAGGTCAACAGGAGAGTCACTGAGAAAGTGGACGTATTGCTGATGGTCACCGACCCCACCATCAGGGGAGTCCAAACCGCCGCCCTCATCCATGATGTTGCCCAGCAGCGCAAGACTCAGGAGGTTGCTAGAATGGGCCTGGTCATCACGCGTGTGAGGGAGGGCCAGGAGGCTCACTTGAGACAGGCTGCCCAGGATGCCGGTTTGGAGATCGTGGGGCTCATTCCGGAAGACAGGAACATCACGGAGCGCGACTTGGCTGGCAAGCCGCTCTTTGAGATTGAAGATACGTCGCCCAGCGTTGTCGCCGTCAGAGCGATGGCCAGGAAGCTGGGTCTCTTGAAGTGACCTTCCTTGGTCGCATTCCTGCCATTCGGTGGTGCGATGCTATTCGCTACAAGGTTCGGACAGTGCCATGGCCCTTGCGCGAGGCGGCCTCGCGGTCGTTCTCCGCCTGGGTGAGGTCATGTCTTCTCGAACCGATGGCACGAAGCGGCGATGGGCACACGTGTGGCTGAGCTCACTGATATTGACAGCTCTGCCTGGTATGTGCTAGCATCGCCGCCCCCCCAGCTTGTGTCTATTGAATCCGCACGGAAGGAGGAGGTGAACACCTATGGGAGCACTGCAGGATTTGATGAGACCAGCCACGTTCATCATGAACCCCTACATTGACCGGTGGAAGGAGAAGGGTGGCAAGGTCATAGGCTACTTCTGTACGTACGTCCCCGTTGAGGTCATCCATGCCGCTGGCATTATGCCGTACCGCATCAGGGCCACGGGCAGCACCACCAGCGAAATGGGGGACCTGTACACTTCGCACCTGACCTGCACCTTCTGCCGCCACACCATGGACCAGGCGATGAAGGGCGAGTACAAGTTCCTCGATGGGATTGTAGCTCTCTTCAGCTGCGACCACATTCGGCGCATGTTTGATGCCTGGCGCTACGGCAAGATCGAAGTCCCCCACTCGCCGTACTATCTGCGGTGTCTGAGCGTGCCGTTCAAGGTCGATGACCTCGCGGTGCAGTGGATGAAGGGTGAGATAGAGAGATTCAAACAGAGCCTGGAGAGCCACTTTGGCGTGACAATCACCGAAGAGGCGCTGCGGCAGAGCATAAGGACCTATAACGAGAAGCGCAGGCTTCTCATGAACCTTTACGACCTGCGGAAGAAGGAAGAGCCGCCAATCAGCGGCACTGAGGCCCTGGCGATTTTGATCGCCAGCACTGCCATGTTTCCCGAGGAGTTCAACCAGTTGCTCAGGCAGGCGCTGGACGAACTCGGCCAGAGGGAGGGTATCTCGGGCTATCGAGCTCGTTTGCTGCTGGCGGGTGGTGAACTCGACAACCCGGACTACATCAAGCTCATCGAGGACCTTGGAGGGCTGGTGGTGAGCGATTTCCTCTGTTATGGGACGAGGGATTTCTGGGACCTGGTTGACGAGGACTCCGAACCTGTTGCGGCCCTGGCCGAGCGCTACATCGAGCGCATCTCCTGTCCGCGTATGGTGAACTACCCTGCCAGAGACGAGTTCGTCAAGAATCTGGTCAGGGATTTCAACGCCGACGGGATCATCGTGCAACGACTCATGTACTGTGACAACTGGGGGTGCGAGGGCGCCCGGACTCAGTGGGAGGCGAAGAAGAACGGCGTTCCCTGTATGGTTCTGGAGAGGGAATACGTGATGAGTGCGGTAGGGCAAATGAGGACGCGTGTTCAGGCGTTCCTAGAGACTGTTGGGAGGTAGAGGACCATGGAACAGCAGCAGAAATACCCGGTTCATCGAGGCCTCTATGAGGTTGCGAAGACGCTTGAGGAGCCGTTCTACAAGATGCTGTCCACCTGGCTTGGCGGCGTTTTTGAAGCGGCTGACCAGGGGAAACCCATACTCTTCAACCAGTTCACCATATTCTCTGAGTTGACGACTGCATTGGGCATACAGCCGCTTTCACCCGAACTCTGGCAGGTGATGTGCTTGCAGTTGAACCCCATGGCTTGCTGCGAGAGCATCGATGCGGCGCAAGATGCGGGGATTCATCCGGAGCTCTGTTCGGCCAACAAGGCGATAATAGGTGACCTTATGTTGGAGAAGATTCCGCCACCGAGCATGGTGGTGCTCCCGACCTTCCCCTGCGACAACTCCAAGATAACGTACCAGACGGTGGCTGCCATCACCGGGGCGCCCACCTACTTCCTCGACTGCCCCTACTGGATGGACGAGGGTGAGGCCATGGACTACTGGGTGCAGCAGTACAAGGGTCTTATCTCGTTCATGGAGGAGCACAGCGGCAAGAAGCTGGATTGGGATCGCATGAAGGAAGTGGCGGAGGAGAGCAACCGTGCCATGGACTACTGGATCGAGAGCCAGGAGTTGCTCAAACGCAGGCCGTTGCCGGTGAACGGACCCGCCGTGGCGGGATACATGGCGGGATTGACCTCCCTGGGCACTCCCGAAGCGACTGCGGCGGTCAAGTCCGTGCGCGACGACATGCTGGCCAAGATGGAGGCTGGCGAGACCGCCGTGCCGGACGAGAAGGCCAGAGTGGTCTGGTTCTACTACCCGGTGTTCTGGGACGGTGGGCTGTCCGCCTGGATGGCCGAGCAAGGAGTGGTGATTCCTGTCGGTCTCGTTGGCTACTTCAATAGTGGACCGATAGACACCACCAGCCCGGAGAGCATTATCAGGGGACTGGCGAGGCGGGGACTGGAGACTCCGATGGGACGCCAGGGGCGTGGCGTGTCCGACCTGTGGATTGAGGACTGCCTCAACGCGGTGGAGCAGTGGAAGGCGGACGCCGTCATTCTGGCGGGCCATCCAGGCTGCAAGTGGCTCAGAGGATGCTATGGCCTGTTCAGGGACATAGCTCGTGAGCGCGGCATCCCGGTCACGATATACGACGTGGACCTGTTCGACCCGAGACTCACCTCCGCCGAACAGTCCCGGGCCATCATAGGCGAGTACCTGGAGTCGGTCGTTCTTAACAAGTAAGGCTGTCAGGTTGTGCGCAGCCAGCCGTCCGTTTGCCCGCCAGGGTCTCCCTGGAGAAGGAGTGGGCGGGGGCTGGCTGGCGTCGACAGGGCTTGCGGTTCAAAAGGCGAGGCGGACGGGGCGGCGCGTCATGGATGTGGCGCTCCATCCGCCCTCTTGTATCACAGAAAGGCGGTGTAATGACGGGCGATTATCAGTTACAGCGGAACTTGTATGAGTTCATCAAGGGGACCGAGGATCCGGTGGTGGGGATGTCAGCGAAGTGGTTGGGGCAGGTGTTGCAGGCTGTGGATGAAGGGAAGCCGATTGTCTACCATCCCTTCACGCTGTTCTCCGAGCTGTTCGTTGCTCTGGATATACAATCCATCTGTTGTGAGAGTTGGGGTGTGTTGGGCAGAGAAGTCGATCCTGAGCATGTCACCAAGAACATCGATGCTGCCCATGAGGCCGGCATTCCCGATGACCTGTGTTCCTTCGACAAAGCCATAATCGGGAGTCTGCTGCTGGAGAAGATGCCGCCACCGGCGATGATTGTGCTGTCGGCTATGCCATGCAACAGCTCCACCATAACCTACCAGGCGGTGGCTGAACTCACCGGGGCTCCTATGTGGACCACCGATTCCCCCTATGATATGGGCGAGGAGGGGGCGATGGACTACTGGGTGGGACAGTACAAAGGCCTCATATCCTTCCTTGAGACCCATAGCGGGAAGAAGATGGACTACGATCGGCTCAAGGAGGTGGTGGAGGAGAGCAATCGCTGTGTCGAGTACTGGCTCGAGGCGATGGAGCTGCAGAAGCTGAGACCGGCACCCCGCAGCGGCACGTTGGGAGCCGGCACTTCTGGATCCATCGTCCTGTGCGGGACCCCTTCGTCCACCGCTGCGATGAAGGCCCTTCTTGACGACACCAGGGACCGGGTGGCCAGGGGCGAAACGGCGGTGCCCGACGAGAAGGCGCGGGTCATCTGGTTCCATTTCGGCATTGGGTGGGATAGACCGCTGATGGAATGGATGAAAGAGCTGGGAGCAGTGGTTCCCTATGTCGAGTTTGACGATTACCGCGTTGAGCCGATAGATACCTCCACGACGGAGAGGATGGTCAGGGGGTTGGCCTTGAGGGCCTTGCAGGCGCCGATGGGGAAGCTGGGCCGAGGCGCCTTCGATGAGTATATCGAGGACCTGCACTACTCCATAGATGAGTGGAAGGGGGATTGTGTCGTCCTTGCCGCTCATCCCGGCTGCAAGTGGATAATGGGTGCCTGTGGCCTCATAAGGGACGCCTGCCGTGAGCATGGTGTGCCCTTGCTGGTGTATGACGTTGACCTGGTGGACCCGAGAGTAACATCCGCCGAGGAGTCCAGAACCAGGATAGAGCAGTTCCTCGCTACGGTCATTGACCGCTAGCACCACTCCCTGTGGGATCTGCAAACGTCGCTTCGCATAGAGGCGGCGGAGCACTCCGCTCGGTTCGAGCTCGGCGCGGACCGAGCCACTAGACGTACCGTCACCCCAGGCGCTGCTATGGCCGGCGTTCACTGTCCTCTTCCTTCACGCAGTCCATCATGCGCCGACCCGCACCCTTGAGTCCCGCACGATGGGTCCCCATCAGGGTGCACAGGGCATGTCGACAAGTTCCGTGGGGCGATGTATGATAGTGACGTCCGCTTCCCAGGCGCTTACCTCCGGTGAGCACGAAGCATGCAGCGTCTCTTCGAGGGTAGCCATTTGGTGGCTGGAAGAAGGACCATACAGTGACCGCACCGTGTATGGATGTCAGATTTGGAGACGACGCTACGCCCCATCCGCGAACGTTCTTGACGCTCAGAGAGACACCATTGATGGTTTCGTCGACTCCAGCTTCCTGATGAGAGGTAGAGGCACTTGGTTCGAGTTGAGGTTTCGGTAAAGGCTGATTTCCCCGACCCCCGGGGACAGGGGCTGGAGAAGGACATACTCGACCTCGGCATCACGAGTGTGAGCAAAGCCAGGGTCAGCGACGTGTATTTCATCGAGGGCAAACTTGATGAAGAAGAGGTGCGGACGGTGTGCCGGTCGCTCCTCGCTGATCCTGTTGCCGAAGACTACTCCTATGGTGAGCTCTCCCCCACCCGTCTGGCTGAAAGCGGTGCCCGCGTCGTCGAGGTCGCCTACAATCCTGGGGTGATGGACCCGGTGGAAGAGAGTGTCAAAAAGGGCATTCTGGACCTCGGTGTAGCAACAGTAGAGTCGGTGAAGACGGCCAAGAGATACTACCTGTGGGGCGAGCTCACCGAGGACACGCTCAGGTTCATCTGTGACAAGCTGCTCGTCAATAGTGTCGTCCAGCATGTTGTTACCGCGCAGGAGAGCGCCTCGCTTCCCTCAGCCACATACAGGTTCTCTGTGTCGATCATCGACCTGTTGAGCATGGATGACCAGGCGCTCATGGAGTTGAGCAAAGACAGGTTCTGGCTGGACCTGCGTGAAATGAGGCAGATACAGGGTCACTTCTTGAAGCTGGGGCGCAGCCCGACGGATGTTGAGCTGGAGACTCTGGCGCAAACATGGTCTGAGCACTGCAAGCACAAAACGTTCAAGGGCAAGACGAAGCTGGGCGATGTCGTCGTCGACGATTTGCTCAAGAGCACCGTGATGAAGGCCACGGAAGAACTGAACAAGCCGTGGTGCCTTTCGGTTTTCGTTGACAACGCCGGCGTCATAGACTTCGACGGCCGCTATGCTGTGTGCTTTAAGGTGGAGACCCACAATCATCCCTCGGCAGTTGAGCCCTACGGCGGCGCTGCCACCGGGATAGGGGGCGTTATTCGCGATCCGTTGGGCACGGGGCTGGGGGCAAAACCGATTCTCAACACCGACATATTCTGCTTCGGCCCTCCGGACCTGCCCCACGACAGGCTGCCGCCCGGTGTGTTGCACCCGCGCCGCATCTTCAAGGGCGTGCGCGCCGGTGTGGCCGATTATGGCAACCGCCTTGGAATCCCGACCCTCAACGGTGCGGTGCTTTTCGACGAGCGCTACGTGGGCAATCCGCTGGTGTACTGTGGCACGGTGGGACTGCTCCCCAAGGGCATGAGCCAGAAGGGCCGGCAACAACCTGGCGACCTGGTCGTTGTGGTTGGTGGCAGGACCGGCCGTGACGGCATACATGGCGTCACCTTCGCCTCAGGAGAGCTCACCAGCGAGTCGGAGGCCGTCTCCTCTTCGTCCGTTCAGATCGGCAATCCCATGGTCGAGAAGAAGATGATCGACGTTCTGTTGAAGGCACGGGACCGTGGACTGTACCGGCGCATCACCGACTGCGGGGGAGGCGGGCTGTCGTCGGCGGTTGGGGAAATGGCTGAGGAGACTGGAGTACGTGTGTATCTGGAACGGGTGCCACTGAAGTACTCCGGACTCTCCTACACGGAAATCTGGATATCGGAGTCACAGGAGCGCATGCTGCTGGCTGTTCCTCCCGATTGCGCCGAAGAGTTGATCGCCCTCTTCGCCAGCGAGGACGTGGAGGCTGCCGTCATCGGCGAGTTTGCCGACAATCAGAGGCTTCAACTCTTCTATCAGGATACCCTCGTTTGTGATCTCGATATGGAGTTCCTCCATCACGGTCTGCCCCAACTTGAGAGAGAGGCGTTCTGGGAGAAGCCGCGGCATGAGGAACCTGACTTCCCCGAGCCGCCTGATTTGCAGGAGGACCTGCAGCGAATTCTCGGCTCGCTGAATGTATGCAGCAAGGAATGGGTGATTCGGCAATACGACCATGAAGTGCAGGGCGGCAGTGTACTCAAGCCCCTGGTGGGAAAGAGCAACGACGGCCCGGGCGATGCCGCCGTCATCAGGCCGGTCCTTGATTCGGACATGGGTCTGATCGTCTCCAACGGGATCAATCCGAAGTATGGCGATGTTGACCCCTACTGGATGGCTGCGTCGGCCATAGACGAGGCTCTAAGGCAGGTCATCGCCGTGGGAGGCAGTCTGGAGAAGGTGGCACTGCTGGACAATTTCAGTTGGGGCAATCCGGAGAAGCCGGATAGGCTGGGAGCTCTGGTTCGGGCGGCACAGGCGTGCTACGACATGGCTGTATCCTTTGGCACCCCCTTCATCTCCGGCAAGGACAGCCTGTACAACGAGTATGAGGCGGAAGGAGAGACCATCTGCATTCCACATACGCTGCTCATCTCGGCGATAGGCGTGATGAGTGATGTGAACCGGGTCGTGTCCATGGACTGCAAGCAGGCGGGCGACCTCATGTACATCGTGGGGACTACGCAGAAGGAGCTGGGCGGTTCGCACTACTATGAGGTGCATGGCTTTGTAGGCAACGACGCGCCGAAGGTGGACCCCAGGAAGGGCAAGCGGCTGATGGATGCGCTGAGCGCCGCCACAGGGAAGGGCGTGGTCAAGGCTTGCCACGATTGCAGCGAAGGTGGCATTGGCGTTGCCGCCGCCGAGATGGCATTCGGAGGAGGACTTGGCATGGTCCTCCGTCTGGGGCAGGTTCCGCTGGGCGAGCCGATAGACCGCAGCGATTTCGTGCTCTTCTCCGAATCGAACAGCAGATTCTTGGTGGAGATCGCGCCAGAGGACAGGCAGCAGTTCGAGGAGGTGATGGGTGGGGTTGATTTCGCTGCAATCGGCGAGGTCCAGGAGAGCGAGCAGTTCGAGGTCTACGGCATCGACGGCGGGAGGGTGCTTTCGGCTCCCATTGACGAACTGAAGGAGGCCTGGCAGAGACCTCTGCGCTGGTAGGATTCTATGGCGAACGTGAAGACACTTATGTTGAGAGCCCCGGGGACGAACTGCGACGCCGAGACCGCGTTCGCCCTTGAGCAGGCGGGGGCGCAGGTGGAATCGGTGCACATAAACGAACTCCTGCGTCGTGAGAGACTGCTGTCCAGCTACCAGATAATGGTGATACCGGGCGGTTTCACCTATGGGGACGACATCTCGGCGGGCAAGATTCTGGCGAATGAAATGGGCCTCAAGCTCGGAGAGGATGTGCGCAGGTTTGTCGCCGGCGGAGGGCTCATTCTCGGGCTATGCAATGGTTTCCAGGTCATGGTCAAAGCGGGCATTCTGCTCGAATCGCCGGGGGAGGGCCCCCCGCCGTTGAGCCTGGCGGGCAACGATTCGGGGAAGTTCGAGTGCCGCTGGGTGCACTTGAAAGTCAATGAGCAAAGCCCATGCGTGTTCACGCGGGGGATCTCCATGATGTACCTGCCTGTGGCACACGGAGAGGGCAAGTTGGTGGCCGAACCGGAGGTCCTGGAACGACTCAACGTCGTGACATACTACGCTGATGAGGCGGGAGATATTAGGGCGGGGTACCCCCACAACCCGAATGGCTCGACGAACAACATAGCCGGCATCTGTGATGATTCGGGCCGCATCTTCGCCCTGATGCCACACCCGGAACGCTTCGTCCGCTGGACCCAGCATCCCAGGTGGACGCGGGAACAGCCGAGGGAACACGGCGATGGCTTCGCGGTCTTTCGCAATGCCGTGGAGTGGGTCAGAAGAGCATGACGTAGCGCACTCTCGTGCCTCCTGCGTCCGTGCTATAGAAAGGTGAGGAGGGCGTGGACTCCCAAGGTTGGGCGTTGTGTGACAGGGCCTTGTGAGGAGAGACTCTCAAAGCAAACGGGCTCCGATGCATCGGAGCCCGTTCGTTTGTCGACCAAACCAGACGCTTAACTCTCGAGAATCGCCATCGCCTCTTCCCTGTAGGCTTCCATCAAGTAGGGTATTCCGGTGACCCTGGCACACTCCTCGGTCAGGGACATCAGGTGACGCCGGCTTATTGCCGGCACATTGAAGCTCCTTGAGCCGGCCATCAACTGCTGTAGACCTACTCTGAGCTTCTCCGCGTAGCTGTAGACCCCCACGGCGCCCAGGGGGATGTTCTTCATTTCGTCGCTGCCCACCAGTTCCTTGACGTCTTCATAGCAGACGAAGATCTCCTCCGGAGTTGACCCGAACTGCCCCACTGTGTTCGGCACCTTGCCATCCTGCAGCCACTGAGCGATGTTCTTGCCCACCATGCCGGGGATCATCAACGCACGTCCCATGCACACTGCCTTGACAAAGGGCGCGCCCAGCGCAAGTGCCTTGAAGACGCCGTCCTCACTGCTGAAGCCACCGGCGAAGGCTAGGTCGGGCGGTCGCTCCCCTTTGTCGGCCAGTTTCTTGGCGAACTCGTAGGCTGCGGAATGGAGGTAGAGGCTTGGCATACCCCATTCCTCCATCATCGGCCACGGGCTCATACCGGTCCCGCCCGGGGCACCGTCGATGGTGAGCAGGTCGATCTTGGCCTTTGACCCCCACTTCATGGCCATGGCCAGCTCACGCAGGCCGTAGGCGCCGGTCTTCAGCGTAACGCGCTTGAATCCCAGATCCCTCAGGCGCTGCACCTCAGCATAGAAGCCTTGCTCGTCGATGAACCCAAGACGGCTGTGGCGCTCGAACTCCTTGAAGGCTCCTTCCTGAAAACCCTGCTGGACTACCGGGTCCCGTGGGTCCGGAGTGATAATGTACCCCCGCTTCTGAAGCTCCAGCGCCCGCTCCAGGGTATTCACCTTGATTTCTCCGCCGATGGACTTCGCACCCTGTCCCCACTTGAGTTCGATGGTGTCAAGGCCGTGCTTCTTGCTGACGTACTCGGCAACGCCCAGTCTGGTGTCCTCCACGTTCATCTGGACCAGGATCTCACCGAACCCACGGTGGTAGCGGCGGTAGACCTCCATTCGACGGTCCATGTCCGGTGCCGCAGTCACTTTGCCGTTGGAATCAAGCTCAAGCCGTGGGTCGATGCCGCACACGTTCTCACCACATACCAGTGTGATGCCGCTGAGGGCAGCACCCACGGCGAAATGATCCCAGTTCTTGCGGGCTATCTCCGTGGAGCCCAGAGCGCCGGTGAAAACGGGAACCTGCATCTTGACTTTGAGGTCCCAGCCATACTCTGTCTCCGTGTTGACCAGGGGGAAGAGCGCGGTGTCGGGCCCACCGACGATGCCAGGAGGCAGCCCCTCGGCTCCCAGGGCATATCCCTGAATATTGAGATGTGAGTAGTCAACCGGGTAGTCCTTGTCGCCCCCGGCGGTGATCTCACCGAAGGGCCCGGGGTAGATCAGTTCCCGGCTGCGGAATGAGGCCTTGAAGACCTCGCAGTTCCCGGTGCAGCCGTCTATACAGCGGGTGCAGATGCCGCTCATCGGCACCACGCTTCTGGAACGATTGGTCGTCCTGGTTGCCTCGTTTGAGTTTGGTCGACGCAGATTCATTTTCTAGCACTCCTTGTTTGGTTTTGTATTGCTGACCCCTTCTTGAGAGGTGCTGTCCGCACAGGCACGTATGGTGTGACGGTAGAACCCATTGGCCCAGAACTCATAGGACTGGCAAGTACCTCTTGAGTTCGTAGTCAGTTACCTGGGCGCGGTACAATTCCCACTCGATCTTCTTGTTCTTGATGAAGGCGTCGAAGACATGATCGCCGAGGGCTTTTCGTACCATGTCACTGCTCTCAGTGAGTTGGATGGCCTCCCAAAGGCTGCCCGGCAGCATGCCTATTCCCCGCCTCTCTCGCTCCGCTTCGCTCATCTCGTAGACGTTCTCTTCCACCGGTTGCGGAGTCTCATACTCGTTCTCAACACCTTCCAGCCCCGCAGCCAGCATCACGCCGAAGGCAAGGTACGGGTTGCAGGCAGGGTCTGGCGACCTCAACTCTACCCGCGTTGCCGTTTCTCTGCCGGGCTGGTACTCCGGGACTCTCACCAGGTCTGACCTGTTGCGGCGCGCCCACGAAAGGTACACCGGTGCCTCGTAGCCGGGGACCAGCCGCTTGTATGAATTCACCCACTGATTGGTGATAGAGGTGATTTCAGGAGCGTGCCTCAGCAGGCCGGCTATATAACACTTGGCTGTCTTCGACAGGTGATAAGGGTCCTTTGCATCGAAGAAAGCGTTCTGGGCCTCCCTGAACAACGACTGGTGGACGTGCATGCCGCTGCCGTTGATGCCGTATAGCGGTTTCGGCATGAAGGTGGCATACACCTGGTGCTCCAGGGCTATTTGCTTGACCACCAGGCGGTATGTCATCACATTGTCGGCCATGGTCAGGGCGTCGGTGTACCTCATGTCTATCTCGTGCTGGCTGGCGGCGACCTCGTGGTGAGAGTACTCGACGCCGATTCCCATCTCCTCCAGGGTGAGAACGGTCTCTCTCCTGAGGTCCATCGCCGCGTCCAGAGGGGTCATATCGAAGTAGCCTCCCTCGTCCAGCGTCTCTGTCCCCTTAGAATCGCGGAAGTAGAAGTACTCGAGTTCCGGCCCTACATAGAAGGTATAGCCCATGTCCGCCGCTCGCTTCAGGTTCCGCTTCAGTACGTTTCTTGGGTCCCCGTCGAAGGGCTGGCCGCCGGGTTTCAGAACGTCACAGAACATCCGGGCCACGGCGTTGTGCTCTTTCGGCCGCCACGGAATCAACTGGAAGGTGGTCGGGTCGGGCAAGGCCACCATATCGCTCTCGTCGATCCTGGCAAACCCTTCGATGGACGAGCCATCGAAACCCATCCCCTGCTCCATGGCGCCTTCCAGTTCCTCCACCGTGATGGAGAAGCTCTTCAGCATGCCCAGAATGTCGGTGAACCAGAGCCTGATGAACTTCACATCGTGCTCCTTGGCCATCTTCAGGACATCTTCCTTGCGTTCGGTCTTCATGTCAGCCCTTTCTTTCACTTGCCTGTCCGAATGGGTGGCGCTTTCACCGTCCGTGGGGCTGCCGTATGCGCCCCCCCACTCAACGCCCCCCGACTGCGCCGCCGAGAGGCATGAACTCGGTATTGTACTCTGGCCTGAAGCCTCTCTGCAATCGGTGGGGCTTCCGCCTGTGGCCTACACGACTACCGGGACTCCTCTCTCCTTGAGATAGGCCTTCGCCTGTTGAATGGATATCTCCCCGAAGTGGAAGACCGAAGCGGCAAGAACGGCGGAGGCCTTCGCGATGGCCACCGCCTCGTAGAGATGCTCCATCTTCCCGGCTCCACCGGAGGCGACAACGGGGATGCCGACCGCCTCGGCCACTGCCTTGGTCATCTCCAGGTCATAGCCTTCTTTGGTGCCGTCGGCATCCTTGCTGGTGAGCAGTATCTCTCCGGCACCCAACTCTTCGGCTCTCTTCGCCCACTCCACTATGTCCATCCCGGTGGACTCATTGCCGCTCTTCACCACGACCTCCAGTCTGGGAAGTCCGCTGTCAGGCGGGTTCTTCCTCCCGTCTATGGCGACAACCAGCCTGTCCTTCCCGAACTGCTTAACCGCTTCGGAAATGAGACCGGGGTTCTCCACCGCAGCGGTGTTTATCGAGGCTTTTCCCACTCCGAGGTCGAACAGGTCTTTCATGTCCTGTGTGCTGCGGATGCCGCCTCCGACCGCGAACGGGATGGTGACCACGTCACTCACCTTCTTGACCCACTCCAGCCTCGTCTTCCTGTTCTCCACCGTGGCGAAGATGTCCAGGAACACCAGTTCATCCGCTCCTTGTGCGCAATACGCTTCGGCTGCCTCCACTGGGTCCCGGGCGTCCCTCAGGTTGACGAACTTCACGCCTTTCACCACCCGGCCATCCTTGACATCCAGACAGGGGATAATCCTCACTTCATTCATTCACAGCTCCTCGAATCTCGTTAGATCTCGATACTCCACTACAGTGCTCATGGCATGGTTGTCCGACTCGATTCCGGCCTCCTGGGCTGCCGCCAGCGGATTCAAGCCACCGAGGAGGACCATGCCCACTCTATTGAGTTCAATGGGGATCTCGCACACCGCTTCGCTGGTGTTTCCCATCAGCACCAGCCCTCCCAGCCCAGCCTCCTTCAGCCTTTCCACCACCTGCTCCGCTGTTGGCCGACAAATAGACGGTATTTCACGGAAATTGGCCAGTATCTCCCCGTCCCCCGCTTCAGCGGCCTGCCTCACGGAGGTCATATTCGCCTTGATGAATATCTCGGAGGGGTCAAGAGACGAGCCGGTGTAGTCGATGAGCTCGACGAAGCGAAGCGGCTTGCGGTTTCGAATCTGGAGTATTCCGCCGAATCTGGAGTCCATGGGAACGCCGGCCTTGAGCATGGTGCCGTTGATTACGATACTGCAGACGGTGGCAATCCCCATCTTGCCTTGGGGAACGGTGGTATCTCCGAGTTGCTCCCCCTCGCTGGCTACCGCTATCAGATCGCTCACGCACAGCTTGCTTTCGAAGGCGGGCGCCATCGCTCGCAGCGCTTGCTTGAACTTCCCTTTGGGGAAGAAAGAGACGTTGACCGGGATGGCGCCGCAGCGTTTGTCGAAGTCGAAGTCGGTGCGGAAGGCGAGGAGCTCGATCTTGGAGATGACGAAGCCGACCTTGTCCTTGACCAGGGCGCTTTTCACCTCCTTGACCCCTTCCTCAGTCAGTATGCGACCGTCTCGGCGCCCTACAAGTCGAGTAAGGCCGCGCTCGTCCATGAGTTTGAGGTGGTACCTGACGGCTCTGTCACCCAGCTCAACCCCATAGTCCTTCAGGTGCTGGGCGACAACACGCGCTCCAACGGGCCCGTCGGACTCGCTGAGCACCTTCATTATTGAAAGCACCTTTCTCTCGACGTCCGGCGTTTCGAATCCCATAGTTACGCGTCCATGACAGAGGCTTCGGTTGGTGGTAATAGGCAACCGTTTGCCCAAACCCTACCACACGCGAAATCCTCTGTCAATTCCCTACGACGTCGGTTTCGCGAACCTATGGCGGCCGATGCAAACCGAGTTCCAGTGTACGTGTGTGCCCTCGGCCCCCACGCCGGTATGCCGTCGGGGCGAGCCGTTTCTTCTGAGGGCAAGAGAGGCGGAACCTTGAAGTTGCCTCACATTGATTGTAGAATCGTGATGTCCGGGAGGGCGAAGCCAGGCGGCAAAGCCGCATTGACTCTCGAGGGGTTCTGGCCTCGTCCTGTCCCGCGGTGGTGCTGAAGGTGGGCCGTTAGCTCAGGGGTAGAGCACCTGACTTTTAATCAGGGTGTCCGGGGTTCGAATCCCCGACGGCCTATTTCATATCTGAGTCGGCCGAGAAATCAACACCGACACCGAGCTGGAGCACATTATTCGAGGAGGCTCAGGTATGGCTAGAGAACATTATCTCGAGGGATTCCTGATCGCCAAGCGGGCGGAGAATCGCTCGCCCGTCACGATCGAGGGCTACGGCCGGCAGCTCCGTAGATTCCTTTTGTTCGTCGACGGCGGCGGCTTCGATGCTACCACGGTCAGAGCATTTCTCCTGGATCGGCAGCGGACCGTTTCGCCGGCGTCGGTTCATGCTGACTACCGCGTGATCAAGGCGTTTTTCAACTGGCTCGAGACGGAGGAGCTCTTACCGAGTTCCGATAATCCGATAAAGAAGGTCAAGCCGCCTCGGGTGCCGGCGAAGCTGGTGCAGATCTTCTCGCCGGAACACATTGCCGACCTCCTCGAGCTCTGTGCCGGCAAGAGCTTCCTGGAGCTCCGAAACAGGGCGATCATCCTCGTACTGCTTGACACCGGTCTGCGGGTGAGCGAGTGCGCGGCGGTCCGGTTGTCGGATCTGAATGGGGACGTGATCACGGTATGGGGCAAGGGAGCGAAGCAGCGGCGCGTCAGGATAGGCGCGCTCACACAGAAAGCTGTCTGGCGCTATCTCCTCCTCCATGACCGCATCCATGACCACCTA
>Ga0180432_10002164_pt1 | contig 29761 bp, 26 predicted proteins | sample SS_ome_10_FD_132414 | JGI IMG/M metagenome (GOLD analysis project Ga0180432, IMG submission 132414) | Hypersaline lake sediment archaeal communities from the Salton Sea, California, USA - SS_1_MS_2 metaG | ecosystem: Environmental > Aquatic > Non-marine Saline and Alkaline > Hypersaline >...
AGGAGTTCCTGCCATCAAGGCCTCCACCGGGACTCTCACCCGGCAAGTCGTCTCCCGGATCGCTTTCGCTCGCCGGTGTGCAGCGTCAGGCATGACGCTGCGCGTCATGCCTGACGCGCGCATAAAAAGACCCGCCGGGAGGCGGGTCAAAAAAATGCGGCGATCACCTAATCTCGCCTTGCGACTACCCTCGGCCGCGCCGGCTTAACTGCCGTGTTCGGAATGGGAACGGGTGTATCCCGGCACGTATAGTCACCGCACCCGGAATGATACTCAGCAGCGTTTCGGCGTCAAGGTGTTTCTGCCGGCTTAGGCGGTTTTTTTTTGCGCGGGCCGGGCCGGGGGGCCGCGGGTGGCAGCGCCGGCCCGGTGGTCAGCCCCTGCCGGGCTCGGCGATGGGATCCAGGGCGAACTCGACCGCGGGGACCGGGCCGAGAACTCGGACCTCGGCCGGAAGGTCGAAGACGGGCTCCAGCTCGACCCAGCGGCCGGCCTGGGCGGCGATGTCGCCGGTGAGCACGACCGCACCGGTGACGCGAGTTCCCCCGCTCACCAGTCGGTCCACGGCCACCACCGGGCCGCGGACGGCGATGGCTCGGGTAATCAGCGTGGTGCCGTCGCGGGTGCGAATGCGGTAACGGTTGAAAATATCCACACTGCCGGCAATGAGGATCGGGACCGCGGGGATCGTAGCCGTCTTGATCTGCTGCCGCAGGGTTGCGCGGACCGTAACCGTTTCTGGTACGGGCTGCACATCCTGACCGCCCATGCGCAGGGGGAGCGGCACGCCCTCCAGCTTGAGGGGGTCACCCTCGGGCTTGTCCCGCAGCAGCTCGCCCACGTCGAGCGTCAGCCGCTTCTGACTGTCGGCCACCTCCGCGTAGGCCAACTGGGAAATGACCACCTCCACCTCCGCGGGATCCACCATCGGCGGCACCTCGTACTCCAGGTCGCCGCGCTCCAGGAACACCGGCACCGTCAGCGTCATGGGGTGATCGATCATCACCCGGATCCGCGGCGGGCGAACGTTCTCGATCAGCAACCCGCGGAACTGCTCCGGGAAGGCGGAGAGCTCCTTCTTGAGATCGACGCTGCGCGGTCCGTTCTCCGGGATATCGGGGACCGGGATGGCCACGCTCAGGGTCTTCTCCGCTCGGACCTGCTCGACGATCCGTTTGGGCCCGGTGAGGGTCACCACGAACCGGTTCTGGTCGGGGGGGATGGTGCGGACGATCATGTCGCTGCCGGCCGCGGGTTCGGGCACCACCGTGATGGGCACCTCGACGGTGTCGGACAGCAACTGGTTCGCGGTCGTCCAGATCAACAGGGTCAGGACGACGGTCAGCGAGATCAGTTTGACTTGGTCCACCTCAGGCGCTCTTCTTGTTGGTGACCGCCGCCCCGGCCGGCTCGGGTGCCGGTGTCGCGGTCGTTGCTTCTTCCTTGGCAGCGGCGCGTTTGGGCACCGGCTTGGAGCGTTTCGCGGGCGGGGGCGGCTCGGCATGTTCCCCGAAGGCCTGCCAGAGCAGATCCCGCAGGGCGTCCAGTTTCATGGAGCGTCGCAGGCGGCCGTGCTCGGCCACCGAGATCGTGCCGGTCTCCTCGCTGACCACGATGACCACGGCGTCGCACTCGTGGCTCATGCCCACGGCCGCCCGGTGCCGGCTGCCCAGGGCCCGGTCGACGTCGTGCGACTCAGCCAGGGGGAACTGGCAACCGGCGGCGATGATGCGGTCCTCCTGAATGATGACCCCCATATCGTGGAGCGTGGTTCCGGGCCAGAAGATGGTCTCGATCAACTCGGCGGTGACCTGGGCATCGAGGCGTACCCCGGTGTCGGCCACACCGCCGAGACTGGTCGATCGCTCGATGGCGATGAGGGCTCCGATCTTCTTCTTGGACAGCCGCCCTACCGCGGTGACCACCGGCTCGATGACCACCTCGGTACGCTTGGCCCAGGGCCGGAACCAGCGCTGCTCGCCGATGCGCATGAGCCCGCGGCGAAGCTCGGGCTGAAAGGCGATCAGGGCGATCAGGCCGATGCCCAGCACGAAGAAGGGATAGAGGTAGCTGATGCGGTCCAGGCTGAGCTGCTCGGCCACCAGGCGGACCAGCAGGAAGCTCACCACCAGGATCAGACCCACCGCCCGGACCAGCCGGGCCCCGCGCGTGCCGTGCAGAAAACGCAGAATCAGGTAGACCGGCACGCCGATGAGCACCAGCTCAATGGCAATCTTCCAGAAGGGGTAGTTGCCGCTGGTAAGGAACCGTAGCGGGTTCCACTGGAGGTCGAACTGAAGCAGGGTCGCTACGCCGCTCAAGGCACTGTCCCGCGACGACGGGGTGTCTGCGTGCGAGGCCGCAGCCCGCCGGCGGCACTCGGGCAGCGAGTATAGATTGCCGGGCATCCGCTGCCAAGCTGGCCGGACCGCGGACCACCGCCCGGTCAGCCGCCGGCACGACGAAACGCGCTCACCGCCATCCCCGCCCCGGTGAGCGTGACCCGAACGGCCCCGTCGTCGGCGGTATTGAAAAACACCCGGTCACCGACGACCGGCCCCAGCCGTTTCATGCCCACCTCGTTGTGCTCGGAGGCCGAGCGGATGACATGGGTGGGGTCCACCGCCTCGACGAAGGCCTGCGTGTTCCGCACCACCGCCCCGTGATGGGGCAGCAGAAGCACCTCGGCCGAGAGGTCCACTCCCGAGGCCAGCAAGGCCCCCTGGGCGTGTGCCTCGATATCCCCGGTCAGCAGGATCCGCTGCCCGGCCACGGTCAGGCGCAGCACGATGGAGGATTCGTTGTCGTCCAGCCAGGTGGGAGCGTCCCCGGGGGGCCAGAGCACCTCGAAGGACACGCCCCCCCACTCGAAGGCGTCCCCGCCGCTGTCGAGCAGTTCGAGCGGCTGGCCCCGGGCCTCCAACTCGTCCAGCAGCAGGCGGGCGGGGCTGTCCGCTCCGCTGAGCCGGGCGAAGTGCGGCGAGAGCAGCACGGTGCGGATGGGGACGCGGTCCATCACGGAGAGCAGGCCGCCGAAGTGGTCCAGATTCGGATGGCTGATGATGGCCCCGTCCAGGGACCGGATCCCGCGGGAGGCCAGGAAGGGCAGAATGACGGAGGTGCCGGGGTCGTAGCTGCCGGAGCAGCCGGCGTCGTAAAGCACGGCCCGGCCATCCGGCAACTCGATCACCGTCGAGGTGCCGCGCCCCACCGCCAGCACGGTCAGGGTGAGCTGACCCACCGGCCGAGGGGGTGCGAGCCAGGCGACGGTAGAGGCCAGGAGCACCACACCCGGCGCCGCGGGCAGGAGCAGAAGGCGTCGCCGCGGCGGGGCCGGCGTTCTGGAGGATGCAGACCGGCTGGCTGCCCGAGTTGCGTCGCGTCCAGCCGTGTTCCAGTGGACGACGACCAGCCCCGCGGCGAGCGCGTAGTAGGCCGCGATCCACCCGGCCGGTGGTGGCGGTGTGGTCAGGCTCACGCCCGGAATCCGGCCCAGCAGCGTCACCCAGGCAATCAAGCCGTCGGCGGTGAGCGCACCTGCCGGCGCAAGCAGGCTCGCCAGCCACGGCGAGGCCATCCCCACCAGCAGCGTGGCGAAGCCGAGAAACATGACCACCGCGACCGGCACGAAGATCAGCAGCGAATTAAGCCAGCCCCAGGGGCAGAACCGCTGGAAGTGGTAGAGGACGATGGGCAGCGACGACAACCAGGCGGCCAATGCCACCGCCAGTGGGAGGAGGCAGAAACGCTCGACGATCCTGCGGCCGGCGCCCTTGGGCGGCGGTTGCTGCGGAGCGTCGTCATCGGCGGGCGGCAGTTCGTGGCGTGGCCTGAAGACGAGGCGGATCAGCGAGTCTCGCAGGGCGGGGGCGATCAGCAGGATGCCGGCCACACAGGTGTAGGACATCTGGAAGCCGGCATCGAACAGGGCCGTGGGCCGGACGACGAGCTGGCAGATGGTCGCCAGGGCAAGCCAGTTGAAGAAGTGACGTCCCCGCCGCAGGAACAGGGAGGTACAGAGGGCCACGGTGAGCACCGTGGCCCGCAGGATCGGCGGGCGCGGTTCGGCCAGGACCGCGTAGGACACGGTGGCGGCCACGACGACCAGGGCGCAGGCCCGGCGGCCGACACCCAGCAGGCGTCCGGCGACGTACAGGAAGAGGCTGAGCATGCCGACGTGGAAGCCGCTGACGGCCAGGTAATGCGACGCCCCCGTGCGCACGAACGCTTCCTGGACACGGGCATCCAGACCGGAGCGGGCGGCCAGGATCATCGCCCCCAGCAGGCTCATGGTGGGGTCGTCCGCGCCGGCCGCCTCGCCCAGCAGCAGTTCGCGGGCCCCGCGGCGCAGGGCGCTCTGCCAGCGAAGTGCCGACGCCGGCCCGGCACGCTCGATCACTCGTACCGTCTCGGCATGTCCGCAGCTCATGCCCGCCAGCAGCCCCCGCCGCCGGTTCCAGCGAGCCCAGTCATACTGCCCCGGGTTGTCCGGCGGAGGCGGGCGGTACAGACGCCCGAACAGCTCGACGCGGTCGCCGACGCCGAGCTCGAGCCCCTTCTCGCGCACCACGACCCGCACCCGCCCCGCGGTGGGCACGAACCCCGCGCCCTGGGCGATCTGCTCCGTTTCCAGCAGGAAGGACGTGCGGTCCGGGGAGTACATCCAGCGGGCAAACGGGCCGCTGGCTCCCCGCGAGGGACGCGGCGCCGTCAGCACGGTGCCGCGGACGCGGGCCACGCGAGACCGGTCCGCCGGAGCGTGGCCAACGATGTGCTCCGCCGCGACCCGCCGGTAGGCGTTGTGATGCAGCAGGCCTCCGGCCGCGACGGCGGCGCCCAGGGCCACGAGGACCAGCCCGTTCCGGCGGAGCAGTGCCACGGGAGGCAGCCCCGCGGCGACCAGCACCACCGCGACGCAGGTCAAGGGGCGGCAGGCAAGAGCGGCGTCGATGCAGATGCCGGCCATCAGCCCGACTGCCGGCAGCAGGAGCGGCACACGGGCGGCGATTTCGCGCGGATACCACGGTTGGGCAGGCGGTCGCCTGAAGCCGCCCTTCTCGAACCGCGTTTCACCAGGTTTGCTCGCCACGTCGCCCGCGCACCGCACAGCAAAGCAAAGCGCACGGAAGACCCCGACCGGCGGACAGCGTACTCCAGTGCCGCTCCGTATGGCAACACGGTGGTCCCGGACGTGTCTGACGCCCGAGGGAAGCGGAACCGGAAGTCCGCCTGGCGTGGTTCTGGTCGAGGTTCCCAGGCGAGTGGGCGGAGTTTCCGCGGGGTGTCAGACACTGCCCGGCAACGTGTTCGGACAGCGACGCGGATTGCGCCGATTTCGGGGCGTTCCAGGCTGAGTGTGGCTGCCCGCAGGCTTGAGGGGGCATCGCCTTACCAGGGCCTGAAGGTCCTGGCAACGAACGTGCCGTTGGCAGATCACGTCTCAGCCGGCCTTTCGGGGCTCGATCGGCTTAGCAGTGTGGCAGCCCCAGGGCGTTGCCCTGGGCTGCTGTATTCCGCCCTTTCCGGGCGTCATGGCGAGACGCGCCGTGCTATTGACCGCCGGTGAAGACGCCCTGGAAGCGGGCGGCGTCCTCCAGGTCCACGTCGTAGTCATCGTTCCAGTCGAAGACGGGGCAGTCGGGGTCCAGGCCGCCGCCGGGGCCGGTGAGGCAGGCCATGAAGGCGGCGTGGTCTTCGAGATCGACGTCGCCGTCGCCGTCGGCGTCGCCGGTGGCTGCGACCTGCTGGCCGAGAATGGTGAACGGACCAGGGGTCACGGTCGTGGTGCTGCTCCTGCCGGGCACGTGCAGGGTGAAGCGGAGGTGGCAGTCGGACGAGGCGGGCAACTCGGCCGGCAGGAGCCACTGGTATCGGCCGTTGTTCGGGAGGCCCGTCACCAGGGCAGTCCACGGGCCGGACGGGCCGAGCAGGGAGAGGTCGATGTCGACCGTGGCCGGCTGGTCGCCGGGGACCGCGGCGTGCCAGTCGATGAAGCGGACCGAACCGGCGACGAGCGTCTCTCCGCCGCGCGGGGATTTCGGAAAAACCCAGGGGGCGGACGGGGTTGACGACTCGGCGTAGAAGTGCGGGCGGTTCGTGCCGCCGACCCAGAAGGAGCAGTTCTCCTCGGCAATGAAGACGACGTCGGGGAAACCGTTGTGGTCGGCGTCGGTGCCGGCCCGCAGGGCGGCGAAGCCGCAGTTGTCGGCGGTGGTCACGGCGGCGAGTTCGGACCAGTTCCCGGCGCCGTCTCCGCCGTAGACGGCCAGCAGGCCCGGCTCTCCCGTGGCGAAGGCGACGAGGTCGCCGTGGCCGTCGAGGTCCATGTCGACGATCTGGGTGGCCTCGAAGTCGCCACTGGCCGGCAGCGAGCCGCTGAGGTTCTGCCAGTGGCCGGCCGCCACCCAGGACCAGACGGTCAGCCCTTCGGCAGCGGTGGTGAAGGAGAGGTCGTCGCGGCCGTCGCCGTTGGCGTCGCCCAGCGAGATGCCGCTCCGCCAGCTCGCGCCGCCCGGCAGGTCTCCGTCGGCCAGGGTGAAGCCGCCCGTTCCGTCACCGAAGTAGACGGTGCCGTCTCCGTGGGCCGCGGCGAAGTCGGCGTGGCCGTCGCCGTTGACATCGCCGAAGCTGAATTCCATGCTCGAGTTGCCGCCGACGAAGCCCCAGCTCTGGGTCCAGGTGCCGTCGCCGTGGTTCAGGTACACGTGGAGGCCGGCGCAGCAGCCGAAGGAGATGGAGCCGACGTCCAGGTCGCCGTCGTTGTCGACGTCGGCGAAGTCGGTGGCGAACATGCCCCAGCTCTCGCCGCTGGTGGCCAGGCCGTCGTCCCAGGGGGTCCAGTACTTGCCCGTGCCGTCGCCGAGGGCCACCTCCAGGAGCTGATCGCCCAGGTCGGTGTCGGAGTAGTCGTGGTGCATGCCGTAGCCGACGTCCATGAGGCCGTCGTGGTTCACGTCGCCCAGGGCGATGCCGCCGTAGCCGAAGTCGCCGTACTGGAAGACGGACCAGTGACCCGCCCCGTCACCGAACCAGACGGTGACGCCGTGCTGGCCGGAGCCGATGTAGGGGCTGCCGTGGTCGCCGATCATGGCCATGTCGACGTGCCCGTCGCCGTCGAGGTCGCCGAACTCGATCTCGGTGCGGCCGCTGTCCATAGTCGGCGTGAGCAGGCCGGCCGAGGAGTCGACGTAGGTCAGGCGGTCGCCGGCGAGCAGGGATCCTGCGCACAGCAGCACAGTGCCTGCGGCAGGCAGCGATGATGGTCGGTGTCTCATGGGGGGCCCTCCTTCGGCCCCCGTCGGTCGCGGGGACGCCGCGATCGACGGGCGGACGTGCCCTCCATGGTACCGATTCAGCACCCCGCGTCTCAAGCGCACGGGGGGAATTGCCCGATCGACGGCCGACCCGGAGGTCGGCCGCTACGGGGAACACGGACGGCGCGGGGTCACAGGTTGTCCCTGACCCAGGCCAGGACGTCGCGGCTGTGGCCGGGCGGCTTGACCTTGTCGAAGACCTTGACAACCTTGCCGGCCCGGTCGATCACGAAGGTCGTGCGGGCGATGCCCAGGACCTTCTTGCCGTACATGTTCTTCTCCTTGAGGACGCCGTACTTCGCGGCGATGGTCTTGTCCTCGTCGGAGAGCAGGGTGTAGGGCAGGCACTCCTTCTCCACCCACTTGTCGTGACGGGCTGCGGGGTCGGGTGAGATGCCGAGAACCTCGACACCGGCCTTGCTCAACGCCCTGTGGTCGTCGGCAAAGCCCCTGGCCTCGACCGTTCAGCCGCTGGTCATGTCCTTGGAGTAGAAAAAGAGCACCACGGCCGTCTCACCCTTGAAGGACGAGAGCCGCACCTTCCGCCCGCCGGAGGCCGGCAGCGTGAACGCCGGCGCCGACTTGCCCAGCAGGGGGTGATCTTCCACCATCTTCGTCGCCATGTCTGGTCTCCTGGTTCCTGAACGCCGAAGTCCCGAATCCGCCACGCGCGGGACTATACCCGCCGGGACGGGCGATGCAAAACGATGCCGCCGGAGGCAGGATCGAAGGCCGAGTCGCCGCATGGCGCGCGGGGTCCGCGCGAACTCCCGACCTCGTCGCGACTTGTTCCGCTCGCGGCTCGGCGAGTGGTTCTGCTCAGGCCGGGGCGAGGCCGGCCTCGATGGCCCAGGTGGTGGTGCCGGGATTGGGGTTGGTCCAGTGGACGCGTACGGCGTCGCCCGGCTGGAAGGTCCAGGGGGAGGGGCGGGCGAGCTCGGTGGCGGGGCCGCAGTAGTGGACGTCGGACGCCGGGCCGGCGTTGCCGACGCGATCCAGCTCGGCGTCGTACTCGTTTCCGCGGGCGGAATCGACGCTGAGGGTCAGGACCGCCGTTCCCGGCGGGCCGGAGAAGTGGACCCGCAGGTACACCAGTCGGAAGGCCAGGTTGAGGGCGAAGGTCTCGTCCAGGTTGGCCGTGCCCGTGGCGTACTGAGCCACCACGCGGTCGGCCCGCCGTTCGGCCGCCCGGGCCAGGGCGGCCTCCTCGCGGAGCAGGGCCTCTGTGATGGTGGTCATGATGGGTCCGGGGATGGCGCCGGGCATGGTGGATCACTCCGCCTGGTCGTCGATATGATCGGCCAGGGTCTCGCCGACGGGGATGTTGACCTTGAAGGGCACGCCGATCAGCTCGCCCACGCCGTCGTTCGTGGCCGGCACGGTGACCGTGGCGTCGCCGACGAACACCACATCGCTCAGCGTGCGGAGGCGATGCCGGTTGCGGTTCGCCAGGTAGCGGACAATCAGCTCGATCGGATCCGTGATGCCGAGCAGATCCTCGGCGGCCGTGCCGCTGTGGGTGAACACGAACCCCGAAACGCGATGCCCGCCGCGGGTGAAGGTGCCCTCGGAGCCGGCGGCGCCCTCCTGGCCGTCGTTCTGCACCGGCTCGACGCCGGGCAGGTAGACCAGCGAGTGGGCCCCGGCGATCGGCGCCTCGGTGTGCGGCGGGTCGATGAGCTTCGTGGACATGCCCCGATGGGCCAGCAGCCAGATCATGGGGTCATCCTCCCCGGGGCGCCGCCGGCTCGCGGTTGGCCCCCCGCTCGATCCGGACCGCGAAGCTCTGGCGGCAGGTGGCCTCGGCCGACTGGGCGGCGGTCGAGCCCGCGGGATAACTGAACGTCCAGCAGCGGTCGTCGAAGCCGTCGGCCCCCTCGACGATCTCGTCCTCGTCGAGGAGCAGCGCGTCGAAGAAGTCGTCCACGGCCCCCACCTCGTCCAGAACCGCGTCGTGCGGGTCGCCGGACAGCACGTCGGTGGTGATGCGCAGCTCGAGCGTCACCCGGATCACCCTGTCGCCCTCTGTCGCGGAGACGGGTTGCGCGACCATGATCCGCACGGTGAGGAAGGGGCGGACGCAGGCGTCGGGCCCGGTGGTGCCCTCCTCGATCCGGCGGAAGGGACGTTCCGGAGTGGGCGGCTCGGCGGTGAGTTCGTCCCGCAGCCGGGCGATCAGTGCCTGAACGGCCGCCTTGATCGTGGTTCGGTCCGCGGTGGGCATGGTGCAGGTTCCTTGCAGGCTGATGCGGGACGGAGGAGCCTTGCTTCACCGGCTGGAATCCGGTGCCACATTTTGGCACATCTTGCCCGATCCGGCCTCAGAAGTCCGCCAGCTCATCAGGTGTGAACAGGCGCTCCTCGCCGGTCGCCCGGGCCCGGGTTCCGCCCAGCGGCGTGGGCAGCGGGTCCAGCCCGGCGGGGAGCTGCACCTCGCCGGCGGCAACGCGTTTGAGCCAGCTCACCGCCGCGATCCGCCGCTCGGTCGCCTCGGCAGGCACCGGCGGGCGCCGCAGCCGCAGGCGGTATTCGGCCAGGTCCAGGGCGATGCTCCGCAGGATGCCGCTCAGCTCCGGGTTCCGGGCCAGGTCGACCGGCACGGCGAAGCGCCGGGCGAGGTAGCTGTCCACCTCGCCCTCGGCGCCCGCCCGGGCTTCGTCGACCACCTCCTGGTTGGCGACGCCCGCGCCCGCGTCGTCGGTGAGCTGCACGTAGGCGGCGCTGCCCAGCCTGGTCTCGATGTCGCTGTTGCTGATGTAGGCCATCTATCCTGCCCGGTTTCACCGCCTGGCAATCGGTGCCACACTTGGGGGCACCACACTCAGCGGTGCCCCGCTTCCGCTGCCGGTTGCCTACGACGGGAGCTGGTACGTGGTCCGCACGGCGAACTGCCAGTAGCCGTAGGCCAGCCGGTAGCGGGCCCGCACTCCGTAGAGGAACTTCTCCCGCTTGAAGGCCTCCTCGCTGCCCTCGGCCAGGGCGTTGAACTCGACCGGCTCGCGGTCCTGGAAGATGAAGGGCCGGACCACGCCGTCGGTCTTGAGCAGGTACCAGATGGACGTGCCGGTCAGCCAGGGCAGGGTGATGACCCGGGCCGCCCCCTGGAGCACGTTGGTGGTGCTGTTGATGATGGTCGAGTTGACCACCTCGAGCGCGGTCAGGTACATGCTGGCCGGCACCACGCACACCGGGCCGGTGGCCGCGATGGCCATGGGTTCGCCGGCATCGTCCTTGAACTGCATCATCCCGGCGATGGCCTGCTTGAGGGCCCCGCGAAACTCCTCCAGCGTGGGGTTGTCCGCATCGACCGCCTCGAAGGCCAGGTCGTTGCTCTGCGTTTCGCCGCCGTCCAGGGGGTGGCTGGCGGAGAAGAACGGCAGGCCGTCGTAGGCCAGAGCGTCGGCCCCCCCACCGAGCTGGAGGAGCCGGGCGATCAGGTAGTCCTTGTGGGTGGCGGCCCGCTGGGCCAGCTCGCCGACGCGGACCCGGATCTGCCCGGTCTGATCGTCGGCGATCTCGTCGCGGTCGACCTCCAGCGTGGCCTCGTACTTGAGGTTCTCGATCGAGTAGCTCTCGGTCCGCAGGCCCCTGGCCAGCCGGCCGGTGCCCCACTCTCGCAGCCGGGGCACCGTGCCCAGCCAGCGGTAGGTCTCGCTGTCCCCCGTGGACACGATCCGGGTGGCCAGGTCGCCGAAGTGGGTCGGCGTGCCCTCGAAGCGCTGGAAGAACTCGCTCCGCAGCCCCTTGGTCAGCAGCCCTGTGTTGATCACCGCCATGGTTGGTTCTCCCGATTGGTGTTGTTCCCGCCGCCGTGCTCAGACCGTGCGGGCGTGACCGCGCCGCATCCCCCGGCGAGCGGCTCCCCGCTCACGCCCGGGTGGCCGTCACCCGCAGCCAGTCGACGGTCAGCGTGGCCGTCCCCGTCCCGGCGCTCTTGTCCAGCGAGAGGTAGGGCTGGAGCCGGCCGGTGAAGTTGGACATGTCGAACGTCGTGTCCGCCAGCACCCGCTGACCGTCCACGAAGAACTTCACCTCCGCCGGATCCGCCAGGTCGATGCGGAAGGTGTAGTAGGTGCCGCTGGTCAGGTTGAGCAGCGTGTCGGCATCGTCGTTGTCGATGGTGCCGTCGTCGGTCTCGACCAGCAGGTCGAGCCCGCCCTCCAGGCGGAACCAGGCGTGCCGGGCAACGCTGTCCTTGTCGAGGTGATGATCGCCCGCCAGCCCGAACACGGCGGTCACCCCGCTGCCCGGCGTGGCCACCCTGGCCCGGCACTCGAAGACCGGCTTGCTGTCGATGTCGACGGCCGTGGTGTCCCCCTGGTAGAGGACCGCGTCCTCGGCCTCGTCGGTGGCGGCCAGGGAGAGGGCCAGTTCGCCGGCATGGGCGTTCGCCACGAGGGCGGCTGAGGCGTCGCCCACCTCGACCGTCCGCCAGCGCCCGTCGGTCACGTTGAGCGAGGCCCCCAGGAAGTCCTCGAACAGATTGACCTGGGCACCGGGGTGGTCCACCGCTTCGGCGCCCGGGTCCTTCAGCCGGACCAGGGCCAGCCCGGTGGCGACCACGTCGAGGACCCGGCCGACACAACCGGACTCCAGCCCGGGCGACAGGGTCAGGGTCTCGTCGTCGGTGGCGTAGACCGGCTGAAGCCGGCAGCCCTGGTGCACGCCCGCCAGGGGCAGAGCGAAATCGCCCGCCGTGTAGGCCCGCACCTGCCGGGCGCCGCAGGCGCCGGCGCTGTTGTCGCACTCCTCGTAGGCCAGCCCGCAGAAGCGATCGCCCTCGAGCCACCCGCGGACGTAGCCGTCGTAGCGGACGCCCAGCAGGCCGCCCCGGTACACCCGCACCCCGGCGGCCAGCGGGAAGGTCCGCAGCTCCCGGTCCACGTAGTGATCCACGTTTCGATTCGCCGTCAGTGCCATGGTTGATGATTCCCCCTGTGATGAACCCGCAGTTGGTGATTCGACGTGCGGTCGCGTGGGCCCGGCCGCCGTCAGGCGACGTCCGCTGCCACCTGCTCCTGCCGCAGGGCGTGGGCCACGTAGGCCTCCTCGGAGGTCAGCCCGGCCAGCTCCGGATGGGCCCGGTACTCGGCCCGGGCCCGGGCGGTGACGGCCCGTTCGTCCGGCGGGCCGGCCTCCGGCCCGGGAGGCTCGAGCCGCCCCGGCTGCACCACCACCGGGGCGGTGTCGGCCCACTCGTCGAACAGCGACTCGTCCCGGAGGAAGAGGCGGACCGCCCAGTCGTGCTGATTCGGGGTGAGCTTGCCCTCCCGCAGGGCGATCGCCACGCGGTCGTTGGCCCGGCGCAGGCGGCTCTCTTCCTCCATGAGGGCCAGGCGGTGTCCGGCGGCGACGAGCAGCTCCTCGTCGGAGGCGGCCGTGTCCAGGGCCAGGGACCGGCACAGCCGCTCCCGCGCCCGCTCGACCCGACACGGCCCGCCGTCGCGGTTGACGATGGCCGGCATGCCCGCAATGGCCGGCTTGTTGGTCAGAGCCACCGAATGCAGGGCGATCAGCTTGCGATCGCTCCTGCGGAGGATGGCCACCGGGGACAGGTACCGGTACTGCCGCGCCGCGAGCTGGGCCTGCGCCGGGCCGGTCCACTCCACCTCGGCCCAGATGCCCTGGCCACTCTCGGGCACCAGCCGCTTGATCCAGCCCGCGGCCGGCGCCTGGCCCGTGGGTGAGGTGTACGCCCCGCCCAGCGTCTGGTGCTCGTAGTCGACCGGCAGGTCGCAGCCGTGCTCGGCGAACGAATCGGCCACCAGCCGGGCGGACTCGTCGTCCACCGTGAACCGCCCGTTGGTGCTGCTCACCTCGCCCCAGGGTACGATCCGCACCCGCCGCGGCACCGGATCGGCCGCCAGCGGCGCCGCCGCCAGCGGGGCCAGCTCCTGTTCCGGACTTCCTTTGGTGTTCTGGTTCTGGTTCATGCCTACCTCGTCACCTCGGGGTCTCAGTACATCCGTCTGTCCATAGATAGCGGCGCCCGATCAGCCGGGCGTGGCCGGAGCACCGATCAGTCGCTCCTGCCGGGCAGCACGGTCTCGTCGGCCGCCGGCTCGGGGATGCCCAGGACCTCGTGGGCCCACGCCGCCGGCACCCGCACACCCAGGCGATTGACCGCCACGTCCAGCACGCCGCCGAGCTGCCGCAGCTCCCAGGCCCGCCCGGGCCGCCGCGTGAAATAGGGCACCGGGGCCCGCGGCCCGAACCGCAGCCGGCACAGCGGGCCCAACAGGTCCCGGCGGATGGTGCGGGCCTCCTTGCGGATGTCGTCGGCCCGGAGATCCTTGCGGACCTCCTCGTGCACCCTGCTGGCGGCGTAGGACGACGACTGCTCCGACGTCTCGGTGGTCAGCGTCTGGCCCAGCCAGGCCTTGCTGATCTCCCGGTTGAGGAACTGCACCAGGGCCTGGTACGGCGGGCCGCCCGGGGCCCGCGTGGCCTCGATCAACTGCAGTTCGACCGCCCGGCTGAAGATGCCCGCGGCGCTGCTGCCCAGCGACTCGAGCATGCGCAGCAGCTCCCGCTTCTCCTCGGGCGAGGCCCCGGGGTCGTAGCGGGCCACCCGCACGGGCATGCCGAAGACCTCCGCGAAGACCAGCCAGTTCTTGAGGGCCAGGTTCTTGGCCAGGTAGATCATGGCGGTCACCCGCAGCAGCCCCCCGTGGGCGGGGTGGCCGGAGATGGTGTGCGGAGTGTGCACCACGAACTTGTTGGGCGGCAGGGCCACACCGTCGATCGGCTCGCCTCGGGTGAGAATCCGGGGCCTGCCCGCCTCGTCGAACACGAGGCGGGTGAAGTCGACGGGACAGATGTCCGCCAGGCGCAGCTCCCCCGCGGTGTTCTCCCAGACAAGTTCGGCCACCGCGATGTTCCGCCCCAGGGCCAGCGAGAGGTGTTGCAGGACCGCATCGAACGACTCGAGTCCGGCCAGCAGCTCCCGGCAGTAGTCGGCCGCCTCGTCCGCGGACGACCGATCCACGCCCTGGCGCACATCGGCAGCGCTGAGCACCTGCCACTCCAGCCCGGTGACCGCCAGCCGCCGGGTGTTGGCCACGGCGTAGAGGTGCGGGTCCTTCTCCTCCATCTCCGCGAAGAGCTGCATGGTGGCCGACAGCGACCCCTGGTCCGCCTCTCGCAGAATGGACATCAGCCGCGAGGGGGTCAGCCCGCTGGAGGGATAGTCCCGCCAGCGGTCCTCCGCCCGCGGCCGCACCATACGCCCCGCCGCCGGCGGGTCCGCCACCCGGCCCCGCCGCACGGCACCCACGACACGTTCGACCCAGCTCATAACCACCTCCGCCCCAGTGAGAAGTTGGAAGGGAGAAGCAGGAGGCAGGAATCGAGAATCGAGAACCGGGAATGATGGAGGAGCGTTGCCAGCTGCTCAACGCCTCCGGGCTGGCATGGCTCGTCCGGCACGACGGCGGAAACAAATGTGTGGCGCGTCGGTGCCATTCTCGCGGCTCTGCACGCCCCTCGATTACCCCGCCGCTCATCCCGCGCCGGCACCGTCCCCCGCCCCGCATACTCCCCCCTTCTTCACGCCAACATCTCAATCATCACTTCTCGATTCTCACTTCCCGATTCCGAATTCTCGATTCTGACTTCCGCTCTCCGCTCTCACCACACCCCGGTTCGTGCAAAGGCCGCCGGTCCGGCCTGGTTCCATTCCATCGCGCCGCCGGGAACGGCCGCCGCGGCGTGGATGGCCAGGGCGGCCGCCCAGAAGCGGTCGGCGTGGCTGCCCCCGGACCGCGAGGCGGCGAAGCGGAGGTGCCCGCTCGCGGTGACCGACCGCTCGACCGAGTGCCAGTCGTTGCGGATGGCTTCGTCGACCGGGACGCGGATGCGGGCGTCCTCCACGGCGATCCGCAGGCCACCCGCCAGGCTCGCCTTGACTGCCGCGGTGAAGATCACCGGCTCGACGCGGTGGGCGCCGAACTGCTCGACGGCGGTCTCGGCGAGCTGCATCCCCAGGCCGCCCGCGTCGATGCAGCAGCGGCGAACGCTGGGCAGGCTCAGCACTTCGGCCAGCAGGGCGTACTGTTGCCGGAAGGGCACGCCGGCCAGCTCGTACACGCTGCGGGTCACCAGGTCGTCACCCTCCCGCCCGAGCACCCACAGGACGGTGAGATCCCGCCGGCGGCCGATGTCCAGGCCGGCGTACTGATCGTGCCCGTAGGGTTCCAGGGCGGCCGGGCTACGCTCTTTCGGGAGGGTGACATCCTCGCAGGCGGCGAGCTGCTCGTAGGTGAGGAAGGCCGTCGATTCGTCAAGAAACTCGCAAAGGAACTCCTGGCGGAACAGCTCCTCGTCGCCCATCGATCGGCGGATCTCCTCCAGGTCGACGTCGAGCCCCTGGGCGATCGCGTCGGGCAGGGTCACAATCGAATGGCTGAAACGCGGATTGTCGGCCAGTTGGCAGAACACGTTCTTCCGGCCCTTGGGTGTTGAGGCCACGTCCAGCTCGCCGTTGCCGCGCAGAACCGTGGGGAACATGGCCGCCCAGATCTCCCGGTCGAAGGCGTGCATGGCGAACTCGTCGAGCAACACGTCGCCGGTGAAGCCCCGGGCGGTCTGCGGGTTGGCCGGCAGTCCCAGGATACGCACGCCGTTGGGCAGGCGGACCTCCAACTGCTTGAAGCTCGTTTTCGCGAAGAAGCGGTTGCCGACATACTCGTGGGCGATCTTGAGCGCTTCGCAGTGCTGGCGGACCTTGATCATCAGTTCGGCGCTCTGCCGCTCGCCCGCCGAGAGCAGCACCTGCGTCCGCCGCCGCTTCAGGCCCCGCAGCAGGCGCCGCAGGGCCTTGGTGAAGCTCTTGCCCGTCTGCCGCGACCAGCAGCACCAGCGGAAACGGGCCTCGCTGTCGACGTCCTCCCGCTGATACGGCAGCAGCGGCACGAAGGGCCGGGCCGAAGCCGGCACGCGTTGACCGGTTTGGGGCTCTGCTGATCCCAATCCCCCGCTCCTTCACACACACCCCGCGGCGGCAAGCGCCGGCCCCCGCTCACGGCCGTGGACGCCATGGTGGCCGATCGCGCCGAGAGGTCTGCGCGGGGCACCCTCCGCCGTCACCGCTTAGATCATGGCGCCCGATCGCTGTCTGCGCACCGGTGCGGCGGGCGCTACCCGCGCCTTCGTGGCCAGCATCCCGCAGGCGACGCGGCCGACTCCGAGCTCGGCCGCTGCCGGAGCACCGTCCGGACACAACCAGCAGCCGCCGAGCCGTTGCACCAGCCGACCCGCGCATGTAGAATAGGGCCTGATGTTGCGACACGGCCGCGGCACCCGTCTCGAAGGAGGAGGAATCATGAAGCGACACTTCCCGGCGACCTTCCTGTCTGTTCTCGTGGTCTGGGCCCTTCAACCGACATCGGCAACGGCCGAGGACCACGCCGGAGGTGCGTCCAGCTCCGGCGGCGGCGAGGTGTCGCGTACGGTGTGGACTGCCCCGCGGCCGGTGACGCGACCCCTGGCAGCGGGTGCGGACAGCGAGCCGGATCGTGCCGTGGCGGTCACCTTCCTGACCACCAACGACGACCCCGAGGGCGACCTGCCCCGCGAGATCGCGGTGACCCCGGACGGCTCGACGGCGGTCATCGTCAACCGCGACACCGACAACATGGCCTTTCTCGATCTGACCACCCAGACGGTCACCCACACGGTGGCACTGCAGGACTTCCCGGTGCACGTGGCGGTCACGCCGGACGGCCAGTACGCTGTCGCCCCCAACGTCTTCGCCGACACGGTGTCCGTGGTGCATATCCCCACGCATACCGCCCTCGCCCATGTGCCCGTCACCGGCGAGCAGCCCTACCGCGTGGCCACCACCTCCGACAGCCGCTACGTCATCGCCGGCCTCATCAACGACGCGGTCAACTCCGCCTTCTCGGTGATCGACCTGGCCACGCTCACCGAAGTCCGCACCTTCCCCAGCACCTCGCAGGGCGTCTTCGGCGGATCGTCGATCATCACCACCGGCACCGTCCTGAACAGCTTCACCCAGTTCGCCCTGGCCCCGGACGACCGGACGCTTGTCCTGCCGGACCGCGGCAACGCCCGCGTGCTGTTGTACGACCCCCAGACCGGCGCCGAGCTGGCCTCGCTGCCCACCGCTACCCTGCCCACCGCGGTCGACATCAGCCCCGACGGCACCACCGCGGTGGTCAGCCACGAGGGCACCGCCAACACCATCACCAGGATCGACCTGGTCGCCCACGCCGTCAGTGACACCTTCACCACACCGGAGAGCCTCGGCTCGCAGGTGATTCGGATCACCCCGGACAAGGCCGCCGCCGTCGCCTCGATCAACGGCGCGGTGGCCATCGTCGACCTGTCTTCGGGCCTGGTGACCAGCATCCCCTTCTTCGGGGCCGTGGGCGACATCCTGCTGTCCTACGACGGCAAGTACGCCCTGGCGACCAACAAGAACGCGCCGCTGATCGACCTGGGCACCAAGAAGCTGATCAAGACGCTGGCCGGGTACTGGGGCGGCCCGGGGGCGGCCAGCCCGGTGGACTACCGGGCGGTGGTGGCCAACCACGTCAGCGGCGACCACGTCCAGATCTACAGCCTCAACGGCGCCGCCGGGCAGTTGGAGGGCAACGTGCTGAGCGGGGAGCCCCCCGAGGGCGATGCCACCCGGACGCTGGCCGTCTCCGGCGACGGCACGGTGGCGGTCACCACCAACCACACGTCGCAGAACGCCTGCATCCTGGATCTGGCCGGCGGGTCGGTGGAGGCCTACGTGCCCGTCGGCGACAACCCGCTGGGCGTGGCGGTCACACCCGACGGTGCCTATGCCGTGGTCACCAACCAGGAGAGCGACAACGTCCACATCATCGATGTCGCCGCCGCGACGGTGGTCAAGACGCTGCCGGTGCCGGAGTTTCCCACCGAGGTGACCATCTCGCCGGACGGCCAGTGGGCCTATGTGACCACCATCGCCGGGTACGACCGGGTGTACTTCATCAAGCTGGACGGGGCGAGCAGCAGCGTGGCCAAGGCCATTCCGGCCGGGCAGCTCGGCTCGATCACCTACACCTACAACGCCTTCAGCGGGATTCGGCTCAGCCCGGACGGATCGCTCCTGGCGGTCTGTGTCACCTTCGACCAGGAGTTGCTGCTGATCGACACGGCGACCCAGAGCGAGATCGCCCGCGTGCCCGTCGGCAACATGCCCTTCCGGGCGGCCTTCTCGCCGGACGGGACCCGCGTGTACGTGGGCAACGCCTTCAGCGACAACCTTTACATCGTGAAGGTGCAGGGAGGCTCCTCGTTCGTCGAGGGCGTGGTGCCGGGCATCGATTTCCCGCTCACGGTGAACGTGGACGCCGCCGGGGCGTACGTGTACGTGGGCAGCTTCGGCAGCAGTCCGTCGATCAAGGTGGTGGACGCCTCGTCCAAGACGGTGGTCAAGACGGTTCCGCTGACGGGTCAGCCGCGGGCGACCCACCTGTCGGTGAGTGACTCGGTGCTGCACGTGGCCGCGGCGGACGGGCAGTTCGTGCGGATCAGTGCAGCCGGCCCCGCCTCGGCCGTCATCGACTCGACACCGCTGTCGGGCGGTCCGTCGGATATGGCCTTCAGCGAGACCCTCGGGCTGGCGGTCGTCGCGCAGCCGGTACCCGACGGCGTGGACCTGGTCCGTCTGGCCGCCGGCGACTGCGATGACGACGGCGACGTGGATCTCGACGACCACGACCAGTTCGCTGCCTGCCTGTCCGGACCGGGCACCGCTCACGGCGCGGGCTGCGGCTGCACCGATTTCGACGCCGACGGCGACACCGACCTGCGCGACTTCGACGGTCTTCAGCGGGTGTTCACCGGCTCGCTGGACTGAACGCCACGGGGTGGCGGCAGTGCCCCCGCGGCCAGGCTGGTACCGCTGCCGCCAGGTCCGGGGGCGGGCCCGCGGCGGGCGCCGTCAGATCACCGCGAGGACGGCTCGGGCCAGGGCAAGTCCGGTCATCATCAGGGCGGCGGCGATCTTGAGGACGGTCCCGGCGGTGAACCCCAGGGCGGCATGGAGGCCCAGCCGGGCGGCCGAACCGGCCTCCCGGGCGAGGGAGAGCTCGGCCAGAAACGCTCCCGCGAAGCAGCCGATGGCCGCCCCCAGCATGGTCCCGATCACCGGCAGGGGCACGCTGAGCAGGAGTCCTCCGGCGATGCCGCCGAACAGACCCCACCAGCCGGCCCGGCTGCTGCCCCCCTCCCGCCGGGTGAACCATACACCGGCCAGCATCTCCACGATCTCCGCGAGGCAGGCCATCGCCGCCAGGATGCCCAGAATCCACCAGCCGAGCCGCTGCCAGTCGTAGTACCAGGCGTACAGGACGCTCACCAGCAGGATCAGCCAGGTGCCGGGAAGCTGGAACACCGTGAGCAGCACGCCGCCCAGGCAGACCAGCGAAAGGGCCACGATCAGCAGGACATCGGTCATCGCAGGTGCTTATCCGTGGCGGGACGGCCCGGGGGCGTCCACGACGCCGGGGATGACGGCTCACCGAATCAACGCCAGCATTTCCCGGTTCCCGCCCTGACCGCGGAGCGGGCTTTCGACCAGCTCCGCTACGGGGTCGCCCTGGGCGGCGAGCTGCTCGACCACATCGCCCACCACGGACTCGAACCGCTCGTCCGGCAGCACCCCGCCGCGCAGCAGGGCTTTGGGCGCTTCGTAGTGGGGCTTGATCAGGGTGACGATGGTACCGCCCGGCGCCAGGAGCGTCCGGGCCCGGGGAACGATCAGCCGTTGCCGCGTCCAGCCCACGTCGATGGTGACCAACTGGACCTCTTCGGGCAACGTCACGTGGAGGGCGTTGGTCCGCTCCCTGACCACCACGCGGGGGTGCTTGCGCAGCTTCCAGGCCAGCTCTCCGTAGGCGGTGTCCACCGCGTAGACCCGCTCGGCGCCGCGTTGCAGCAGGCAGTCGACAAAACCGCCGACGTTGCTGCCCAGATCGGCGCAGATCCATCCTGCGGGGTCGAGGGCGAAACGGTCCAGGGCCGCCGCCAGCTTCTCTCCCGCACGGGATGCGAACGGATTGGGTCGTTCCGCCGGCATCGAGGCACCGGATCAGTGCGACTGGAAGCGGCAAACCGCCGGGGCGCGCCGGCCGGGGGCAGAACCGGACCCCAGCGCCCCACTGCCGACGGGCACCCCGTCCGGTAGACGGGGTGCCCGTGAGCAGCGCTGCGCGTGGGAGCGATCCGGGCTCTGCCTCTCCAGGCGACCGGCAGCAGGATGACCGGCCGGCGTCCCGCTGCCGCGGGGATCCGTCCGGCAGCCGCCTCAGCCTTCCTGGGCGGTGGCTTTCAGCCTGTTGAGGCTGGCGGCCAGCCGCGACTTCTTTCGGGACACCATGTTCTTGTGCAGGGTGCCCTTGGCGGCCGTCTGGTCGAGCTTCTTGACCACAACGCGGAACTCGGCTTCCGCCTTCTCCACGTCTTTGGCCCGCAGGGCGTCGGTGAAACGGCGAATCTGGCTCTTGACCGCACCCTTCCGGGCCCGGTTCTGCTCCCGCCGCACCTGGTTCTGCCGAATCCGCTTCTGAGCGGAGAGTGAATGCGCCACAAGTTACCTCCCGCCGGCAGGGGTCTTCTCCTTAGTCCCTCTGGCCGACCTTCTTCCGCAAACCGTCCATTCTGCCACGGACGTCTCGATAGTTGTAATCCATCTCCAGCAATTGTCCATAGCTGGCCAGGGCCTCGGCCAGCTCTCCCTCGGCCTCCTGGCTTCGCCCCAGCCAGTAGGCCAGGGCCTTGGCGTGCTCATCCGTGGCCAGTTCGTGGGCCTCGAGGGCCTTTCGCAGCGTGGACACCGCCTGGTCGTAGTACTCCTTCTCGAAGAAACAGCGGCCCAGAAACAGGTCGCACTGGGCCCGGTTCTTGGGGTCGCTGCGGGCCTGCTGGAGCAGGGGGATGGCCTCGTCGAACTTCCGGGCGGAGAAGAGCCGCTGGCCGTACTCGAAGCGGATCCGCTGGTCCGTGGGGTACTGCCTGACCCGCTCGGCGAACACCCTCAGCTCGAAGCGGAGCTGCTCGATCCGGGCCTCCCGGGTAGCCTCTTCGTCGCCGGAAGCCCTGGCGAGCCGATGGGCCCGCTGCAACTGCCGGATGCGGATGTCATCCGCCCGCAGCTTGTATCGGTACTGCCCGCTCCGCTTGAACTCCTCCACCAGGACGCCGACGGCCTTCCGCTCGTTGGTCTCGTCGTCTCTCCGGGTCAGCAGGTCCACCAGGTTCATCACCTTGCCGGCGACGCCCGGATTGTCGCGCATCTCCTGCTCGGCCTTGGCGACCAACTGCTCCAGCCGGTCGTCGGACTGCACCATGCGATCGGCGTCGTGCAGGTCCGCCTGGGCCTCCCGATCCCGGACACTCTCGGTGAACGACTCGGCCGTCTGGTACTGGCCCTTGAGGATGGTGAGCTTGGTGGAGAGGTCCCGCTCCAGGTTTCCCAGGGTGCTGTCCTTGGGATCGATCCGCTTCTGGATCACCAGGGCTTCCAGGCCCAGGCGGTAGGCCTCGACAGCCAGCTCCGCCTCGCCGCGGGCCTGGGCCCGGTCGCCGAGCTCCTCGTAGATCTCCTTGAGCAGGGCGAAGCGTTTGGCCGACGGTTTCTTCTCCGCCTCCGCGGCCTGCCGGTAGATCGGCCCCGCCCACATCAGCGTGTCGTCGCAGCGGGCCCGATTGGCATTCTTGAAGAGTCCCTCAATATAATTGACGTTGGGCGGGTCGTGGGCGAACAGCCACTCCGCGTTGAGCATGGCCGTCAGGGGGTCCTTGTGCGTCATCGAGTGCTTCATCGTGTCCGTGAAGCCCGGCTTCTTGCCGCCCGTGTGGTGGCGGGCGATGGAACAGCCGCGAAGCGGCTGGTGCCCCTCTTCCACCGCTTCGGGCCACAGCGCCAACCCGTCGACGTAACACTTGATCGCGTAGTCGTAACTGCGCGTATCCACGAGCTGCTTGGCCCGCTCGAACCACTTGCGGGCCTTGGCCTTGCTGGCATCGGGAGTCACGTACCGGGCGTTGGGATCAAGCGGCTCGCCTTCGGCCTCGGCGTCGGCGTTTTTGTTCGTGTCTTTGGCCATGTGCCCCGTATCGCCGGCCGCCGGGAAGCGCCCCGATCGGCGGACAGACGCTTAAGCCTCCGCTATTCAACTCTTTACAACACGCAAACCGATCATACTATTTGGGAGGGCCGAGCCGTGTCAAGCCGGCTCCGCCCGGGAGTGTCTTCATCATGAGCACCAGCATCAAGCCCGATAAGCTCCGTATCGTCCACTACCCGGACCCCGTGCTGCGGCGGGTCTGCACCACGGTGGAGCGGTTCGACGACTCTCTCCGCCAGGTCCTCGAGCGGATGTTCACCCTGATGCGTACCGGCAAAGGGGTGGGCTTGGCCGCTCCGCAGGTGGGCCTCGACCTGCGCCTCTTTGTCTGCAACCACACCGGCGAGCCGGGGGACAACCTGGCCTGCATCAACCCGGAAATCCTGGACCTCGACGGCGCCGTCGAGATGGAAGAGGGTTGTCTTTCGCTGCCGAACGTCAGTGTGGCGGTCCGCCGGGGCCAGAAGGCCCGCATCCGGGCCTACGACATCGAGGGCCGGCAGTTTGAGCGGGAGGCCACGGACCTGCTGGCCCGCATCTGGCAGCACGAGAGCGATCACCTGGACGGGCGGCTGATTCTGGATTACATGTCCGAGGCCTCGCGGATCGCCAACCGTCGGGCGATCAAGCAGCTTGAGGACGACTACGCGGCCAGCAGCAAGAAGCGCCTGCGCGTCTGAGCCGGCCTTATCGGACGGGGAACCGTGGCCATGCGCATCATCTACGCGGCATCGGGCGAGTTCGCCGTGCCGGCCCTCCGCAGCCTGCTGGATGCCGGTTACGACATTCCCTTCGTGCTGACCCAGCCGGACCGGGGGGCCGGGCGAGGCCGGAAGGTCAGGCCTACACCGGTGCGCGAGGCGGCCGAGCGGCTCGGTGTGGAGGTCATCCCCACGCCGGACATCAATGCCCCGGAGATGTGTCAGCGCGTCTCGGCTTCGGGCGCCCGGGTCGGGGTGACTACCGCGTTCGGGCAGAAGATGGGACCGGAGATTCTTGCCGCCCTGCCGGGCGGGTGGGTCAACATCCACGCCTCGCTCCTGCCGGCCTACCGAGGGGCGGCCCCCTTCCAACGGGCCGTGCTGGACGGTTGCGAGGAAACCGGCGTCACCGTCTTCCGGCTGGTCGAGCGTATGGACGCCGGGCCCGTTCTGGTCACCCGCCGCACCGCCGTCCGGCCCGAGGAAACCGCGGACGAACTGCACGACCGGCTGGCAGCCATCGGCTGCGACGCCATCAAGGCCGCCCTCCCGCTTTTCGAGCACGAGATCCCCGACGGCACGCCGCAGGACGAATCGCAAGCCACCCGGGCCCCGAAGCTCCGCAAGGAGGACGGGGTCGTCGACTTCAACCGCCCGGCGGTGGAGGTGGCGGCCCACATCTGCGGGATGTGGTCCTGGCCGGGGGCGACCTGCCGGTTCGTCGCGGCCGACGGGCAACGGAGCGAGCCGGTGATTCTGGCCCGGGCCCGTGTAGTGGAGGCGCCCGGCCCGCCCGGCGACAGTCTCAGCCCCGGACGGATCGACGATCGGCTCTACGTGGCCACCGCCGACAGCTTCATCGAGCTGCTCGAGATCAAACCCCAGGCCGGCCGCGTTATGCCCTGGCCCGATTTCGTCAACGGCCGCCACGTCCGGCCGGGCGACCGCTTCGAGGCGTAGTCAGAGCCGCGGGCGCCAGCCCGCGGACAGGGCATGCCCACCGTGCCCGACACTGGAAACCGCTCGCCCTCCCCTGTCACCAGGCTGGCGCCTGGTGCGCCGATCGGCGCCGCCCTGTCAGAGCCGCGGGCGCCAGCCCGCGGACAGGGCATGCCCGGCGTCGTCGCCTTACCCGGTCACCGGGCTCGCGCCCGGTGCTCTGATTACGCACCGCATCCAAAGGGCAGGCGATCCCCCGATCAGAGCCGCGGGCGCCAGCCCGCGGACAGGGCATACCCACCGTGCCCGACACTGGAAACCGCTCGCCCTCCCCTGTCACCAGGCTGGCGCCTGGTGCTCTGATTGGGCACTTCCTGCCACGTGGTGCGGATGGTCGAGCGGCTCCGTGCAGGGGGCTTCCGCCGCGTCGAGCTCGCCTTACAATCCGTGACCATGTGGGTAACCTTCGGTGCGTATACAGGGCAGGCGGCCGGGCTGGCGACGTCCGTGCTGTGGACGGGCACGTCGCTGCTGTTCACGGCCGCGAGCCGGCGGATCGGCGTCACGGCCGTCAACACCTTCCGGATCGGGCTGGCCATCGCCCTGCTGGCCACGACACACCGGCTGCTCTTCGGTTCGTGGCTGCCCGAGCTTCTCCCGCGGCAGGTGCTCTACCTGGCCCTCTCCGGCGTCGTCGGCCTGGCAATCGGCGACCAGGCCCTGTTCACCGCGTTCGTGCACATCGGGCCGCGGCTCTCCATGCTGATCATGACGACCGCCCCCCTGTTCGCGGCCCTGTTCGGTTGGGTCACCCTGGGTGAGACGCTCCACGGCTGGTCGTGGCTGGGGATCGCCATGACCATCGGCGGCGTGGCGTGGGTGGTGCTCGAGCGGCCTGCGGGCAGCGTGCCTTCCGACGGCGGGCACCGGCTGCGCGGCGTGGCCCTGGCGTTCGCGGGCGCCGCCTGCCAGGCTGCCGGCCTGTGGCTCAGCAAGGAGGGCATGGGGCACGGGTGGCTTCCCGAGGCCGAGCGGCTCGCCCCGCAGGCGGCCACGCTGACCCGAATGATCTTCGCCGCCGTCGGGCTCGTGCCCATCGTGATCCTGCATTTCCGCCGCGAGGCCAAACGCCGCCGGGCCGGCCTCGTCCCGCCGGGGCCGAAGTCGTGGCGGGCCGGGCTCCTTTTCGCCACCGGCGGCGCCGTCTGCGGGCCGTTCCTGGGGGTGTGGATGTCGCTGGTGGCCTCCGACCGGGCCCCGCTGGGCGTGGCTCAGACGCTCTGCTCGCTGCCGCCGGTCTTCATCCTGCCGTTCGCAGTCCTGCTCCACAAGGAGCGGATCGGACCCCGGGCGGTGGTTGGGGCGGTCGTGGCCGTCAGCGGCTGCGCGGTGTTGTTTCTGCAACCGCAGTAGTCCGGCTGGACCTCCGCGGGAAGGCGTGCTGAAAGAGAACCCAGCCGCGCGCATCCACGGTCACCACTCACCAGCGATCCGGGCGAACTCCCGACCTCGTCGGGACTTGTTCCGTTCGCGGCTCGCTTCGGAGGTCGGCGGGTCGTCAGGATCCGGAGTCGGCCTTCGGGGCGAGCATCTCCAGAACGCTCTCCAACTGGGGCAACACATCCGCGAGGGGATTGTCGGCAGCCGCCGGCCGCGGGCTGCCGCCGCCGGTCTTCGCCCCGCGACCGCCCGTCGAGTTGGTCACCGGCAGCACGTTTCCGTCGTCCCGGACGTAGGCACCGTTCTCGTCGCGGTAGTACCGCTGGCCCCGGATGAAGACGTGGTCACGGTCGGGCGTTGCCGGATTGCCAGCCGGTATCCCCCGCGCCACCCGGGCCACCTCCGCGGCGTGGCCCCAGGCGGCCGCCGCCTGCGGCGAGGGACCTGCCTGAGCGTTCCTCGCGTTCTCCATCTGGTCGAGCATCCTGCCAGCCATCGTTACCCCCTGCCGGAGGGCATCAAGCTGGCGGCGCATGTGCTCGCCGTCGCCGTAGTCCTCGGCATCCATGTCGACGCCCAGGCGGGCGGCCTGTTGGGCCAGGCGCAGGCGTTGCAGCAGGTCCCGGGCGGCGTGGTGCGACTCGAAAGCATCGGGGGACACTGCCCTGCCGAACTCCTGCTGGATCTGCCCGACCGCCTTGAGCAGCTCCGTCTGACTCTGGGCGAACACGGCAGCCGCCGCCTGTTGTGCTTCGGCCATGGTCTGGGCCTGTCCGCGGGCCAGCCACAGGGGTGTCGGCTGTGCGGCGCACACCGATGAGGTCGACTCGCGTTCCAGCCAGCGCACGATCAACGCCGGAGCAACGAACACCCCGCCGATGGCGGCCACCGCGCAGACCAGCCCGAACCACTTCATGGTCGCACTCCTTCCTCGGGACCCGTGACTGCCGAACCCTACGATATCCGTCCGCTGCCGGGAGACGTCCGGGAATCCACAAGGCAACCAGCCGTGAACGGAACGAGGCTTGCCGCGTGCGGGGTGGGCGCGGAGCCCCCATAGTCGAATAATCACTCCCTGGGGACGGGGTACTCAGACGAAGACGCGTTTGTTGTAGACGACCCACTCGAGCAGCAGCAGCACCAGGGCGGCCACCAGCAGCCAGGGCCAGAACGGCCGGTTGACCGTGCCGACGCCGCTGCCGGTGATGACCTGCCCGGCACCGATGGCCAGGCGGTCGCTGGGCTGCACGCGGCTCTCGGCAGCACTGAACAGGTTCACGGCGAAGCGTTCGGCCGCCTGAGCGGCACCGTCGCAGCGGTAGACGCCCAGCAGCCGGGTGCGGGCGTAGTGCACCCTGGCCGCCCCGGCCGCCGGCACCGTATCCCGCGTGCCGTCCGGCCGGGAAATCAGGACCTGCCGAGCCCGCCCCCCCACGGGGATGCTGATCGGCTCGCCCGTGCGCAGGCCGGTATCCCCCCCGGCGTCGAGACTGGCCGAAAGGTACTGCAAGGCGTTGTACATGAAGACGGGGAAATGAGCCTTGGTCACCCAGGTGCTGTTCATCAGCGGCTCACCGGTGGCCAGGTCCTCGATCAGCAGCGGAAAGGCCGAAATCAGGAAGTCGGTGCCCTCGCGGCTGAAGGTGCACATCACCGGCGAGGTCTCGCCCTCCATCAGCATGGCCGCGTCCGACGGGACGGTCAGGCGGTACCACTCCCAGGCTCGCACCGCCTCCACCGGCACGTGCCGCAGGACCGGGTGGGATTCGTCCCAGTTGAAGATCACCTCGTCGTTCACCCGGTCGCCGAGGGATACGCCCTCGATCTGGGGAACACCGCCCCAGAACAGATACCCGGCCTGCGGCAGACGGGCCGTGGAATGACGGTCGAGAATGACCACGTCGAAGAGGCTGCGTTCCCCGTCGCCGAGCATCTGATCGTCGGCCGCCTCGTACTCCGCCGGCGTCATCCTCCGCACATCGAGCGGCAGGGTGGGCAGCACCCGTTCGAGGAACAGGTTGCCCTCGGTCACCAGCAGGACCTGCACATGCCGCGGGGGGCGCACCACCGCCCAGGCCCGGTTGTCCGCGACCAGGGCATCCTCGGCGGTCAGGCTGATCTCCAGCACGCCGCCGCCCTCGAAGAGCAGCTCGTCAAAGACCACGGAGGCCACGCTGCCGGCCGGCCCGGCCGCGTCACCGGGCGGCGGGCCGCCGGCTTCCCCCTCGACATCCGGGCCGGGGGCGACCAGGCCCGGGGCCAGGCGGACCCGCTGGGTGTCCACGTGCTGGCTGTTGCCCTCGGCGTCACGCATGCGCAGGACAGCGTCGAACTCCATGGGCCCTTCGCCGAAGTTCCGCACCGTGGCGAAGACCTCCAGGATCTCCGGCCGTTCGTAGTTGCGCCGGGCGGCCATGGCCACGATGCCCGCGTTGTCGCTTCGCCCGCCGACGGTGACGATCTCGATCTTCTCCGCGTCGAGGCGCTGCACGGAGAGCTCCCCGGCGTCCGCAATGCGCCCGTCGGAGAAGATGACCGCCGTGGCCGGCGGCGCCGCCGAGGTGGGGGCCACATCCGAGCCGGCCTCCGTCCCGGCAATGATCAGATTCTGCGAGTACGCCTCCGCCAGGGCGATCGCCTCGCTCAACGTCGAGGTGCTCTGCGTCTGTTCGATCGAATCGATCTTCCGTTGGACGGCCTCCCGGTCGGTGTCGAACGGCGACACCACGGTGGCCCGATCGCAGAAGGCGATGACCATGGCACGCCCGTTGTCGGGCATGGCCTCCACCAGCCGCCCGGCCTCCTCCTTCGCGATCTCCAGCCGCGTCCGGCCCCCCTCCTCCTCGACCGCCATCGAGGCCGACTGGTCGATCAGCAGCACCAGCGTGCTCTCGTGCTTCACAGAGCCCTCGAGCAGCGGTTTGCCCAACGCCACCGCCGCCAGCAGCAGCACCAGGAGCTGGAGAATCAGCAGCAGGTTGTTCCGCAGCCGCTGGAACGGCGAGTTGACGTGCAGGTCCTCCACCGCCCGCTTCCACAGCAGCGTCGAGGAGATGGGCATCTCCCGCCGCCGCAGCTTGAGGAAGTACAGCAGGACCAGCGGCGGGATAGTGGCCGCACCGGCGATCGCAATGACCCAGGGAGAAAGGAAGGACATTCTCAGCTCTCAGCTTTTAGCTCTTAGCTGTTAGCTATTAGCCATTAACCATCAGCCAACAGCGATCAGGTCTCATCCGTCAGTGTCTGGTACACAGTTGCCCGAGGCCTCTCCATTCTCCATTCTCACTTCTCACTCGAGTAGCCCTCGCCGTCGCAGATACGACAGCACGAGCTGGTCAAACGGCACATCGGTGCCGGTGAACAGGTACGCGATGCCCCGGCGGGTGCAGAAGTCCTTGAGCGCCCCGCAGTACGCCTCGAGGTTGCGCTTGTAGCGATTCAGCAGGGCCCGGCTCACCGTCACCTCCGCCACGTCCCGGTCCTCCACGTCGACCAGCCGCAGGTCGCCGGCCAGTTCCGGGGCGATCTCCTGCGGGGCCAGGACCTGCACGGCGTAGAGGTCCAGGTCGCGACCGATCAGGTAGCGCAGTCCGTCCTCGAAGCCGCCCTTGTCCAGGAAATCGCTGAGCACCAGCAGGATGCCGCGCTGCGGATGGCGGACCGCGTACTGCCTGCAGGCCAGGGCCAGGTTGCTGGGCCCTTCGAACTCCAGGGCGGAGAGAAACTCGATGACCTTGAACATCAACTGCCGGCCCCGGACGCCGGCCAGTTCCCGGGTCAGCCCGTTGGCGTAGGGGTAGACGCTGACCCGGTCGTAGTTGCACAGCCCGATGTAGGCCAGGGCCGCCGCCACCCGCTTGCAGTACAGGGCCTTGGCCGGCCGGCCCCAGTCCATGCTCTTCGAGCCGTCCAGCAGCACGGTGACGTGCAGATCCTCCTCCTCCAGGAAGAGCTTGAGAAACAGCCGATCCAGCCGGGCCAGGATGTTCCAGTCCAGGAAGCGCAGGTCATCGCCGGCCACGTACGGCCGGTAGTCGGCGAACTCCACGCTCTCGCCCCGCCGCCTGCTGCGCCGCTCGCCCCGCATCTTGCCCGCGAAGATCTTCCGCGAGACGTACTGCAGCCGCTCGATCTGGGCCATGAAGTCCGGATCGAGCAGCTCGTCGGCTTTGTCGTGCGCTGTGATCGCCATAACACACCCTGTAGCGGCCGGCGTCCCCGCCGGCCGTAACCGGCGTCCCCG
>Ga0180432_10002166_pt1 | contig 29759 bp, 28 predicted proteins | sample SS_ome_10_FD_132414 | JGI IMG/M metagenome (GOLD analysis project Ga0180432, IMG submission 132414) | Hypersaline lake sediment archaeal communities from the Salton Sea, California, USA - SS_1_MS_2 metaG | ecosystem: Environmental > Aquatic > Non-marine Saline and Alkaline > Hypersaline >...
CGGTACCCCCTCGGTACAGGATACCGCACTACAGGCGCTGCTTATGTGCTCTTTACCACCGGAAGGCCGATGGATTTCATCTCTTCACGCGCACGGTCCGCGTTCTTTTCGTACTCCGCGTTCGATATCCTGCCCGTAACGAGGTCGTAACAGTCGGAATACCGGTGTCCCCTGGGCGGGTCCTTGAGCAGTCCCTCGTACTTTTCGAGCAGCTTAAGGATCATGGGATTCGCCTCTTTTCGCGTGAGCTTTGAGGCGGCCTGGCCGAATTCGACGTTGAGCACGTGGTCGAGCGGGAGAATGCTGTCCGGTTCCACGGCAATTGAGGGGTGGCCCGAAAGCACGTTTCCGCCGGATGTCACGACACAGGTGTGGTAAGCCGCCATCTCGTAGTAATAACAGTCCGTACCCGCTCCTCCGGCAAGATAGGGAAGATTCAGTGTCGCGAAGGGCGCGTTCCTGTGCAGGGCCTGGTTCGCGAGACTGATGATCCAGAGCAGGGGCCTCGTGGACGATACCCTGAGCTTCGTGTGCAGGGGAGCGTTGTAGTGGTAGGTTGCCCTGAAAACGAGAATTCCGAGGAGGTTGTACACCAGGGTGACGATGGCATTTCCTTCGGCCCCGCCGTTGTACCCGCCGAACAGGGGTGTGGAGGTCGATCCTATATTCGCGCCTATATTGGTGAAGAACGCAACCTTGTCAAGGGCCTCGAAATCGACCACGAGCTCCGCGAGCGAGTCTACGAGATAGCCGTCCGAAGGACGCAGCCCGAAAGTGGGATACGCGGCGGCGAACATGGAAATGGGGTTCGTTGCGGTCGAGATGCCGTTCAGGATGGGCAGCCCCGGCCTTCCGGCCCTTCTGCACGCGTCACGTGCCATGGTTACGGTCTTGATGGTGGCCAGCACCTCATGGGGGGATCGAACACGCGCGTCCTGTCCACGGATATTTATTGAAGTCGGTATCGAGAGCGAGTTCGCCTTCCTGATGGAGGCGAGGCCCTCTACCTGGTTCATGAATACCGCCTCTGACGTGGTATATATGCCGCCTCCGAGATGGTACCACGGTTCCGAATGGTCGTCGGGTTTTCTCGATCGCATGACCTTTCGGTCCGGACCCTCGCCGAATGTCGCTTCAGCGGGCGCTTCGGCAGCGGCCCTCAGGATCTCGTCCTGTGTGAACTCCATAACGCGGGAGGTATCGGGGCAGTAGGCGCCCACCCTGGAGAAGAAATCAACGGCAGCCTCGAAAAGCGTATCAGCGAGTCCGTCATCCGAGGGGAGGGGGGTCTCGGGATTGTATTTTATTTTATACTTCTGAATAACACTGGTGAGCTCCGGTACATATCTTTTCAGGTAGTAGTCCTGGTCGGACATCAGGGGTCCCTCAACGGCCCTGTCTATTACATCTGGAAAGCTCAGCATTTTATGTCTCCTTTAACACGTTATTTACGGGATCCAATCATCTCGGTCAGCTTTCGGACCGCTGTCTGGGCATTTTCAGCGTAGAGGTCGGCACCGATCTCCTCGGCCCATTCGGGAGTCACCGCGCCTCCTCCGACCATGAGTATGTAACGGTCCCGCATTCCCTCCTGGACGAGGGCGTCGATAACGTCCTTTTGCCCGGAAAGCGTGGAAGTGAGCAGGGCGGACAATCCTATGGCATCCGCGTTTACCTTTTTCGCGGTTTCTATGAAGGTGAAGAGATCAACGTCCTCTCCGAGATCGTGTACCTCGTACCCTGAATTTCTCAGGAGGAGGATAACGATGTCCTTTCCGATTTTGTGAATATCGCCCTTCACGGTTCCCAGTACGATGACTCCCTTGATCGTTCTCTCCTGGCCGCTTTCCATAATGGCAGGTTCGAGAATCTGCATCGCTGAGCTGAAGGTCTTGGCCGCCATCATGAGCTCGGGAAGAAAGATTTCGTCGTTTTCGTACTTCTCGCCGATGAGATCGAGACCGCTCACGAGACCGCCGTTCACCGCGTTGAGGGGATCGAGCTTGTTTATAACGACCTGGCGGGCCGTTTCTTCAGCGAGGTTTTCATCGAAGCTCAGAATGGCTTCCTTCAATTTTTCTGCAGCCTCTTTTTCCGTCATTTTTGCCTCCTTAAGAATTTTGAAAGAACGGTGTATTCCGGTGTAAAAAGCACGGGCTTTTCAGCATGATAAGAAGCATCATTCACTTTCCACCGCAGAGAGGGTAAGAAGAGACGCCGGTAAGTTATGCCAATGAGCTCAATATTATTAAAAGACAAATTTTTGTCAATAATTATATTGACAAAAAAAAAAGAACTTGGTAAGAAAGTAAAACGATAAAGGGAGCGGAAAACATGGCGAATATTGAAGAAGTTATCGCGCGGGTCGAGGAGTGGAAGGGCCAGAACGTGACCGTAAAAGAGCTCGGAGAGGGTATCACGAACACGAATTACAAGGTGACGGTTCAGGGCAGGAGCTACGTGATCCGCATACCGGGTACCGGCTCGGACATGTTTATAAACCGGGATACCGAGATGCACAACACGCACTCAGCGTCCGCCACGGGCGTTGGGGCCGGAATATTCAAGTTCTACGAAAAGGATTTCGTATCCATTGCCGAGTTCATCGATGGAGAAGTGATGTCCATTGACCGCTTTCAGAACAGGGAGAGCATGATCAAGGCGGTCAAGTCGATCCGGAAGATCAATAATGAAGCTTCCTTCAAGTCGAAGTTCATCATGTTCGACAAGTTCGACGACTACTACCGGCTCGTCAAAGAGGAGGACATCAAAAGGCCTGAGTCGTTTCCGGATGCGGAACGCGTCGTGAACAGGGTACGCGATCGTTTCCTGCCCACCATGCCGGAGCTCGTTTCATGCCATAACGACCTCCTGTCAGAGAACTTCATCGAACAGAAAGACACAATGAGGATCATCGACTGGGAGCTCTCGGGTTTGAACGAGCCCTGTTTCGAGCTGGGGGACTTTTCCGTGGAGCAGGGTTACGGCGAAGAGGAGGACAGGATCATAATCGAGACTTACTTCGGTTCTTTCGATGAGCGTAATTTCGCGCGGATGAGCGTGTACAAGTATATGGCGGATATACTCTGGACGCTCTGGGCCGTCATTCAGAACCACTGCTCCACGCTTGATTTTGATTTCTGGGAATACGGCATGAACAGGTTCAACAGGGCCATGGACGCGTTTGAAACTCCGGATTTCGGCAGGTGGATCGAGCTGGTATAGGCTTAGCCACAGTCATAGCCACAGGCGCTTTGAGGGTCAGCGCGCAGGGCCCGACCTTTTATACTCTTCAGCCACGCATTTTAAGCATGTCTTACGGAAGGAGGTTCCATGCCCGTCGGAATAGAGGAGGTCATTGGGAGAATCGACGAGTGGAAGGGCGGCAGTATCAGCTATGAGCCGCTCGGAGGCGGTATTACAAATCAAAACTGGACAGTGGCCGTCAACGGCGAGAAATTCGTGGTCAGGATACCGGGCTCGGGCACGGACATGTTCATTGACCGGGACAACGAGCTCGACTGTTCCATGGAAGCGGGAAAAACCGGAGTTGCTCCGAACGTCATTCATCATTTAAAACCGGAAAACGTGTCGGTCGTTCGTTTCATAGAGGGAAAGACCCTGGGGACTTCGGAAATTGCGGGGAGCGACGCGCTCATAACCAGAATCGTACGGACCATCAGGAAGATACACACGGCCGCCGCCTTTAAGAAACCATTCGATCCCTTTGATACGGTACGGGGCTACATGAAGTACGTTGCGGAGCATGACGCCCCCCTTCCAGCGGATTTCGGACGGCTGAAGGCGACAGCCGATGAAATCGAGGAAGCCGTGAAGAGAAATCCGCCCGCCGAGGCGGCGTGCCACAATGATTATTTGTCTGAAAACTTCCTCGACGACGGTGAAAAAATCTGGATCATCGACTGGGAATACGGTGGAAGGGGAGACCCCTATTTCGATCTCGGTGATTTCGCGGTCGAGCATCCGTTCACGAACGCGCAGGAGGAACTCATCATCAGGGAGTACGGGGGGAAGGACGACCCTGTAGGGCTGTACCGGATGAAGCTTCACAAGATATCGTCGGACTGGTGGTGGGGAGTGTGGGCCATGATACAGTCGCGCGTATCCGGGATCGATTTCGATTTCCTCAAGTACGGGAACGACCGTTTCGACCGTTTGAGAAAAAATGCGGGCGATCCGGACTATAAGACGTGGATCAGAGATGTTTAGGAGAATTAACTTGACCTATGCTGTCTAGACAGCTATAATGCATGTCAAGAGCACTACTATATCCCAAGGAGGCTGTGAATGGATACGGAGGCATTAGGCGCAATATCCGCGGCGGTAGAGGAGGGCGATACCGATACGCTTATTTCCGCCGTGACCGCCGCACTGGAGAGCGTGCCGCCTATCGACATCATCCAGAACGGGATGATGATCGGACTGAAAAAAATCGGCGACATGTTCGGACGGGGTGAAATCTTCCTTCCTGAAATGCTCATGGCGGCTGAGGCATTTCAGGAAGCAATGAAGGTGGTGGAGCCGAAACTCATCGAATCCGGACAGACCATAGAGAGCTCCGGAAAGGTCGTTTTCGGTACGGTGGTCACGGATATACACGAGATCGGTAAAAACATCGTCATCACCCTCATGAAGACGCATGGTTTCGACGTTGTCGATCTCGGTGCAAACGTATCTCCCACGACTTTCGTCGATGAAGCGGAGAAATATGGCGCGGATGTAATCGCGATGTCCGCTCTGATGACCACGACCATGACCTATCAGAAGGACACAATCGACTATTTAAAGGAGAAAGGCCTCAGGGACAAATACATCGTTCTCGTCGGAGGCGGACCCGTGAACCCGGAATGGGCGGAGCAGATCGGCGCGGACGGATCGAGTGACTCCGCGGTCGGAGCGGTTGAGCTGGCAACGAGGCTCATCGCGAACAAGAAGAGAGGGGGGAACCCAGCATGATTAATTTCATCGATGTATGCGACAGGGCCGCAACGGGTCCCATGATGATCCAGAAGGATTACGATACCAAGGTATTCATACCGGCCCTGAGAAGAGCAATAAAGAAGTACGATATCAAGTATGACCGTAAAGAGCTGGTCAACACGGACGACACCCTCGCGGACAGGATTTTCGAAGCCGCTGTCGAGTTCTATTCCGAGGTGGGGACCTATATAACCGATACTGAAAGGGTCATCCAGTTTACCAAGCCCGAAATCCTCGAAGGCGTGGAGGATGCGCCGAAGGAAGCCTATTTCGGAGAAGGGCCCGACCGGTGCGTTATGAAGGGAAGAATGCCGGATTCCGATGAGCTTCCCTACTGCCACGTGGGTTCAGGAACAAATACCACGGAGGAGAACGCGCTTCGGCTCGTGGAATCCTATGCCAGAATATCGAAGGCAAAGACCATCAGTATTCCCATCATCAATACGCTCGGACATATAAGAACGGCGGCCGGCGCCCCCACCGAGGTTTTCGCCTCAATTCGCGCAATGCAGTACGGACGAGAGGGATGCCGTCGCGCGGGAAGGCCGGGACTGGGAATAATCGACCACGTCTCGTCCGCGTCAACCGGTGTTTCCACCATAGCCTCGTCTGCACCGCAGTTCGGAGCGCGCCCTTCGGATGGATGGCTCGTTTCGCCCTTCGCGGAGCTCAAGACGGACTACTCGTCCCTGAACCAGACCGCGTATCTCACGGCATGGGGTGCCAATATCGGCCAGGAGGCGGGCCCGATTCTCGGAGGTTACGCTGGAGGACCGGAAGGGCTGGCCATTGTTAACACCGCGTACAGCCTGCACGGCATACTGGTGATTCGTGCGACCTACCATCTTATTTATCCGATTCACATGACGCACGTGTGTTCGTCACATCCGGACGTTCTTTGGGCGACATCGCTCAGCACCCAGGCCATAGCGCGGAACATGGGCGTTCCCTATTATACGCTCCTCTACGCCGCGGCCGGAGCGGCCACAAAGATGTATTTCGATGAAGCGCTCGCGTGTCTCCTCATGCTCATCGCATCGGGATCGGGTATCGAGGACGTGCATCCCGGAAGGGCGAAGATCACGGACGGGTGCACACCCGTGGATATGGAGTTTACGTGCCAGGTCGGACATGCCTGCAAGGGGCTGACGAGAAAAGAAGCGGACAAGCTTCTGAAGAAAATCGTCCCCAAGTACGCAGACAAGCTCGCTGGCGCTCCGCTCGGCGAGAAGGTGGACGAGTGTTACGATCTGGATTACTTCAAGCCGAAGCCTCACTTCGAGAAGCTCTATGCGGAAGTGCTCGAGGATATTAAATCAGAGTTCGGCATAGACCTCGTGCGTTATTAATAAAAGATGAAACGGCCGGTCCTCCGCAGGGGGGACCGGCTTTCCAATTACCCGCGTATTTTCAGACGGATCACCTGCTCACGGGGCCTCCCGTCCAGACCCAGGATACCGGCAGTAAGAACGGCGGAAGGGGACTTGAGGAGCAGTGGAACGGCACCTCCCCTCGGTATTCGTTCAAGATACTCGTAATCCTCGAGACTGCTCGTCCAGTCGTACACGTGTATTATCCCGGAACGGACACCCCCCTCGCATCCGAGCACGACGGACCCGGGTCCGGCGGATGAAATGTGAAATACCGGATCACCGAACCACTCAACGTCATATCCGCAGCAACATCCACCGGCATCGAGCGGTATCTCGGCCGCGTCTATGCCGTTAAACAGGATCAGGGGACCGGCGTGCCTGGAGATGAGCGTCCTTCCGTCATCGGTCAGGAGCGCGTCGAGGCCGAGCCTGGTGTAGAGTATTTTTTTCGAGGAGGGGATTTTGAGCTCGCGTCCGTACCGTTCCTCGAAATGGAAACGTATGGCGGAATGCACGTCCACGCGCGCCGCGTTTATTATACCGGGTTTATACCCCTTATTGAGCCATGAAGAGATATCGGACCATCTTCTTTTCGATATGTTCCGGCTGATCTTTTCCATAACCGGTTTCTCGGCTCCTCTCAGCGCCCGCGAGAGGATGTCGTCGTCCGTCTTGTTCAGAACCTTTTGGAGCTCGCGGTCGCGCAGAACGGGTATCATGTCGAAGAGGAACAGCTTCCCGGTTACGAAATAGGCGAATGGCGGGTCGTCCCTGAAGAAATTCTTTACGATGGTAAGCTCGTCCTCGATCGAGGCGAGCCTGAGTATGTTGAGCAGATGAACGAGTCCTCTCCTGAATGTCGAGGGACTTTTCATGCGCCTGATAAATGTTTCAACGCCCCCTGTTTCCAGCAAAACGTCGTCGAAGTACGCTTTTATGGGGATGTAGTTCATTCTTACGTATTCATCAACGACAGAGACCTTCAACGGCCATACGACCGAACCGCAGGATCCGCAGTGGAGGCTACACCGCTTGTTTTGAAATGCGTCTTCGAGTCCCGGGTCGGAGAGGCCGGAATATTTTTTCAGGGCCGGAAGAGCCCTGCTGAAAAAGCAAATACGCGATTTGAAGAGCTTATCCCTGCCGTCTTCGAGCACGACCGTGTAAATTCCGGGTTTTTCAGCGCTCAGGCTGACCGAGGTGGAGGACCCGGGAAGGAGCCTGCCGATTGAAACGCTGGAAGCGGCTCCATCCCCGTTGATAATGTGCAGTTTCGCCTTTTTATACGTCTTATCACCGGTGTTGAGAGTGCATTCCACTGCGGAACCCGTTTTATTGGCAAACGGGTACGCGGCCTCAACGGGCAGAACGGTATCGAATTCGACGGAGGGGATAAAGCGCTCACGGTATGCATAATCCATCCATTTTCTCGGGAGTATGGAAGGGCTGAGGTATATTCTCTCTTTCCATGACGCTTTTGTGCCGGATCTCCCGGAAACGTCCCTCTCCTTAAAGCGAAGCTTTACGGGATTCGTGTGATCCGCGCCGGGAAGGAAGAGAAAATGGTGTCCCATATACAAAGAAGAATCAATATACACTTTGAGGTTCCGATACTAGTTATAGTAATAGGAAAAAGAACGCTCGCAAGGCCATAAAAACACCCATAAGATGAAACCTACTCCTTTTCTCCATTCATTGTATCTGATCGCATGTTTTTTGCCATGCGTGTATCTCCATGCAGCGGAAAAGCCGAACTATATCGATGTGCTCAGGTACGGTACGGATATGGAAATACAGAAGGCATTCTCAATGGTGAGCACGGACCTCGGGGAAGAGGTCAATACGGCTGTTCCCGGTATTTTTGAAGAAAAACACGCGGTATCCGTGTACGCTGCAATGGTCGCTTATATAGGGGCGGCCCGTTTAAACGAGGCGGATATTCTCATAAGGGAACTGGACAGGGCGGGAGCGGGTATAGACTACAGGGAAGCCATTGTAAGGGCACTCGGGGAACTGAAAGCGACGGAGGCGATCGACGATCTGAAGGCACTCTACTCAGATAAACGCACAACGGGAAGACTGAAAGCCTCCGTTATTGACGCGTGGGGCGCGATCGGCGACCCTTCGGTTGAAGACACCCTTCTCTCAATTGTGAAGGACATTCGCGAGGAAGAGGAGGTTCGGGCCAGGGCCCTGCTCGCGCTTGGACTTGTCGGTACGCAGAAATCGCTCGATATGCTGAAGAAAATCGCAATGAACGTCCATGAGAGGAAACTACTCAGGATGTATGCCGTTGACAGCATGGGCAAAATAGGACAGATCCAGGTCATAGAGGAGCTCGGAGAGCTCATCTACGACGGCCAGCATGAGGTGGCTGAATATGCGGCATACGGGATCGCACGGATAAACCGCGAGGAATGCGTGCCCTATCTCCTGACTGCACTGCGGTCGGATTATGACAAGGTCAGGTACATTGGGGTGCAGGGACTGGTGAAACTGAAAAGCGAGGAAGCTGTCCGGATTTTAGAGTACCGGATGCGCTACGATATGAATGAAAAGGTGAGAGAGGAGGCCGGGAAGTGCCTTGCCCTCATCGAAGGAGAGGCGGACGGGAGCATCACCGCGGGCGGAGAGATTAATGAAGAAACCGATGAAATCGAGGAGGACCGTACTTCCGATGTTATGACTGAGGATAAGGTCGTGGAGAATGATTCGTCCGACGTTATGACTGAGGATAAGGTCGTGGAGAATGATTCGTCCGATGTTATGACTGAGGATAAGGTCGTGGAGAATGATTCGTCTTTGGGCGAAGATAACGAGACGATTGCGGACGATCAGGAAGATGAACTGATTGAATGATACCCAGCATTCGGGGTATACTGTGGTGTACGGTACATTAAACTTTTGAATATTATTTTTAGGAAAGCGTGAAGATCGATGAAAAAGATCTATGAGGCCATGGATTTTGCGGATACGGCCTATATAATGCAGAGCGGAAAGGTGACGTTTATCCTGAGCCAGGATGATAAATTCAGCCTGGAGGGGAAAGGGATTATATTCGGTACGGAGGAGCCGCTCATCGCGTACAAGATGGGCATCGAGGATTATTTCAGGTTTCAGTCGGTCTTTGCCGAAGATGACGCGGCCATCGATAAAATACCCCGCAAAAACCTCTACAAGCTGATTTCGATCTACAACATCGGCTACAACATTACAAAGAACATCGCCAAATACCTGCAGATTACGAACCGGATCTATATTGGAAAGGAAAAGAAGCTTTCAGGACAGGAAATGGCGTCAAAGGAGTATGCGAGGATATACGTTCAGGTTATTGAAGATCTCAGGGAATGCTTCACGAAGTACAGGATAGGATGGCTGAGCGAGCTTATTGAGAAGTACGCAAACAGCCTCGTTTATACAAAGGGAAGGGCCTTTTTGGGAGGTTCGGCGGGACCGGCGGTAAAATTTAAAACGGAAGCCTCGGACCTGAACCTCGACCTCAATCCCGGGGCCATACTCTGTGAAGAGGGCGATCCGAGCAGGGAGATGTTTATTCTGAACCGAGGGAACCTCCAGGTTTCAATAGGGGGAAAGAAAGTGGCGGACATCAACGAGGTTGGAACCGTTATCGGAGAAATGGCCCTTCTCCTCGGGGAAAAGAGAACGGCGACCATAAAAGCGGTTACAGGATGCAATATAACCATAATCAGGCCCGAGAACCTCGAGGAAGTGGCAACAAAGGATAAGGATTTTCTGCTCAATATGGCGGTAAATCTGGGAAAGCGACTCGAGCATAACTGCACGCTCATACGTGAGACGAACGAGATCCTGCGCGAAAGTATGGATTCGGAGGTTCCGGTTCCTCCAAAGGAGAGGAACAATTACCGGGAGCTGCTGAAAATGGTGAGCGAGCTCGATCAGTATGAGATGAAATATAAGAATGACTGGATGATAGCACTGCTGAAAAAAACGAAGCAGGACGTCGGCAGAGTCAGGGAGATGTACGGTTGAAGAGACACATAATAATAACGGTACTGTTCCTCATGATGTCAGCGACGATCGTTCACGGGAACAATCCGGGAGAAATGAACGGCGTCATGTCGCAGGGTCTGGATGACCCTTCATGGGTATACAAGGGAAAGGGCGACAGTCTTTACGACGAGGGACGTATAGGAAACGCGATCGTTCAGTACAAAAAGGCCTTGATCAGGAGGGGCCTGGAGCAGGGGAGGACGGGTAACGGAGGATATCCGGAGGTCAGTCTCAGGCTCGCCAGGATATATATGGACGAGGGACTCTACCCCATGGCCCTGGAACAGATCGCGTACGCGAAGAAGAACAGGGGGCATTTTCAGATCCCCGAACAATATTACGACGTGCTCTACCTGGAAGCCGAGCTTCTCTGGACGCTCAAACGAAGAGCCGACGCCCTCGGGGTATATGAACAGATTATTATAATGGACCCGCTGAAGAACGCGTACTTCAACAGAGACCTCTCATCTATACCGGTTCCCGTCATCGAGGATATGAGACAGAGACAGGACCTTCGCAAGAAGTACGGTAAAGCGTATTTCAGTATCGGCAGCATAAAATACAGTGCCGGCCATGACGTTGCGGCCGAACCCTATCTCAAAATGGCCTTTCTGTACGGGTATCGAAGAGAGGATACGGTCAAATACCTCGAGGAATACTACACTATGACGAATAGAGCTTCTCTGATAACGAGACTTGCGAGGTAGCGACAGGAAGGTGAAAAAGTTACTCTGGCTTGCGGCACTCCTCATTGTTGTTTTTACGTCAGGGTGCGGAATTTATACAACCACGGGATCTCTCAATCCCCCCTTTTCTCAGTCCAAGGACAGCACCACGCTCTACTTCTCGGGATACAACAGGGAGACCTACTTCAGCGGTTACGTTCTCTGGTACAGGGAAGAGGGCACGATCAGCTATTCCGTATGCGGATACAAGAATCAGATCGACGTGTTTCCCACGATTCCGGAGGATTCCGACAGCACGTGGGTGTCCTTCGATGACAGGACAAACGACAGCGACAACCCGAGAATCGTGTACGAGGTGCAGGTCAGCGATCTCTATGCCCAGGAAGACCTTACCAAGAGCTTTTACGAGATATACGAGGACGAGGGCCGGCAGTTTTACTTCGCGGTGTCTGCATACGGCATAAACGGTGAAGAGAGTGAAAAAATTGAATTCGGAATATGGCCGTAAATTCTATCCACGGAGGGTTCATTGGAACAGTGGCTCTATAATCTGATTGGTTACGGCCTCTATGCGGGTATAGGTTTTATCAGTGCCGTATTCGTCTATTTCATTCTGAAGAAGAGCGTGCTCGGCAAATTCTGGGCCGCCTTCATAATCGGAATAGTCGGCGCCGTACTCGGCGGTTTTTTTCTGGACGATATCTTCAGGAAACTGACGGATGTATTCAATATCAACGTTCTCGCCTCGCTCTTCTTCAGCTGCGTGCTCATACTTATCTACAGCCTGGCCGCGCCCGGAGGAAGAAGGAAATAGACGGTTTAATAATGGGGTCAAAGGGTCGATATTCTAAGCAGATGGGTCGTAATTTGCATGAAGGGGGAGGCCGGTACCCGCCTTCTCACATTAAGATGAAAAGGTTGTATTGATGAAAAAGGTACTCCTCATACTCCTTGCCGTCATACTCATTTTTTTCGGTGTTTACGGAACATACCATTTTTTTCAGATAAAACGCGCAGAGATCGAGCTCTCCAGGGCCGTAGGCGAGATCAGGGAAGGATCGTACGGCAGGGCGGTCTCAACTCTGAGGAGTACCGTTTCCAGGTATCATCAGCAGGCGATTCAGGCATCGGGACTCTATATGCTTGCGCAAGTCTATGAGAAGATGAACAGGTACGAAGCCGCGCTGGGGACGTATGGGACCGTACTTGCCGGAGACAGGGTCTGGAAGGGCAATAACTGGTACGCCCGATCGCTCATAGCGGTGTCACGGCTCCACAGGAAGGAGCTGGTGAGGACATCGGAACATAAAAAGACCGTTCTCGATGAGTATGTAAACCGCATGAGGACCGAGCTGAATGAAATGAGCAGACGGGGTTCGCTCGGGATACTGCGCAGGAACACGGTACTGCTCGCCTATTCCCTCATGAACTCGGGCACTCTTATTATTAACGGAGTAAGGGACGATACGGTGGAGGACGACCTACTTTTAGAGCTCGGCTTCCTCTACCTCGACACGGGAAGGTATGATGACGCGAAAAAAATCTTATTGACACTCGATACCAAGGCGGCAAAATTCGGCCTTGCGCGGTCATATTTGGAATCAGGTGACTTCGAAAGCGGAATGGAGCTTCTGGAACAGCTTTTACCCTATGACGCAACCGGTGAAATAAACAGCTACTATACGGAAAAAACCTACCTGTACGCCGAACGGTTTCTGTTCGACCGTCCCGAGGAAGCGCTTCCCCTCCTCAGGAGAATAGACGAACGGAACCCCAGGTCCGAATACGGTGAGCTGGCCCTCTATCAGCTCATCCGGTATTATTACGGGTCGGGAGACTATAAAACGGCGCTCACGCTGGTGGGGAAAGCCCTGGACAACGGTGTCCGGGATAAAGACGAGGATATCACACTCCTGAAGGGTTTTATTTTGTACGATAACCGTGATTTCCTCAGCGCGCTCAAGACCTTCAGGCAGTTTATCACGGTCTATCCATCGAGTGTCAGGCTGCAGGAAGCCCGGCAGTGGAAGGCGATGTGCGAGCGAAGCATAAAGTACCTGGGCTGAGCCTCCTCTATTTATCATAATTTCCAATGAATTATTTCCCAAACAGACGAAACAATTTTCCCGTAATCCGTGTTTATAGTGGGTGTGAACCTCAATAATAATTTTCGGGAAAGATGGCTTGCTTTTATTTTTACTTCATACTACTTTTAGCATTCATAAAGGGATGGGGATATGGAAGAAAAGGAGAAGACAAAGGCGCTTGAAACCGCGCTGATCGGAATCGAGAAACAGTACGGCAAGGGCTCGGTCATGAAGCTCGGGCAAAAACGTGCCGATATCGACATTCCGGTCATACCAACGGGATCGCTCGGGCTCGATATCGCGCTCGGAGTCGGGGGTATTCCACGGGGAAGAATAACCGAGATCTATGGTCCCGAGTCCTCGGGAAAGACGACACTCGCGCTTCATATAATCGCCGAAGCACAGAAGAGGGGAGGCATCGCAGCTTTCATAGATGCCGAACATGCGCTTGATCCCCGCTACTCGAAACATCTCGGTGTCGATATAGAAAATCTCCTCGTTTCGCAGCCCGACACCGGCGAGCAGGCACTTGAAATAACGGAATCCCTGGTAAGAAGCGGAGCACTCGATGTCATTGTCATAGATTCCGTTGCCGCACTCGTACCGAGGGCGGAGATAGAGGGCGATATGGGTGACGCCCATATGGGTCTTCAGGCGCGTCTCATGTCCCAGGCTTTGAGAAAGCTTACGGCGGTCATAAACAAATCGAAAACCAGCGTCGTCTTCATCAATCAGATACGAATGAAGATCGGCGTTATGTTCGGAAGCCCTGAAACAACGACGGGCGGAAACGCCCTCAAATTCTACTCCACGGTAAGGCTCGATATTCGGCGGATAGAGACTCTGAAAAAAGGCACCGAGGCGATCGGGAACAGGGTCAAGGTGAAGGTGGCAAAGAACAAGGTCGCTCCTCCTTTCAAGATTGCCGAGTTCGAAATCATGTATGACAGGGGCATATCGAAGTCGGGTGAGCTCCTCGATCTCGGAACGAACCTCGGGGCTATTCAGAAAAGCGGTACGTGGTATTCGTACGGAGAAGACAGGATAGGGCAGGGTCGAGAAATTGCAAAAAAATTCCTCATTGACAATCCTTCCATTGCAGATGAAATAGAAAAAAAGGTCAGAAAGCAGGTTTTTTCCGATTCCGAAAAAAAACCGGTGGAAGGGTCTCAGGTAAAACCTTAAACCTCGGAATACCTCTATGCGAAAGCTCCCCGGTATATTATTCCGTCCAGAGAATGAGGAGAAACCATGCTGAAGGTGATCATCAACGGTGCTGCAGGGAGAATGGGGCGAGCGAATGTCGCCGTATTCAGCAGCAGCAGCGAAGTTACCGTTACGGGCGCCCTGGAATCCGAAAACTCGGCCTACATCGGACTTGACGCCGGAAGTGTGGCCGGCGTGGACCCGATCGGCGTTCAAATAACCGTGGGTCTGGAAGAAATCATCGACGGTGCGGACATCATCGTTGATTTCACTACCTGTGAAACATCATACAAAATACTTGAGATCGCGCGCTCGCACAAGAAGGGCGTTGTTATAGGAACAACGGGTTTCACCGATGAGCAGTACAGGGAGATCAAAAAGATTGCCGGTGAAATACCCGTGCTTCTCTCTCCGAACATGAGCCTCGGCGTCAATACGCTTCTCTACCTCGTCAGGAGGGCCGCCGAGCTTCTCGGTGAGGACTACGAAGCCGAAATACTGGAGATCCATCACAACAAGAAAAAGGATGCCCCTTCCGGCACCGCGCTCCAGTTCGCGCGCACCATATCACAGGCCAGGGGAAAAAACCTCGATGATATCGGCGTGATGCAGAGGAACGGTTTAATCGGGGCCAGGCGGCATGAGGAGATAGGTGTGATGTCCTTAAGGCTTGCCGATGTAATCGGGGAGCATACGATACTCTTTGGGGGTCCGGGTGAGCGTATTGAATTCGCACACAGGAACACCAGCAGAAAGACATACGCCGCAGGCGCACTCAGAGCAGCCCGTTTCATTTACGGGAAGGAAAAAGGATTGTTCAGCATGGCGGATGTACTCGGGCTCGAATAGGCGGATTACGAATAACGGGTATGAATACTCGCGTGAAGAGTAAGGAAGGGGAGTGTCTTACCTACCTCGGTCTCGGGTCCAATCTGGGTGACAGAGAAAAGAACCTGCTTCTCGCGGTACGGAAGATAGGTGGGTCGTGCACGCTTCTCCGGCACTCTTCTATTTACATGACGTCTCCTGTCGGGTATACCGATCAGCCGGATTTTCTCAACATGGTTGTCGAGGTCGATTCGCACGGGATTGACCCCTATCGGCTCCTCGATTTCGTCAAGGGAATAGAGCGGGAGATGGGAAGAAAGAAAACCCGTCGATGGGGACCGCGAATCATAGATATCGATATTCTTTTCATGTCAGGAAAAACCGTTGTATCGGATACGCTTCAAATTCCGCACAGGGAGATGTTCAATCGACGATTCGTCCTCATACCGCTCAGTGAAATAACCCGGACTCTTCCCGGATATGATAAACCCATACGGGCCACAGGGGATTCGTTGGAAGCGGAAGGGGAGGATGACAAAGTCTTACTCTACAGACCCGGAAAGGAACTGAATCTCCATGCAGGCGTATAAGAGCACTGAGGGGCAACCTTCGCTGGGAGATACCAACTCCGCGATTATAAGGCTCGATAATTTCGAGGGTCCCTTCGACCTTTTGCTCTATCTTGTAAAGAATGCAAAAATCAATATATTCGACCTCTCGTTATCGGGAATAACCGGCCAGTTTATCGATGTGATCGGTCAAAATGACCTGGAATCCACCGCGGATTTTATTTTTACGGCTGCGGAGCTTCTCTATCTAAAATCGAGGACGCTCATACCCATTGAGACGGAGATCGAGGATGAATCGGAGGATGACAGGGAAGAGTATATCGAAAATCTTATTGAATACCAGAAATATAAAAATGCTACGATGCTTATTAAAAAGAATATGGATTCCGGCAGGATCCTCATGCGGAGGGACCCTCAGTATGTCATGGATTTTGACGATGTGGAGAACTGGGTGGAGGTCTCGGTCATGGACCTCATCATGGCTTTCTCCAGGGTGGTTCAAGAGGTCGATACTCCTCTCCTCAAGATCGGGATCGAGGAGATTACCATCGAGGACAAGATAGACGACATTCTCAATCATTTGATCGACGAGCAGGACGTGATGTTCAAATCGCTCTTCCCGGCGGCATGTTCGAGGTACGAGCTCATCATTACGTTTCTTGCCCTCCTAGAGCTTGTAAAGATGAAAAAAATATTTATATTACAGCACAGGCTCTTCGGAAATATCAAACTGGTCAGGAGAGAGAGCGCGTAATGGCACAAAACGATGACGAACTGCTCGTCAAGCTCACGGAGGCTGTCCTCTTCCTGGAGAACAGGCCGGTGCATGTGGGAGCTGTTGCGAAGATAACGGGCAGGAGCAGGGAAAAGGTAAGGGCCGCCCTCAAAAAACTTGAACAGAAGCTGAACACACAGAAATCGGCCCTGAGGGTTATCAGAAACGAGCGGGATGATTATTATCTAACCATAGAAAAGGACCTCTATGCAAAGCTCGGCAAGTATTACGATGCAAGCAAAAAAATAAAACTGTCGCCACAAGCCCTTGAAACGCTCTCCATAGTCGCTTACAAACAGCCCGTTACAAAGAGCGAGATAGAAAAAATACGCGGAGTCGGTGTGGATTATGTACTTCGCATACTCCTCGAATGGGAGTTTGTAAAGGTGGTTGGAAAAAAGTCCGTACCGGGAAAACCTTCACTCTATGGAACCACCGAAAAGTTTCTCAAGTATTTCGGACTGCTTAGTCTGCGTGATCTTCCTGATCTCAATGCATTCGAGCGGGCGTAATATACTCCATGGGAATAAGGCTACAGAGAATAATCGCGGGCAGGGGTTATACCTCGAGGCGAAAAGCTGAACGGCTCATACTGGAGGGTCGTGTTCGAGTCGACGGCACGGTAGTTGATCAGCCGGGAACTCAATTCCCCTGGAATGCCGAGATCGAAATCGACGGTAAACGGGTGGGGAAAGTACCGCCCGTATACATCATGCTCAATAAACCGATCGGATACCTGTGCTCGAAACACGATCCCGAAGGGAGACCCCTTGTGTATGATCTGCTCGATACCGTGCACAGGGATGCGGGCGTTTTCAGCGTCGGGCGCCTCGACTATTTGTCCGAGGGACTGCTGCTTTTTACGAACAACGGCGTATTTGCAAACGCCGTTATTCACCCTTCCAGCGGTATCTTAAAACAATACCTGGTTTCAACCTACAGAGACATACCGTATAAAACAATTGCTGAATGGAAAAGCGGTGTATATATTAAGGGGGTACGGTACGCGATTCATCGTTTTAAGCGTATCTCTTCAAAGAAGGTCCTGCTGGTTCTCGCTGAAGGAAAAAATCGTGAAATCAGGAGGCTCTTTGAATCCATAAATCTCGAAGTAAAACGGCTCACGCGGGTCGGTCTGGGACCGCTGAAGCTGGGAAAACTCGCTCCTGGAACGTACAGGTCACTTACCCGGGAGGAGAAAGATGCCGTCATACGCGAGTCTCGAAAACATATCCCCCCCATAAAAGAATCTTTGGATAATCGTAATCGTACAACCGGGAGAATATCTCGATAGTGATAATAGCAATTGACGGCCCCTCGGGCGCAGGAAAGAGTACGGTCGCAAAACGTGTAGGGAAAAAGCTCGGCATACTCTATCTGGATACGGGGTCCATGTACAGGGCGTTTACGCTCTATGCAATCGAGCGGGTCGTGGACCTTCATAATCATAAAGCCCTTGAAAAAGCACTTGCGGAGTGCGATATTTCCATGAACGGGCATACCGTCTATCTGAACGGACGGGATGTATCAAGCGAGATAAGAAACACAGAGGTAACCGACCGGGTGAGCTATATATCGAGCCTGCCCTTTGTAAGGAAAAAAATGGTTGAACTTCAAAGAATCATGGGTAAAAATAGGGATGTTGTTGCCGAGGGCAGGGATATCGGCACTGTTGTTTTTCCAGAGACACCCTATAAGTTTTATCTGGATGCCGCTATCGAGGAGCGGGCGCGGCGAAGATACAATGATGAGAAGAATGTGTCTTCAGGGCTTGACATTGAATCCATAATCAGCAGGATAGAACGGCGGGACCGCTTCGACAGTACAAGGGAACTGTCTCCTTTGAAGAAGGCTTCCGACGCGCACTACATCGATTCCACGGGATTAACGGTCGACCGGGTGGTCGATATCATAATTAAAAAGGTCAAAGAAGAGGAAAGAGGAGTGGTCAGTAATGGAGAATGACACGCTTGAAACCCGAGACGCTGTAAAAACGGAAATACCTGCCGGAGAAACGGTAGAAGAACAGTTCAACATGGAACAGATTCAGGATCTTTCTTCCTTTGAAGAGGGGAAGATCATCGAGGGTATGATTGTCGCCTCTACTCCTGATTCCGTTTTTGTGGATATCGGGTACAAATCGGAGGGTGAAATACCCAAAGCGGAGTTTAAGCAGGAACCGGTTCAGGGAGAAAAAATCCATGTCATGATAATGAGGATGGAGAACCGGGAGGGCCGGCTCGTTCTTTCCAAGCAGAAGGCTGACGATATTCTCAAGTGGGGCGAGGTAAGACAGTCCTTTACCGATAATATCCCGGTCGAGGGGCGTATCGTGGAGACCGTCAAGGGCGGTTACCGGGTAATGGTCGAAGGAAGCTTCCCGGCGTTCCTTCCCGGTTCCCAGGCCGCGATGAGAAGGGTGATGGAGCCGAAGGATTTTGTCGGCAAGACCATGCTTTTCAAGATCGACAAGATAGAGGGAAAGAGCAATATCGTACTCTCGCACAGGAAGTATCTGGAGGAACTGCGGGAACGGAAGATAAACGAGTTTTTTTCGACCAGAAAGGTCGGAGATACGATAGATGGTGTGGTCAAGGATATTGTCAGCTACGGCGCATTCGTGGACCTCGGGAGTATCGACGGCCTCCTGCATACCAATGATATATCATGGGGAAGGGTGCAGGACCCGCGCAAGCATCTCGACAAGGGCGAGGAAATCCAGTGCAAGATTTTGTCCATGGATGACGAAAGCAGGAAGGTTTCACTCGGCTTGAAACAGCTCGTTCCGGACCCCTGGGAATCTTTTGAGGACAGGTATGAAAAGGGAGGGCGAAATCGCGGAACGGTCACCAAGCTGACGAATTTCGGAGCTTTCGTAGAGCTGGAAGAGGGTATTGAGGGACTCCTCCATGTTTCGGAGCTCTCATGGACAAAACGTATCAACCATCCGAAAGAGGTGCTCAAGGAGGGAGAATCGGTCGAGGTGATGATACTCGATTATAATCTCGAGAAGAAAACCGTGTCGCTCGGCCTGAAGCAGGTATTGGCCAACCCGTGGGATGATATCGATACGCGCTATCCGGTCGGTTCCAGGGTGAAAACGAAGGTTGCCAGGGTGACGAAATTCGGGCTGTTCCTCGAGATTGAGGAGGGTATCGACGGACTTCTGCACTTCGATGATATTTCATGGACGAAGCAGGGAAAAAGCATGGGGGACAAGTACAAGAAGGGCGACTCGCTCGAAATATCGGTCCTCTCCATAGACAAGGAAAACAGAAGAATCAGTCTCGGATTGAAGCAGCTGCAGGAGAATCCCTGGAAGAGCTTGAAGGAAAAACATCCCAGAGGAAGCGTGGTAAGCGGTACGGTTACGAGCATTGTGGATTTCGGTGTTTTCGTTCAAGTGGATGAGGACATCGAGGGCCTGATACACATATCCCAACTGTCGACCGAGCGGGTGGAGGATCCCCACGATTTCTGCAAGGTCGGAGATGAATTAAAGGCCGTTGTTCTTGATATTGATGAGAAGAAGAAAAAGGTCACACTGAGCGTGAAAGAGCACCTTACTCATCTCGAACAGAAAGAGATAACCAAGTATCTCGAAAAAGGCGATTCCAACAAATCCGTTACGCTTGGCGATCTCATCGATATGGAGAAACTGGGAAAATAAATGGAGCCTTCTGCAGAGGCCAACCACTTCAAAGAAATAATAAAAATCAGCACACTCATAAACTCAACGCTTGAGATAAACGAAGTCCTCAACCGAATTATGAACTCGGCGAATCGTGTGGTGAATGCCGAGGCAAGTTCCCTCCTCCTCCTAGACGAAGCGACAAACGAGCTCTATTTCCACGTTGCGCTCGGAGACAAGGGTGAGCAGGTGAAGAAGTTCACACTGAAGATGGGGGAGGGGATAGCGGGATGGGTCGCACAGAACTCGAAACCCCTCATCGTGCCTGATGTTCACATGGACAAGCGGTTCTTTGCGGAGGTGAGCGAGAAGGTGGAATATAAGACCAAATCCATCTTGTGCGTACCCCTCAAGCTGAAGCAGAAGACGATCGGGGCTCTGGAGGTCATCAACAAGATCGGAGGGGGTTCCTTTACCCTTGGAGACCAGGAGCTTCTTGAAACTTTTTCGAATCTTGCGGGTGTGGCTATTGAGAATGCCCATCTTTATCAGGATATAAAATCCGAAAACATTACCCTCCGAAAGGAGCTCCTGAACGGAAACAAGCCGCCGCACCTTATAACCAGCTCAAGTATCATGCTGGAAAAGCTCGAGATGGCGGACCAGGTCGCTCCGACCGGAACCACCGTCCTTCTTCTCGGAGAAAGCGGTACCGGGAAGGAACTTTTCGCGGAGTACATTCACTACAAGAGCGACAGGGCCAATAAGCCCCTTATCAAGGTAAATTGCGCGGCCATCCCCGAGAGCCTCATTGAAACCGAGCTCTTCGGCCATGTAAGGGGAGCTTTTACCGACGCTGTGAGGGACAAGATGGGCAAGTTCGAGCTCGCGAACGGGGGGTCCATCTTCCTCGACGAAGTCGGCGAGCTTTCCGTATCGGTACAGTCCAAGCTCCTCAGGGTGCTTCAGGACAGGATAGTACAGCGTGTCGGCGGCAACACGTCGAAGAAGGTCGATATTCGGCTCATGGCGGCAACAAACAAGAACCTCTATGAAGAGGTTAAACAGGGCGGATTCAGGGAGGACCTTTTTTTCAGGTTGAACGTGTTTCCCATATACATACCGCCGCTGAGAGAGCGGAAGGGCGATATACCGGGTCTCGCCGATTATTTTCTCAAGAAGTTCAACAGTGACTTGAAGAAGAATTTAACCGGCTTCTCGAAGGAAAGTCTCGACATCCTTATGGGACATTACTGGCCGGGTAACGTACGGGAGCTTCAAAATGTCATAGAAAGGTCCGTTGTACTCTGCAGGAACGATCACATAACGCATAAGGACCTCTATCTGGGCAACGAAGATATGGCGTCCAGGGGCATGGATGTTGAACCCGTTTTCCCGCTGAAGAAAGCGGTGACGGAATTCAAAAAAAACTACATAACGCGCGTTCTTGAGTACGCGGGGTGGAAACAGACAAAGGCTTCGGATATACTGAAGATACAGAGAACATACCTCTCACGGCTTATCAGTGAGCTCAAAATCAACAAGATGTAGGATTGCGGTTTTACAAAAAAAGATAAATCATTACAGCGTAAGGGTGAACGGATGGCAAAAAAGCACAGTGAAGACATCTTTGTCAGAATCATCAAATCGATCGAGGGATTCCTCATTAACTACAGGAAGGTGCTGATTATCGGCGTCTCCGCCTGTATTGTTCTTCTCGCGGGGTATCTGACGGCGGACAGCATTATGGACAGGAGGAGAAACCTTTCGGAGGATTCGTTCGGACAGGTGTACCTCGTTTACAGGGCAGTCCTCGAAGACGGGGATAGAGTGGTTGAAACCGAAAATGACCGGGTCGCCGATGAGGAATTACTCGCCGTTGCCGAGAGCTTCAAGGTCGTCATTGAGGAACACGGGTCCACGCTCGCCGCGGCGAAGAGCGGGTTCTATATCGGAAGCATATTCTACGATGCCGGCACGTATGAAGAGGCTGCTGAATACTTCCGCAAGGGATACGAGCAGGGCAGCCGGTTCTATACGGCACCTCTCTGCCTTGCCGGTGAGGCGGGGTGTTTTGAGCAGTTGGAGCGCTTCGAAGAAGCCGAGGCGGTGTACCGCAGTATTCTCGCCGATTTTGAGGACTCCTATCTCATACCTACCGTACGGTACAGCCTGGGACAGCTCTATGAGAAAATGGACAACACGGACGGTGCGAGGAAGCAGTACGAAAGTATTATGGAAAATTACGAGTGGAGCACCTGGGCACAGCTTTCAGAGAAACGTGTTCTTCTCCTGGGGAGCTCTACCTGACCGGTCGATGGCGCGCCGGGGACTACAGCACGGCTTTTTAACATTAACAGGGCTCTTGTTTTAATGCCGTAAAAAAAGGGGAGTACGATGGCCGCTGAAAAGACGCGTTCGAAGCTATTTACGTCGAAGAACATGAGCATTCTCATAGGGGTAGTCATTATTCTTTTCATGGTCTTCCTGCTGAAAAATACCATCATTATAGACGCCATCGAGTCACGTTCAGTGAATCTCAATTTCTTCATGACCGATGTCTTTCACAGGCCTGAGAAGATCAGTGAAGGCGTCTATAAGCTCAATAAGGCCAAGGGACTGAGGAGCGATATAGTCATCTTCGGTTTCGATGAAAAGAGCCTGGAGGAGCTCGGAAGGTACCCGTGGCCCAGGTCCGTTTACGCTGATTTTCTCGATAACATCAACGCCGATCCGGAAAATTCACCTTCAGGGGTCCTCATCGACGTGCTCTTCACCGAGAGGTCCGAGGAGGACGAGGATGAAGTTCTTGTCCGGGCCCTTCATACGCACAGAGACAGGACGATAGTCGACCTGTTCGCGGATACGAGTTCTCAGATACCGAGCTTGAGCGATGACCTTAAGCAAAGGATTGAAAAACTCGCTCCCCAGGGTATTGTTTCCAATGATGATCATACCCAGATCGTGACGATCGTGACACCGCCCATCGAGGGGATAGTCGACAGCGGTGTACACATCGGGCCCGCGACCTCGCTCTACGGTTTGAACTCCAAGCTGGCGGCAAAGGACGCGGATAGAACGGTAAGGCGCTTCGCTATCGTCGTGAAGATTAATGACAGGTATTATCCGTCTACCGTACTCAGGCTCGCCATGCTCTACTACAAGGTCGATATCGGGGACGTGGCCGTCACAATGGGTGAGAAGGTCGTATTAAAGGGCGCGACCATTCCCGCGTCTGGAAACAACCCCTCGAGTAAAGCGGATATTGTGATTCCCATAGACGCGCAGGGAACGCTCCTCATAAATTTTTACGGCAGACCCGGTTCGTTCCAGGTACGTTCCTTTTCGGATGCCACGGAGGGGAGGGTATCGCAGCGCTATTATAAGGATAAACTGCTTCTTGCGGGTGTTTACGCGGAAGGGCTGCAGGATATTCACCGTACGCCGTACGGTCCCATGTTCGGTATAGAGATGATCGCGAACGCGGTGACGCAGATCCTGAATAGAGATTTTATCACATTCTCCAAGGATTATATCAATATCCTCCTCATCGTCATTTTCGGTCTTGTTATCAGCTATATCGTGGGAAGGAAATCCATACTCTACAGCTACATTTCCATCGTCGTGCTGGCTGTGGTTTATTTCTTTGTCGTGATATTTCTCTTCGATCGGTTCAGGTTTATGCTCAACCTCAGTGCTCCTCTCATTACGGCGGTTCTCACGCTCTTCACCATGATCGTCTACCGCATACTGACCGAGGAAAAGGAAAAGAAGGCCATACAGGGGATGTTCTCCAACTATGTATCCAAGAGCGTTGTGGATGAGCTTATCAAACATCCCGAGAAGCTCGAGCTCGGGGGAGAGGACAAGCAGATAACGGTGCTCTTTTCCGATATCAGGGGTTTTACAACGTTGTCCGAGAAACTGACGCCGCAGGAGCTCGTTTCGCACCTGAACGAGTACCTGTCCGCGATGACCGATATCATATTCAAGTATGAGGGAACACTCGATAAATACGTGGGAGACGAGATCATGGCATTCTGGAACGCGCCGATCGAACAGGAGAACCACGCGGTACGAGCGTGCATGACGGCGCTGGACATGATGGAGAAACTCCATGCACTCAACGAGTCGTGGCCCGAAGACAGGAGGCTGAACATCGGTATCGGCCTGAACTCAGGTATAATGACGGTCGGAAACATGGGGTCCAGCAACCGGATGGATTACACGCTCATGGGGGACAATGTGAACCTGGGAGCGAGGCTCGAAGGGACGAACAAGATATACAGAACGAACATCATTATCAGTGAGTTTACCTACGGACTCGTGAAAGATTTCTTTCTATGCCGCGAGCTCGACACGATCAGGGTGAAGGGGAAACGCAAACCGGTCCGGATATACGAGATCCTCGATGCGGTCCGTTCCGCAAGCGGTGAAACCGTTCGGTAAGGGATTCAAGCGGGGGACACGGTCCTTGCAGGTGTGCATAGAGAGATTGACATAATGAGATTTTATAATTATCTTTTTCCAACGAAGTAACAGATAATCGCAGCAGAGGTGGTTTTTCAATGCCGACTTACGAATATAAGTGCACTGAATGTGAGGAGCTTTTCGAGTTTTTTCAAAAGATGTCGGACAAGCCGATTGAGAAGTGTCCCGTATGCGGAGGTCGGCTGAGAAGGATCGTAAGCGGCGGTATCGGCGTTATATTCAAGGGGAGCGGTTTTTACACGACCGATTATAAGAGCTCCTCGTCATCCAACCTCAAGTCGGGCAAGCCTGAAGAGAAGGCTGAAGAGAAGAGCGCCAAAACATCTGATTCAGTCGAAAAGAAAGAGAAAACCGATTCTGTCCAGTCCAAGTAATATTTAATCTTCCTCACTCCAATCTTCTTCATAATCCTCTTCGCGGCGCAATAATCCATTTCCCATAAGATATATTATGTCTACTTGTATATTATGTATTTCCCCTCTTCTTTATATGTTACTATTCATGTTCTTTCTCCCATGTTTTTCTTAAAATGTCTTCTGGTAAACATTTATGGTTTTTTTCCGACTTAACTCGGGCTGTCGATTGATTTCCCTCAATCGGCTGAGAAAAGTCTCAATGTTTTAAAAACTTGTCAGGATGATCCATAACAAAAGAAATGAAAAACTATATAAATTTATTCCCTTATCCCCTGATAAAGTTGGTAGAAAAAATTGATATGATTGCAGTGAATGACGGGAATTGAATTATGGATGAGGAAAAGAAAATTGAATGATAAGATGCTTTTAATATTTATGAATACGTATAAAATATATAAACATAGAGAATATAAATATGGTATAGAAATTAAGAATATGTAGAAATATTATCGATAAAAAATAGTATAAGCTTATTATTAATGATAAATCATATAAATAGTAAACTGAATAAGAATTAATCGATGATTATAAACTATTAAGATCGTCGAGAAAGGATTGAAGCATGATTTGTGCTGCTACAGCGTCAACAAATCGTTTTATTTTACGGCCGTTATAATGGGGTCTCAGGCTGTTTTCAGCGGAGAATGTCGTATAACTCTCGTCAAAAACCTGCACTTTAATGTTAAAGAAATTCTCGAGGCTGATTGAGAAATCAAGTGCCTCCCTGCCAGTGTCACCGAGTGTGCCGTCGTTCCTATAAGGAACACCGACAACAAAATATTCGATTGACCTCCCCTCCAAAAGCTTTTGTAAAAGGGTGAATCCGTAACTGGATCCTTTACGAACTATGACGTCGAACGGAAGTGCCATCTTTTTCTCCGAGTCGCTGATCGCGACACCGATCCGACGCCTGCCATAGTCTAAACCGACGATACAGGACACGATGGACTTATTCACATTGACCGTTTTTGGAATTACCGGAATGCACCGGTGATTTTAGAAGCACACCCCTCTTTGAGGATTGTATAAAGTCTATTATATACTGTAAATCTTCACTCCTATCGTTTTCATCGTACAGAAGCTTGAGCTTGGAAAGAGAGGTGGAAATACTGTTTCCGTTTCTGTAAATAATATTAAAAGCCTTCTTGATCAGTGACCTTCGATCAGGGCTGAATCCATTTCGTTTGAGTCCTATAGCGTTCAGTCCCCTGACCAGGGCTGGATTGCCGTCCACCATCATGAACGGAGGGATATCTTTCGTTACCTTCGTGAGGATTCCGCATATGGAATATCCGCCTATTCTTGTAAACTGATGCGCAACAGAGAATGCGCCTAGAAAGGCGTGGTCCTGCACCTCGACGTAACCTCCGAGACCCGCACCGTTTACCATGATGATATCGTTTCCCAGTATACAGTTATGTGCGACGTGGCTCGCAACCATGAAATAATTCCTGTTTCCAATAACCGTTTCACTCCCCTCTTCGGTACCCCTGTGCACGGTTGCATATTCCCTGATCGTATTGTTATCACCGATCCTGACGAATGTCTCACCGCCCTTATAGGCAAGGTCCTGGGGAAGGTTTCCTATGTACACGTGTCCGTGTATATGGTTTCCGTTTCCTATCGTGGTATTTCCCTCAATGATGGTGCTTGGTCCGATCCTATTGTCGTTTCCGATCCTCACCCTTCCCTCTATGACGGTGAACGGTCCGATATCGTTGTTTTCGCCGATTTCCGCGTTATCATCAATAATTGCGGTTCTGTGTATGGCCATGCTGTATTACCCTCCTGCCGAACACGCCAGGGCCCTCTTATTTTACAAGGTCTATCATAGCCACCATTTCAGCTTCAACAACAATCTTATCTTCTACATATCCCTTGCCCGATACGCGCGCAACCTTTCCTCCGAAACGGTTAAGTTCGATTTCCAGTTTCAGCGTATCACCCGGAACGACCTGACCCCTGAACTTCACTCTGTCTATGCTCATGAAGTAAACGGGTTTGTTCTTGAGGTTGTACTTATAGATGACGAATATTGCAGCGGACTGGGCAAGTGCCTCCACCTGCAGAACACCAGGCATAACGGGATAATCAGGGAAGTGGCCTGTAAAGAAATGTTCATTACCAGTGACGTTTTTCAGTCCGGTCAGGCCGCTGTCTCTGATCTCAACCACCCGATCCACAAACAGGAAGGGGTAGCGATGGGGTATTAATTCTTTTATATCCCCGATCTCCAGAGTTGTTTTTTTCTCGGCCATGAAAAACCTCCTTAAATGAAAAAAGATAACGTGTAAGTATTAAAGCACCCTTACTGTTCCACTTCGAGCTCCAGCTCGAGCGGAGCGAGCGGTTCCGTATTCTGCAGGTCAAGGAGCTTTTCATCCAGCCTGAAGAGAACCCTGTCCGTCAGGTTGACGTCCTCGCTTCCGTATATAAAATTACCGGTATTATCCAGAATAAGGCTGAATCCTTCGAGTTCGCTCGTTTTTCGTATTGCCGCCATGATATCCCGTTCCACTATCTCGAGTATGAGCTCTTCCTCCAGTTCGCCTGTAGTGGAAAGCAGGTATTTATTGTAATTGAGGAGACTCAATACCTCGTTCTGCCGCGCTATCTTTGTTTGAATATCGTTTCTCTCAAAGTAGCTCAGCTCGAAGTATCTCTCATTATAATCGGTATAGAGCTCGTCCACGTATTTTTCTCTCATGCTTATTTCGGCATCGAGATATCTTTGGAGGTATGCTTGTACAACGAGATCGATATCGAGATATCCCACTCTGACGAGCGTTATGGGAAATACAGCGGCAGGGATTAAGAACATAAGCATTGCGAGGATTACGGGCATCCTCGTTTTCCGCATCAACGACCGCACCGCTCTTTCTTTTTTATACATTTTGCATCTCCTTGAGGAGGTGAAAAAACAGGGGAACGTTTCCTCCCGCTTCTTAGAAATACCCCGCTATTGCAAGCACAAAGTCCCAATCCCTGAAGAACTGCTGTCTGTTGACGAATTGCAGTTTACCGACCGAATAGTCATATTTAAACCTTCGAGCCAGATAGAGGCGAATCGGGAAGCCGGGGATGACGACGCTCAGACCGAGTCCGAAACTGTAGTAAAAATCTCTCAGGTTCAGGGAAAAATCACTGGGTTCCGCGTAGATGTTGCTCGCATCGAAAAATGCAAGGGCCCAGAGGAGACGCTCTTCAATGGGGTATCTCTGCTCCAGGCTGAAATTGAGCTCAGACCTGCCCCTGATTGAATAGAGGCTTCCGAACTGGCTCGGATGCTGCCATCCCCTCCCCTCGCTCCACGTATCTATTCTGAGGTAATCGCTGTCGTCAATAACGAGGGGCTGTCCCGGATAGGGAACTATAAATCCGAAATTGAGGCGAGCTGAGAGTACAAACTTACCGAATGTCCTGGCATTGACATTCGAGTCTGTGCTGAGACGAATAAAGTTACTGTATCCTCCGAGAAGACCCCCGTAGAACGCGATATTCTGCGACAGGTAAGTTCCTTTCGTTGCGAAGTAAGAGAGATCCCGCGTATCCCTGTATCCGGTCAGGCTCAGATAGTTTTTCCAGAGGTAGGGCCAGTTGTCATAGTACTGCTCCTGAAGGCTTTCATCGAATGGAATGTACGGAGAATCGACGTAGTTTCTGAAAACAGAGAAACCGAACTCCGAATTAACGCCGTAATACTTCGCGAATCTTCTCCCGAGACGAAGCGCAATCTTGTATGTGTTGTTTACGTAGTCGATGCTCGGCGCATTTGAATAATCGTACGTTACGGTACCATCTGGGTTGATTGTTTCCACTACGCCCGTGGGAAGCTCTTCTCCGCCGGCACTGAGGTTGGGATGGTCGGGGTCATAGGTGTAAATGTAATCCCCGCTTAGAGTTCCATATTCGGTCCTCGCCCATGAGACAGTAATACCGGCTGAAGTGGGTGTATTAAAGAGCCAGGGCTCATCAATACCGACCTCGACCGCCTGGCGGACGAATCCGATGTCTATCTTCTCATGAAGCCTGAGGCCGCGTCCCAGGAAGTTGCTCTCCGAGACCTCTTCAAAGAAAGAGACCCCGTATCCACCCGTCGAGTAGGTCAAACCGAAACTGAAGAGCCCCGTTCTCTGCTCCTCGACGTCGAAGATGAGATCAACGAGTCCCAGCTCTGTTCCGGGCTTAACGTCTATGTTGACCGCGGAGAAATATTGAAGGTTGAAGAGTTTTTCACGGGACCGCTGTATCTTGCCGGCATTGAAAATCTCGCCTTCCATTATTGTGATCTCGCGCTCGATAACGAAGGTTTTCGTTTTTTGGTTTCCCGTTACAAATATGTTTTCAACGTGCGCCTTGCTGTTTTCAGTAATATGAAGGACGTAGGATACGAGCCGCTTTTCCTTGTCCTTATCCTCGTGGATATCGAGTATGAAGTATATATAGCCGTTGTCGGCCATGAGGTTCCGGATAGCCTGTACCCCTGTTTCCCACTTCGTTTTGTTGAAGATATCATTTTTTTGAAGGGTAATGAGGGGGTACAGCTCATCATCCGTGAAGACCTTGTGTCCTGATATTGTCACTCCACCGTAGGTGTACTGGCTGCCCTCATCGATGTAAAGCGTGAGGTACATCTCCTCGCGGTTCTTATCCTCGTTCTTTTC